>OGCI01001302.1_pt1 | contig 21552 bp, 34 predicted proteins | sample 1570021 | NCBI WGS metagenome assembly OGCI01 (sample SAMN06264664, study PRJEB24512) | hot springs metagenome | isolation source: Hot spring water | place: South Africa: Tshipise | collected 2015-06-21 | reverse complement strand
AAGGGTTTTATGGATTATCAATCCATCAAAATTACAACAAAATCAAAGTCGATTTCAATTCATCACGGATTCAGGATAAATATAATGACGAAAGGAGGAAACATCGCATGAAATGTGGTATCGCGATTTTTCCATCGAAAAAAGTACAAGATTTCGCTAATTCGTATCGCAAACGATACGACACGCATTACGCGCTTATCCCGCCTCATATCACGCTCAAATATGCGTTTGATGTGGAGGAGGACAAGCTCGCTGAACTCGTCCAACAACTGCATCGCGTCGCGCGCGAAACGGAGCCGTTTACGATGCGCATCACGAAATTCAGTTCGTTTTATCCGGTCAACAACGTCATTTATTTAAAAGTGGAGAAAACAGAGCCGCTCGTTCAGCTCCACGAAAAATTGCATCGTCCGCCGTTCGTCGAACAAACGGACTACGCGTTCGTACCGCACATTACAATCGCGCGCGATTTGTCAAACGACGAATATTCGGACGTGTTTGGACGTTTCAACATGCAATCTGTTTCTTTTGAAGAACAAATTGACCGCTTCCATCTTCTCTATCAACTCGAAAATGGATCGTGGTCAGCTTACGAAACATTTCATCTCGGGAAGGAATAAACGATGCGCCTAAATAAAGGACAAGATGAAGCGCTTTGGCGTGATGCCTTGCTCGTTCGCCGCGCCGTCTTTATCGACGAACAAGGCGTGTCAGAGGAAGAAGAAATTGACGCATTCGAACGCGAATCCGTTCATTTCGTTTTATACGACGACGACAAGCCGATCGCCGCAGGTCGCTTTCGTACAATCGACGGCGTCGGTAAAATTGAACGCATTTGCGTCCTTCCTTCTTATCGCGGACGCGGCATCGGAAAACAAATGATGGAAGCGATCGAACAATACGCGAAACAGCACGTGACGAAAGTGAAGCTAAACGCCCAAACACACGCCGAACCGTTTTACAAACAACTCGGCTACGAAACCGTATCAGACGTCTTTCTTGACGCGGGCATTCCACATGTGACAATGGTCAAAACAATCAACATGCGATCATAACGGTCGCATGTTTTCTTTTTCACTTGGCATACTAAGGAAAGAAGCTACATACGAAAGGATATCGTTATGAACGAATTTGGACAAATCGCACTTGAGTTAGTTGTCGGTTATGTCGCTTTATTTATGATGGCGAAAATACTCGGACGAACACAAATTACCCAAATTACACCGTTTGACTTCATTTCCGCCCTCGTTCTCGGCGAGCTTGTCGGAAACGGACTATACGATGCAAATGTCGGGCTCTCTAAAATATTGTTTGCGATCGCCATTTGGGGACTGCTTATTTACACAACAGAAATGGTGACACAAAAGAAAAAAGAGCTGAGGGAACTGTTAGAAGGAAAACCGGTGATCGTCATTTCAAAAGGAAACATTTTATATGACGCATTAAAACAAACGAAACTCGACTTAAATCAGCTCCAACATTTGTTGCGCGCTCGCAACGTCTTTTCGATTCGCGAAGTCGAATACGCCATTTTAGAAACGGATGGCACAGTAAGCGTCATGAAAAAAGCGCCGTATGAACAACCGACGCGTCAAGACCACAACATATCCGCATCTCAAGCGACATTGCCCGTCACCGTCATTATCGATGGAGAAGTCATTTGGGACAATATACGGGAAAATGGGTGGGACGAACGATGGCTTCAAAAACATATTCGCCATGCGGGGTTTGAAAACTACAGCGACATTTTATACGCCGAATGGCAAGAAGGAAAAGGAATGCACGTGCAGGCATATTAACGTTTTTTCTCAGACGACCGATCTTTCGGGCGTTTTTTCTTTTCAGCAAAACTTTCTTTTTTTTCATTCGTTGTGCGTTGTACGCTTGTTGCGCGCGGAACAGTGAATGGATTCGAACGAATTGGCGGGATATGCACCTTCATCGCCTCCTTTGTTATATCATTCGCCATCTAACGAAAAACTCCTTTTCTCTTATTATATGTTTTGTTAACATAGACGTTGACGTTACATGGAGGAGTTTTTACGATGAACAAAGCGCAATATAACGGCAAGTTGTTTGACCTTCATACATTGCCACGAGAAAAATACGAGCTCGTTTACGAACAAAGTTTACGCAATAAATGGACGTGCCCGATGTGCGGTGGAATCGTTCGCTTGCATTTAGCGATTGAACATGCCCCGCACTTTTATCATGTTTCGAATCCGTGCATAAAAGAAGAACGACAACGAGGAAGCGCGGTTGCTATTCAACCGCACCAACCGTTTCAAGCGAAAGAAAAAAAACAGACGATCGTATGCGGAGTGTCGCTCGATGCGGATCAATATGAAGCTGTCCGCCACGTCGAAGGGTCGCTTCTCGTCCTCGCCGGTGCAGGAAGCGGCAAAACGCGCACGTTGACGACGCGGGCTGCGTCAATGATTACAAATCATCATATAAAAGCTTCAAACATGATGATCGTCACCTTTACGACAAAAGCGGCAAAAGAACTAGCGGAACGACTGCATGCATACAACTTGGATGTCTTGCCGACGATCGGCACATTTCATAGCTTATTTTATCGCATGTTGCAACATGCCGATCCGTTTCGCTGGCGGCATGAGCGGCTCATTCGCGATTGGCAAAAAGAGCGAATGATAAAAGAAATCGGGCGCGAACTCGGCATCGATGAGCGCGATTTTCCGTACGATGAAGCGATGCAGCGCATGTCATATTGGAAAAATACGCTTACTTCCCTTGCGGACATCACGATCGAAACCGAATGGGACGAGCGCATCGTACAGTTGTACGTGCAATATGAAGAAAAAAAACGGCAACACGATTTATTTGACTTTGATGATATGTTATATGCCTGTTATGACATGTTGCGGACAGATGAAAAGCGGCTCTGTCAATATCACGAACGGTTTCATTATTTTCTCATCGATGAGTTTCAAGACATTAACCGCGTGCAATACGAAACGATGAAGCTGCTTGCGTCACATACGCACCATATATGCGCCGTCGGCGATGACGATCAAGCCATTTATGCGTTTCGCGGCTCGGATTCATCGTTTATTCATCAATTCCAACAAGATTTTCCACATACAAAAATCGTAAAGTTGACAGAAAATTATCGTTCGCCCCATCCGATCGTAGCGCTCGCCAACAGCATGATTTCTAAAAGTCGCACGCGCATTCCAAAACAAATGAACGCCCAAACGGATAGCGCACATATGCCGACACTTTTCTTCCCGTATGACGAAGAAGAAGAAGCGACGATGATCGTATGCGACATACAAGAGCGATTGAAACAAGGTGCGAAACCGAGCGATATCGCTATTTTATGCCGAACGAACGCCGCGTCTCGCGCCGTCTTTGAACGGCTCGCCCAACTTCGCCTCCCGGTGACGACGGACGGAGAATCATTTTACAACCGTCGCATCGTGCGCTATTTGTTAAGCTTTCTTCAATTAAGCATCGATCCAAACAACGAACAAGCGCTTGCCGATGTGGCGACGGTGTTGTTTTTAAAGCAAACGGTCATGAACGACTTGAAAGCGATCTCGATTTTACAAGACTGTTCGCTCGTGGAGGCGCTCGCTAAACTCGATCGTATCGCACCGTTTCAACAACAAAAATTGCGCACGATCGTTCCGCTATTTGCGAAAGTGAAAGAAATGAAGCCGCTTGAGGCGATCGATTTCATTGAAAAAGAAATGGGGTTTGGCGACTTTTTAAAAAAGCGCGGCAACGAAGGAAATACGATCGAAAAAGGATCCGATGACGTGCGCGACGTCAAAGTTGTCGCGCGCAAATTTAAAACGATTCCCGCGTTTCTTGCCCACGTCGCGCGCGCCAAAGCGTACGCCAACACGACATGCGATGGCGGCATTCAACTTATGACGATTCATCGTTCGAAAGGGTTAGAGTTTCCGATCGTATATATCATCGGGGCAGTGGACGGACTATTGCCGCACGACTATGCGCTCGAAGCGTACCGAAACGGCGATGCCGCACCGCTTGAAGAAGAACGCCGCCTTCTTTACGTCGCCGTCACGCGCGCCAAAGAGAGTCTCTTTATTTCCGTCCCGTCCATGCGCCGTTTAAAAAAAGCAAACGCCTCGCGCTTGCTTCCTTCTCAAACAAAAGCGAAAAGCCTCGTCTAAGACTTTTCGCTTTTTCGTTATTTTTTATTTAACATGTTTGCGATCGTATTGAAGTCCATTTGCTTTCCGTTGTTGATAATCGATTGAACAATTTTATCTTCCAATTCTTTCGGCACGTTGCGATTAGCGATTTGCGCCACGCGCTTCACGATGCCGCGCACCGTTTTTTCATCTTTGAAATTCGCATGTTGCAACGAGTTTGCAAGCGCAAAAATGTCTTGCATATTGACGCCCGTTTTCTTTTCGATATTTTTAAAAAAATGTTGATCCATCTTTCTCCCGCCTCCTTCACTTTTCTTTTTCAGCATATGAAAAAACAAAAAAAACGTTCCAAAGGCGTGACCCTTTGGAACGTCTCTTTTTAGTGAACGAACGCTGCACCAACGATAATTAACAAGATGAACAACACGACGATTAACACGAATGTTGAACCGTATCCGCCGCCGCCGTAGCCGTAGCCACCGTAACCATATCCGCAATATCCGAAGCCCATGAGACTCCACCTCCTTGAACGTTGTCGCTTACATCATATGCATACAAATGAATTTGGTATGGGCGCTCCTATAAAAATTCCCCTCCTTGCCGAAACATGCGGGCGAACTGCTTTTCTTTTTTCGCAAAAAACGCTTCTGCATCGCTCATGTTTGCTTGAAACTGTTGAAATAGCGCCTCGTTTATTTTTTCAAGTTTGTTTAGCGTCATCTCCATCTCTTTTCCCCATGCGTCAAACGCCTTCATGAACGCATCGTGCTTTTGATGTTTTGCCCGCGCATACGATTGCAGTTCTTTTTCCAATCGATCCATCGTTTTTCCCCCCTTGCTTTTTCATACGTAAAAAACGAGAACATGTGCTAAAATAAAAGACGAAATTAAAAGAAAGGACGTGTCATATGGAACGACTACAAGACGCACAACAATTTAAACAAGCGATCGCCTCCAGCACGCCGGTTGTCGTTAAATTTTTTACAACATGGTGCCCAGATTGCGTACGAATGGATCAATTTATGGATGAAGTCATTGCCGCTTACCCGCAATTCACATGGTATGACATCAATCGCGACGATGTGCCAGACATCGCCGAAACATACAACGTTATGGGCATTCCGAGCTTGCTTGTGTTCCAAAACGGCGAAAAAATCGCCCACTTACATAGCGCCAATGCAAAAACACGCGAACAAGTCGAGGAGTTTCTTCAAACGATTAAAGGCTGACACATGATGTCAGCCTCATGACATGTCATAATTCATTCTTTACTAAAGCAACGGGCTCTAGTTGGTATTTATTGATGCGAAAAACTCGGTCACACAAAATATCTATGTCTTCTTGATTATGGCTTGTCAATAAAATTGTACGACCTTCACTTTTGAAAGATAATAACAAATGACGAATGTTATTTACACTTTCAGCATCTAGTGCATTGAATGGCTCGTCTAATATGAGTATTTGTTGGTCTTCCATAATTGCTTGGGCAATCGCTAACTTCTGCTTCATACCTAAAGAGTAATGTTTCACTTTTTGCTTAGCTTGCGGTTGTAATCCGACCTTTTCCATTGTTTCTGCTATTTTTTCGTCACTAATCTTCCCTCTAATCATTGCTAATTCCTTCAAATTTTGAAAACCTGTTTTATTAGCTATATAACCAGGACGGTCTATAATGATTCCAATATTATCCGGAAATCTTTTACTTTTCCCGATTTCTACCCCGTTGACAACAATACTCCCTTCATCTGGAAATACGAATCCACATATCATTTTAAATAAAACAGATTTACCGGAACCGTTCGGACCTACGATACCACATATACTCCCTTTTTCTATATCTAAATTAACATTTTGGAACAGCGTTAATCCTTTATAAGATTTACTCACATTTTTTAAGGAAATAACAATCGACATTTTCCATCCCACCCATATTCATTTTTTATATTTTTAAGCTTTGTTTCAATAAATAACGAATTATAAAATATGAAACGATATTCATCGTAACTAAAATAAATGTTAAGTAATAAGGAGAATAATCCGCTAAATAAACAATTCCATTTAACCCTACAGGTATGATCCCTTTTGAATTCACACTAGGCAACATGAAAAGCATCAACATACTAGTCAAAACAACACCATATATTGATTCCTTGCTTGTCCAAGAAAATATAAAGACAAGGCTTATATAAAAAACGATTTGCAAAAAACCGTTAACAAAAAAGTGATAAATTACTTCATGTAACGGATTGGAAAGCAAAGTCATGTAAAAACTAACATGTGCCCCAAAACAAACAGCCAATACGAGTGAAAGAATAATCAACATGAACAAAAAGAAAACGGTTACCCCCATTAACTTCGTCATCCAGCTCCAAAACCATTTACTTAAACTCTTGAAACGAATGATTTTATAGTATCCTAACTGCTCAATCTCATTACTTAGAAAAAGCAGTTGAATTAAATAAACAAATCCAAAAAATACGACTGAATAAAAGAAAAACGGAATATAAGCAAAACGATCGGCACTAACCCCGGCAAACGACATAACGAAAACATCCCAAACTGTCACATCAGGGGATTGAACTAATGATCGAGCTGTTGCTCCTATCCCCATGACACAAAGAGAAAAATAAGTAACAATAGGTATATACGATTTTATTGAATGAACGTACACTTTTTTATCCAAATCTAAAAATTGTAAAAACCATATACAAACACAAAAAAAGGTGATGACTACAATATAAACGGGGATAGGAGAATGAAAAGCATCTATCCCATTAGTGATTGAAAAAAAGGAAAGTGGCGACAAGAAAGCAAACTCATTTGGAAATAGCTTGAATCCTATAATACTGAAAAGGAAAAAGAAAACGCTAATGAAAAGCATGAAATTCTTACTTTTAGTTAACACGTACGTGACTGCAAAAACGATATGTAACAATGAAAAAATACAGAGCAACAAAAGTAATTGCGCCACAAAAACGGATGCAGGTTCGTTGAAGAAATATACAAGCCGATCAAGCGTATTAGTAGAATGTGCTGTCTTACTAAACTCGCTCCAACTCCATGAATAGGGAAATCCAATTGCCATAAATAACGACATGAACACCCATAGACAGAGTAGCGGAAAGGTGATTTTCCAGAAATTTTTAAAGGAATAATATATCCATTTCTTAAACGACCCTAAGCGAACTAAAATTTGATAATCAAATTCGATCAAAATAGACTTTATTAAAAGCAATAGCACAATAGGAACAACAAAATAAAGAATGAGGTACGGATCAGTTAGCAGGCGCAAAGACACATCCCAGTTGTTGAAGTGTAATCGCTGTTGATATGCAACTTGAACGATCTCGCTTTTAAGCATTGCGCCATAAAAGTAAAAAACGGCGCCTACAACGATCCACTTTATACTAACGATATTCTCAATGCTCTCTCGTTTCATAGTCTATATCATCCATTCATTCTCATTTCGTATCGAAAATACAAAAACGATAGCTAAAACAATTAGTAAAAATGAAAACGGAACAAGCACAGTCCATAGAGGTTGCTGTTCAATATTGAACGGAAAAATCGTACTAAGCGGTGAAAAAATGGCTATATGAAACAAGCCGGTCACAAAGTTTAAAATATGATAAAAAAGAAACGGGATCGATAAAGCGATGAATGGATTACTGACATTTAGCAATAGCATAAAAGCAATGGTAGAATACACTATGCCATTTACAGCAACCCAAGAAGAATAAATAAGTCCGTATGTTAACGCTCCATGCGATAAAAACTGTGAAAAAGTTACAGCAGGTATACGCATATGTTCATTAGAAGGGCTATAATGAATAATTCCTAATTCTTGTTCAAAATATACGATAAAAAGGAACGGGAGAAAAATGAGCAAAAACGTAATGACCCCCGTTAGCAAAGCATTTACCAATCCTTTACTAATGATGTAAATATGCAATGGAACTCTAGTACGAGTATACGTAATAAACTTGTTTCTTTGTTCCTGTAAAAAAGAAGGTAGATAAACTATAATTGCGATAACAGGAAAGAGCAACGGAATAATGCCTGACACTGTTTCATGAAATACTTCAATCGGTTCATAAAACTGATATCCTTCTTTTACCATATAAAATCTAACCGTTGGTAACAAAACAATAATACTTATCCAAAAAAATAAATTTTTTTTTGTAAGTGCTCTCTTCAATTCAACTACTAATTGGTTGCTCAACATATCTTTCACCCTCTCATTCACGAAAAATGAATCGTGATCGTCGGACGTTCGTCCTAAACGATCACGATAGATGTTTTTTAATTGCTTCTCCATCTTCCCGATACTTGAACATTTACTGGCGTTGTTATATCATTACTGAATTCAACTCGCGTGCTCAACCCTTTCGGAACAGAGTTTGGTAGATTGCGATAGTCATCATCCGTTATGCTACGCACCCATGATCCTGTACCAGAGCTCGCCACCATTCTCGCATCAACAGTATACGATCCTCCAACGACCGCCGAATATAACTCCCCATACGTTCCAGACGAATCTTTTGTCTGATAACCAGTATAACCGCTACCATTAAATTTTGGAACGGTTGTATCATAGTTTGACCAGCTAGTACCTGCTTGCACTACTCCACCGAAAACCACCAAACCGACTGACAAACTAAATAAGGTTAATGTTTTCTTCAAATCCAATTACCTCCCATAATTAAAATTTATTACATTTTTATTATATATTTTTATTTTTTTTTTTTCAAGGATTTAATAGAATATTTTGGTTTATCTTTGTAACATGTACTTGACAAATGATGCTCTCTCCTGAACAAGAATGTGAAAACATCATTTCGTTTACTTATTGTTTCTTAACAAACGTCAGTAAAACATGTTGTAAAAAATGGTATACAACTTTTATTTTTACTAAGCTGTTTTACTAAGATATATCCAATAAACAAGTCCAACAAAAATGTTCAATGACATTAAAGTGGTGATGCTAACTCTAAGTAAAGTATAATCCATAGCTTTCCATCCTGTCACGATGATAATTAAAGATAGACCGATCAGCAGGAAAGTAAACAGAAAACTAAACAATTTATAAACCATATATTGTGTTCTTTCATCTTTACCTTCTCGCTTAATCAAAAAAATTAAAACTAAAAAAGCAGCCAGCGCTAATACTGTTAAACCATTCGTAAAATGAACAAAAGTACCCATTATTATCAAACCTCCTCATTTTTTTTAAACTGGAATACATCATTAATGTCTACTCCAAAAGCATTTGCAATTTCAAACGCTAATACTAACGAGGGTGTGTAGTTTCCCTTTTCAATTGAAATAATCGTTTGTCTGCTAACCCCTACTTTTTCAGCTAAATCTTTTTGTGTCATTTTCCGTTCGGCTCTTAATACATTGATTCGATTGGATAAAGAGCCGTTGTTCTTTGCCATTTATCACACCTCCATTATGCAAAGATTTCTATATACACATAGTAAAGTATTTTTTACAAAATGTAAAGTTTATTTTACATAAAAACGTTACGTTTTTCACCTAGAACTCGTATACTATCCGACAACAACTAGGCAGAATGAAATCTTCGCATGTGTCAACGTTAAATCGCTTAACCACTAGATACGACAATGACCCATCGTCCACTTTGCTTTCTATTGTAAGATGAATCATTTACCCTTAGGAAAACAAACATACCGCCCCTATGCCTATTCGCATGAGAGCGGTGTTTATCTTTCACGTAAGAAACGGCTGCAGTTTTTGAATAAGCTGCTGCATTTGTTTCGCTTGTTGTTCGTACATTTGTTTCGCTTCTGCGTCGTTCGTTTGCAAGGCGAACAGCTCGAAATCGGCTTCTGCTTTTTTCATCGATGCAAGCAATAGTTGCTTTTGTTGCGGCTCTGGTAGTTGAATGCGGTCGTCGTATAAATCGACGGTCAATTGGCCGTACGAATCGACTTGAGCTAAAAAGACGTTTTCAACGGCGACGCCCATTTGATCGAGCTGTTGCTTCAACCAGCCGCGGCTTAAACGAGCGGTCGCGAGCGGCTCATCTAAAATTTTGCCGTCCATAATGACGGTTTGTGGCTCTTTTTCGCGCGGAACGTACGGCGCGACGTCCCCGATCGTTAGCGGCTGCTTGTCGCGCTTTAATAAAATGCTTAAGTCGCCGTTTGCTTCAAGCGTCGCAAATTCGACGTCAGCGACGCGAAACACATCTTTTTTCCGCAACTGTTCAAGCAATTCGTCCGCCGTATATTTCTCTTTTTTCAAATTATCTTCTAAAATTTTTCCGTCTTTAATAAATACAGTTGAATTTCCTTCGACAAAATCGCGAAATGTTTTGCTTCGTAACGAAATGATCGAAATGACGACAGGGAAAAGCGACCAAATTAAAATGCTCGTCAACCCTTCCGTTAACCGAATATCTAAATCCATTGACATCGAGCCAGCAATATCCCCGATCGTAATGCCGACGATATATTCGAAAAACGACAGCTTTGACAACTGTTTTTTTCCTAACAATTTCGTAATGATGAACAGTCCGATTAAAATGCAAATGGAACGAATCGCAACTTCTAACCATGCTGGCATATTTACATCCCCTTATATTGCGGCTCCTCGCGTTCAAGCGTCGATATTCGCCCTTTCAGCGCCGCAATCATTTGTTCCGTTTCAAGCATCGCTTCATGAAACGCTCGTTGCGCTTCTTCGTTTGTCGAAGTGAGCGCCAACTGTTGCAACGTCGCATGAATGGCCTTCATGTTCGCTAAACTTTGCTTGACTTGTGAACCAATGGTCATCTTCCTCTATCCTTTCGGTTTAAATAATAATGCGCCGATAAAACCGAACACGATCGCCGCTGAAATGCCGGCGCTCGTCACTTCAAACATGCCGTTTAACACCCCGACGATGCCATGCTTTTCCGCTTCTTGCATCGCCCCGTGCACGAGCGCATTCCCGAAGCTTGTAATCGGAATGGTCGCACCTGCTCCGGCAAAATCAATGAGCGGCTCGTATAAGCCGAAGCCGTCTAAAATCGCTCCGGCGACGACGAGCGCGCTTAACGTATGAGCTGGGGTAAGCTTGAATACATCAAACATCAACTGCCCGATAACGCAAATGAGCCCGCCGACGACAAACGCCCAAAAAAACATTGCCATCATCCATGATCGCCTCCATATTCAATCGCCACCGCATGTGCGATGCACGGGATCGTCTCCCCTTGTTGAAACGTGAGCGGCGACAAAAGTGCGCCCGTCGCAACGACGAGCATACGCCGAATTTCCCCGCGCTTCATTCGGTTAAATAAATGCCCATAGACGACCGTCGCAGAACATCCCGCCCCGCTTCCACCTGACAACACCGGCTGTCCTTCGCGGTAAATGATTAATCCGCAGTCTTCATATCGTTCTTCTTCTAGCTCCATTCCGTTTTTCCGCAATAAATCGAGCGAGACGGTGCGGCCAATTTTTCCTAAATCGCCTGTGACGATTAAGTCATAATGTGACGCATCGACTTGCATATCGCGCAAATGCGCCTCAATTGTATCAACAGCCGCTGGCGCCATCGCTCCCCCCATATTGAACGGATCGGTCAATCCCATATCGACGACGCGCCCGATCGTTGCGGACGTAATGCGAGGTCCATCACCTTCGCTGCCAACTAACGCCACACCAGCGCCCGTCACCGTCCATTGTGCCGTCGGCGGCTTTTGCCCTCCGTATTCGGTCGGATAGCGAAACTGTTTTTCGACCGCTGCATTATGGCTTGCCGCTCCTGTCAATATGTACTTCGCCCCGCCGTAATTGACGATAAACGCGCTTAGTGCTAGCGCCTCCATCGACGTTGAACATGCGCCAAATACGCCGAGATACGGGGTGCTAAGCGTGCGCGCCGCAAAGCTTGAAGGGGTCATTTGATTAATTAAATCGCCACAAATAATAAACTGCACTTGTTCCTTTTCGATGCGCGCCTTTTTCATCGCTTGAAAAAACGCTTCTTCAAACAACACTTTATGCGCTTTTTCATACGAATCTTCTCCGAGCCAAAGGTCTTCATGCAGCAAGTCAAAATCGTTAGCGATGTTTCCGTTCGCTTCAAACGGTCCGCCAACTGTGGCGGTGGCGACGATGACCGGTCGATTTTCAAACACCCATGTGCGATGCCCTTTCATCATCCGAGACCACCCCATTTCACCGCGATCGTTTTAATGAGCGCCACGACGAATGCGGAAAACGTGCCGAACAAAATGACTGAACCGGCAAGCTTAAACATATTCCCACCGACACCGAGCACAAACCCTTCCGTCCGATGCTCAATCGCAGCCGAAATGACGGCGTTTCCAAATCCGGTGACAGGCACCGCGCTTCCCGCCCCAGCAAACTGCGCCAATCGATCATATACGCCAAAGCCGGTCAAAAGCATCGCTAAAAACACCATCGTTGCGACTGTCGGATTGCCGACTGTTTTTTCTGTGAAATCGAAAAAGTACATATAAAAATAAGAAATGGCTTGTCCGATGACGCAAATGAGCCCGCCGACAAAAAAGGCGCGCACGCAATTTTTCAACACCGGACGCTTCGTTTCGCGCGCTTGTTCAAACTGATGATATTGTTGTTGTACAGGCGTTAAATTTTTTCGTTTTTCGTTCGCCATCGTCCCACCTCGCTACGTCTGTTCTTCGCTCAATTTTTGAATGACCGTCATCTCTTTTTCAATCTCTTTTTCACTCATTCGTTTCGTTTCCATTTTTTCTTTTAACGCTTTCGTTTTCCAAAAAATTTTTAAATCGTGTGATGCGATCACTTGTTTATCGAACGCATCGTTTAACGTGCGCTCTATATTTTTTTCAATCGCTTTCATACGAAATCGTTGCATATGCTTCACTTGATACGCAACGAGCAGCCGTCCGTTCGCTTCGACCGCCACCGCATCTTTCACATCGCGTCGTGCTTTTAACATATCGACCGCTTTTTTTGCGTGCCGTTGGTCGCTTCGATTGGCGCTCCCGTCATGGCTTACGTTCGTGATGTTTTCGTTTTGCAGCGACTGTTTTTGTTCTTTTGGCTCATGTGCACAACTTATGATGAAAAAAAAGAGGATCATTACGAGCAATTGTCTCATCACATTCACCTTTCTATTCATGTAACGAAAGGGCGCCCCGATTGGACACCCGACTCACTTACTGTTTATATTGTGGCTCTTCTTGTTCAATTTCTTGCAGGCGCGGGGACAACAAATCAACGATCGCTTGCGTTTGTTGCGCTGCTTGTTGATACAATTGTTTTGCCTTTTCATTTTCCGTTTGCAAAGCGAACGTTTCAAAACTTGCTTGCGCTGACTTTAATCCAGCTAACGTTTGTTTCACAGAACTTGCGACAGTCATATTGAAAAACCTCCTTTTCTTTTTCATCTCATAGCATGCGCACATCTCGTCAAGTTATACAAAAAAATAGCCCCCGAAGGAGCTAACGTTTATCGCGGAATCCGTTTCCGAGCGACGGATTATTGATGATTCCAGCCATGACTAAAATACTTAAAAAGGCGTTCCATAATTGCTCATATTTTCCTAAATCAATATCGACGCCAAACGTTTGCAAGAAAAGCGGTATAAAAGCGCCGATCGCGAGCCATAGTCCATAGTTTTTAAAGCGCTCCATCTCCTTCTCACCCCATGCTTATTGTTTTTTTATTTTTTTTCCACATCCGCAGCCACCCGTTTTTTTGACAGGTGCTGGGGAAGACGTATATACTTTTGCCGACTGTGTTCCGTGAAGCGCCATCGTCTTTTTCTTTTCCATTTCATAACCCTCCACAACATGTAAGATACACTAGCATATGAAAAAGATGGAGCGAGTGACTATGCCTTTTTCCTATTTCTCTTTTTCCGCAAACGAAAACGGAGTCGACAACGGTAATTTGGCGTGTTTCAGCGCTTGTTGCCGTTGAAGCGTATGCATAAACCACGAATCTGGCCGCTGACCAAATAACTGTTTCGTTAATTGCTCAATTTGTTTTTTTAACTCCTCGTTTTCTTTTTTTAACCGCTTCACTTCCTCATACCGTTGTTCACTTAACGCCGCCAATTCTTTTAACAACACATTTTCCGCCCGCAAGACGTCTAACTCGTTTTGCATATGCCTCCCCCTCTCTACTACATAACAATTCAATGGCACGCCCATTTATGACAAAAAAATTCCGCACTTATCCCTGCACACTTACCTACCTTTCTCATACTATACAGTAGTCCCGATACATGCGACGGGAAAAACTGAAATTAGGAGGAACGAGGCATGACGCATCATAAAGAGCGTAAAGAAAAAGTGTGTATTAAAACACGCAAAGTGTATGACTGGGTTACTCGTCAAATCGATGTGCCGTTGCGCAGTTTTTCAAATGGGGATTTGGAAGCGATCTTTCCAGAAAGCAAATGTCCGCGCCATGGGCAAACGGTTTGTGATTTCTTCGCATCTAACGGCTTAAGCGCTGGCGATTTCTCGATTCGCTGTTTCTTAACAGACGATGAAGGAAACCGCATCGATCAAACAGTAGATAACAATGCTCTCATTTGCCAAGAAATTTTGCAACCGAACGGACGCCAACCTGTTCACGTCACGCTTCCATCTGGTGATACAGTCACATTGCAAAAAGTGAAAGTGCTTGTGAAAGGTCACGTCGTTGTGCAAGTCGTAAACGCAAACGGCCACGTTGTTTGTGAATCAAGTCCAATTCCATTCGCAACAGCGCAAACATTTATTTTATGCGCGCCAGAAGGAACGACGCTCGATTGCCACATTTCATTTTTCGAATGTGACGCTAGCTTAATTTGCACTGACAACTTCTCACAGCTCGATGTATCGATTACATTATGTTTAGAAGTGCAAATGGAAGCCGACGTAAAACTTGAAGTCGAAGCACGCTACTGCCAGCCGCGCGAAGAAATTTTAGAAGCGACACTTTGCCCAACAGACAAATTCCCACCGCAATGCCCTGAAGTATTCCCAGCACATTAATGACTAAAGCAGGCTCACAGACAGCCTGCTTTTTTATGTCCTTCTTCCTTTCTTTATGGTATATATGACATGTTGCAAAATAAAATGAATATTGAACCGATCAAAAAAAGGTGGAATGTTTTATGATTCAACCGCCCCATATCACTTCAAATGAATGGAAAGGATGTTCAAAACGTTTATAGGAGGGAGGCGATGAACAACCAACATATTCAACTTCAACAAAAAATTATTCACTACCGCTCGGAAGTGGCGAAATATAAACAGCTATTGCAGCTCGTCGAAACTGAGCTGAAGCGCGAGCAGTTGCGCAATCATTATTTACAAAAACAACTTGAAAAAATGGATGAATGTGAACAAACGATTGAAAAGCTCGAACAACAGCTTCTGTTTTACGAAGTGGCGCTCGAACAAGAAAAAAAACGAAAAAAAGAGGAAAAGAAAGAGCTCGCCCATGCCTATTTTGCATACGCGACGATGATTCCTGAAGAAAAAGACGAACATGTGACGGTGATCGGCGATCTCATCATTGAAAATAGCGGCAATACGACGCTGAATGACCCGATCATTTGCCTTCGCCTCCGCCCTCCCGATCATGCTCAACTAAGCGGAAAATTTTCTTTTCGACATGCGCAAGAAGAAGGAGGATGGACGTTTGCGATCGACGATTGGCGGCAAAAAGTGAAAGACGGAGAATATTGGCTCAAACCGACCGACAAAGCGGCGCTTTTGCCAAACGAACAACTGCGCTTTTCCTCTTTCGAATTGCGCATATTCCATATGATCGTTGTGGAAGCGTTCGTCTATTTCCGCCAGCTCAAGCAAGGAATCGCCTCCTTCAATCATATCGTTGTCAATAAATAAGCAGGCATCCGCCCGCTTTTTTATTTGCTCCATTGTTGGACAACGATTTCGATGAGGGAAGCACCTCCCGCAATCGCTAATATCCACACAAGCGGCATAACAATGTACGGAGCGAACATCGCGCTAACGTACAACGCCGCTGCGCACCATACCCCTGTACACCAATGGCAGCTTAACAGCTCTCCGATCCATCTCCGCATTCCTGTTCCTTTTATGACGATATACGTTTCCCCATCTTGCTCGATTTCATCATGAAATGGCGCGCGCAAAAACGACGTAATACGATCATATACAATCAGGCGCGTCAAGCGAAACGAAGCGATACATAAAAGAAAAAAGTGAAACGCATCCATCTTTTTCGCCTCCTCGCTTCACTTTATGTTTCATATGTAAAAAACATGTAGTGCTTTCGCCCATTCCTTTTTTGTTGTTTCACATATAATGCAATGAGATAGACGAAGAAAGGAGTGGAACAAGTGTATCGCATTTTTTTCAGCAAAGACTTTTTAGCAAAAAGAAAACAAATAAACGACATATGCTCGACATTGCTTTCCCTTGCCGAAGGAACAGAGCTGCACGTGCATACGAACAATCAAACGTATTATCACGCCCAGCTCGCTGCAGTAAACAAAATGACAAATGAAGTGACGCTCCACATTGACCGCTTTTACGAACACGGTGGTGAAACGATAACGATTCATTGCCGCAACATTGTAGCGATCGAGTTTCCTTCCGATGCTCTCGTCGCAGCGGCCGAACAGACGGCGATGGCAATCGGAACGACGAAAACAGACGACGAAGACGAATAAAGGAAGTGAACATATGAACGTCTTAATTATCGGCGCTGGCTATGTTGGACTAACGACAGCCGCAGTGCTTGCCAAACTTGGTCATACCGTCCATTGCGTAGATGAAAATGAACAAAAAATTGCCGCCTTAACACGTGGGGACGTTCCGATTTATGAACCTGGTTTAGCCGAGCTATTCACCGACCATAAAAGTCGGCTTTTTTTTCATCGTGACGGACAAAAACATATACAAAAAGCCGATGTCATATTTATTTGCGTCGGCACACCGCCCGACAACAACGGAAAACCGGACGTGTCGTACGTCAACCGTGCCATCGACACGCTTCTTCCTCATTTGCGCGCCCAGCAAACGCTCGTCATGAAAAGCACCGTTCCGATCGGCACGAACGAACGCATATATGAACGGCTAACAATGGAAGGAAAAAACGTACGCGTCGTCTCTAACCCTGAATTTTTACGCGAAGGGTCAGCCATTTTCGATTCCCTCTATCCCGATCGGATCGTCGTCGGCTTACGTGACGATGATGATCGTTCCCTTTCTGTTATGCAGACGTTATACGCACGTATTCATGCCCCGTATGTCGTCACAAGTTTAAGCGGTGCGGAAATGATTAAATACGCCGCCAACGCCTTTTTAGCCACGAAAATTTCGTTCATCAACGAAATGGCGCGCCTTTGCGAAGCGTACGGCGTCGATGTCGCTCATGTCGCGAAAGGCATCGGGCTTGATGGACGAATCGGCCCGCACTTTTTACAAGCCGGTATCGGATATGGCGGATCTTGTTTTCCAAAAGATGTCGCCGCCCTACAACAAATGGCGTATAAAAAAGCGGTGCGCCCGTACATGATAGAAGCAACAAAAACAATTAACGACACACAGCTTTATTGGTACGTTCAAAAAATAAGGCGGACGTTAGGCACGCTTTCCGATAAACGTATCGCCGTCCTTGGTATCGCCTTTAAACCGAATACAGACGATATTCGCGAGTCGCCTGCCGTATCGCTCATCAAAGCATTGCACAACCTTGGCGCTCATGTCGTGGCGCACGACCCAAAAGCCGTCCTCCCAAACGGCATGGACGCAAAGCAAGCAAAAACGATCGATGAAGCGCTCCAACAAGCGGATGCGCTCATCGTCGCGACCGATTGGGATGAGTATAAACAATTAAACTGGGAACAAGTGAAACAAACGATGAGCGGAAACGTCGTCGTCGACGGGAGAAATAGCTTACCGCGCAACGATGTTATTCAAGCAGGACTGAACTATGTGGGGGTGGGACGCGGATGAATATACTTGTCACAGGGGCGGCTGGCTTTATCGGCTCGCACGTATGCGAAGCGCTGTTGCCGCATCATCACGTCATCGGCGTCGATTCGTTCACCGGTCCAACGCCAAAACGATGGAAAGAACAAACGATCGACACGTTAAACAAACATGATCGTTTTACATGGATCGAAGGCGATCTTTTATCGTTGCCGCTCGTTGACATCATAAAACAAGTCGATGTCATTTATCATTTTGCTGGTATGCCGGGCGTGCGAACGAGCTGGGGAACGACGTTTGATTTATACACGACAAACAACATCGTAGCGACGCAACGTTTGCTTGAGGCGTGCAAACAACACCGACCAAAACAGTTCATTTATACGTCCACATCGTCCGTTTACGGTGAAAAAGATGGGCGCGTCGCCGAACATATGACCCCGACCCCTCTTTCGCCATACGGCATTACGAAATTAGCTGGGGAACATTTATGCCGCGTATATCACTCCGAGTTTGATGTGCCGACGACCATTTTGCGCTATTTTACGGTGTACGGTCCGCGCCAACGGCCAGATATGGCCTTTCATCGCTTCATTCGCCATATGTTGTTCGATGAGCCGATCACGATTTTTGGCGATGGCACACAAACGCGCGATTTTACGTACATTTCCGATTGTGTCAACGGCACGCTCGCCGTCCTTGGCAACGAAAAAGCGATCGGGGAAACGTTCAATATCGGCGGGAAAGAACGGGCTTCGCTAAACGACGTCATCGCTATGCTCGAGACGATCATCGGAAAACGAGCAAAAAAGCAATATATGAATAAAGCGATCGGAGAGCCGAAACATACGTGGGCGGACATTTCAAAAGCCGAACGCCTGCTTTCATACAATCCAACAACGCCATTGCAAGAAGGATTGCGTCATGAAGTGCAATACATTCGCTCGCTTTACGGGAGGTCATAATGCGCATCGCATTCATTTGTACAGAAAAGCTTCCGTCCCCAGCGGTGAAAGGGGGAGCCATTCAACTTATGATTGATGGCATCGCTCCATTTCTTGCCGCCAAACATGATCTTACGATTTTTTCGATTACAGACCCGTCGCTTCCCACATACGAACGGCGTCACGGCATCGAATACGTACGCATGCCAAACGAACAGTACGAACACCATATCGCAAACGAATTAAGCAAACGAACGTTTGACGTCGTTCATGTGTTTAACCGCCCAGCAAATGTTTTACAGTATAAACAAGCTGCCCACGCAAGCCGCTTCGTCACGAGCTTGCATAACGATATGTTTTCCCCGCTAAAAATGAAACGTGACGTGGCCGAACGCGTGCTGGCTGAAGTGGATCTCATCACAACCGTCAGCGCGTACATGAAACGCACCGTCACGAACCGATACGATGTGCCGGACGATCTCGTTCAAGTCGTCTACTCTGGTGTCGAGGCGACGCGCTATATGCCGCCATGGACGGATGAAGGAAAACGAGTGCGCACCGACATGCGCCAACGCTTTTCTGTTGAAAAAGATGACGTCATTTTATTTATCGGCCGATTAAGTCGAACAAAAGGGGTGCACGTGTTAATCGAAAGCATGAATGACGTGCTAGCCGACCATCCGCGTGCGAAACTCGTCATCGTCGGAGGAAAATGGTTTAGCGACAACCGCCCGAACGGTTACGTACACTTCCTGCACAAGCTCGCTCACCCTTACAAAGACCGCATTTTATTTACAAACTACATCCCTTCCGAACACATTCCGCGCATATTGGCGATGGGTGATCTGTTCGTCTGTAGTTCGCAATGGCACGAGCCGCTCGCTCGCGTCCATTACGAAGCGATGGCCGCTGGCGTGCCGATCATTACGACAAATCGCGGAGGAAATGGTGAAGTCATTGAGCAGGACGTCAACGGAATCGTCATTGACGACTACTCATCACCGAAAGCGTTCGCCAACGCGATTAATGAATTGCTTCACAATAAAGAAAAAGCGCTCGCACTTGCTCGCGAAGGACGAAAACGGGCAGAAACGACGTTTTCATTCGCAAACACAGCCGAGCAGCTTGAACGTTTGTACGCTACGATTTGCCAATAAGCGATACGGATACGATATGTTCTAGCGGGATCGTAATCGTCTTTTCCTCACCGCTGAATGTAAAAAACACTTTTTTACTATCACATTTTTGAATGATTCCTTCATACGTTCGATTTTTCGTTTTTAATTCGCACGTCACCGGCCGAAGCTCGTTTGGCAGCGTCGCTAAAAACTCAATGCGCTCGATCGTATCCATGTCGCGAAAGTTCGCAAACGATGGCGGTGGATACGACGGCTTTTCTTTTTTTGTCCGAAACGTCTGTTGCATATAGCACGTTTTCGGCCCTAAATTCGGCTGAACGATATACAACAACGGTGCATTTTCCACATGCTTTTTCATTCCCACACCCCTCCTTTTTACGACTACTATATGCGCAAAAGGAGAGGGGCATGCTAAAAGCTCGATTCTTCTAGTCGAAAAAATGAAGTTAACCTTTCAAGTTATCTCTATAGAAGCACAACGAGCTGTGATTAATCTTTCTTCCTCTGTTCTGTTAATAAGTGAATAATCTGTTCATTTTGTTTAATGCGTATATCGCTATTTTTCTTTAGATGGTACAAACATTTCAAAATAAAAAATAATGAAAATATAATAATGATAATAACTACAAGAGAAAAGTAACCCATTAGAAATCATCCTCAATCTATTCGTTTTAAGTAGTAAATTTCACATTCTTGTGCTTATAGTAAGCAAGTTCCCAGACAAAGTTGCCTTGACATAAACATTTGCACCACCAAGTCCACCCAACCATGATACATCAGCAGAAAACTTAGCTGTTTTTTCTGTATGGCTTAAAGAAATATTATTGAGAGTTCCACCGATAATCCAGTAATCATAAGAATACGCTTTAATAATTCTGGATTCTTCAATATTGTTAGGAACATTTACATCAATAAAATAGCTAATTCCCATATATGGAGTCGCTGCTTTCACTTGATAAGTTGATTTCCCGTACGGAAAAAGATGCTGATATGAAAGTCGATTTATTCTTCCATAATCCTCTCTTTCGGATAACATAATGGGTTCAATAGTAATAGTCATTTCTTTTCCAGATTCATCGACAACTATTATTTCGTGTTTTTCTTGATCCTTCAAATCAAACTGAACTGTAATTTCTTTAGTATCTTCTGTTGCGTTTTTTTTGGACAGGCAGTTCTGAAGCATGTGAGAAAGATTCATAAAATCCAAATACAAAAATGTTAGTGAGTAATACTGTGAGAATCCAAATTTTTCTCAATTAACATTCCCCCTGCTTCTCCATTATAAAATAAATATAATAACCCGTGGTGCTAGTTGAGCGCTAGCGCTCAACTAGCCCGAGTGTGACAAGCGAATACACCAACAAGATGCCATCGA
>OGCI01001301.1_pt1 | contig 21555 bp, 18 predicted proteins | sample 1570021 | NCBI WGS metagenome assembly OGCI01 (sample SAMN06264664, study PRJEB24512) | hot springs metagenome | isolation source: Hot spring water | place: South Africa: Tshipise | collected 2015-06-21 | reverse complement strand
GGGGGCGTTAGAGGCCAGACCCTGCCTGCACGAGGTCTGGATATGAGCCGAAAGTGTCAGGTGGCTAGTAGAACGTTCACATCTCCTCCGAACTGAAGAGGGTGGGGGGAGCCTGAGGAGGCACCAGGACGCGCAGGGAACGGGGGACCACGCGCACGCTGACCGGCGTGATCCCCATCGGGTCGCCATCGGCCTGAACGGCCATCGGTTCTTCCGTCCAGATGGTCACCTGGCAGGCCCTGCGCTGGACGATGCGCGGGTTCCCCAGATGGCGCCCGGCGAACAGTTGTCCAGCCATCCGCAGCATGTACCAGAATCCTCTGAGCCCGCGGAACAGGAAGACGTCCAGCAGGCCATCGTCCATCTTGGCCTGGGGGGTCAGTTGAAAGATGGAGTACATCTGGACGTTGCTGACGACGACCATAAGGGCGCGTCCGCGCAATGCCCGCCCGTCCAGCACCAGATGGGTGCGCACGCCGGAGAAGTCCCGCGCCAGCGTCAATCCGGCGATGATGTACGGCAACACGCCCAGCCGCTTGACCGGCTTGGGGCGGGGCTCCATCTCGGAGGTGATCTGGGCGTCAAAGCCGATGCCGGCCCAGAGAAGGAAGTGGCGGTCATTCAGACGGCCCACGTCCACTGTCCGGACCTGCCCGTGGGCCTGGGCGATGGCGGCCTCCCGCAGCCGGAAGGGGTGGGTCAGGGTGTAGACGGGCAGGTGCAGTTGCCGCGCCCAGACGTTGCCCGTCCCGACGGGCAGCACGCCCAGCGCGGTCTGGGTGCCCACCAGGCCGTTGACCCCTTCGCTGAGCGTCCCGTCCCCTCCGGCGATCCACACGACGTCCATCCCGACCTGGGCGGCCTGGCGGGCCAGCACGGTGGCATCTCCGGCCCGGTGGGTGGCCTCTATCTCCACCGACCATCCCAGGCCGGTCAGTGCTTTGCGCACCTGTTTCAGTTCCTGCCAGACGTCGCGCGGGCCGGCGGTGGGATTGTAGATAATCAGGCTCCTCATTGTGGGAAGATTATAGCATTGGTCGTGGCGGATGCAAATGGGTGAGGCTGCGGTTTGGAGAATGGGGAGGAACGGGGTTTCGGGGCGGGCGGCCGAAGGCCGCCCGCCCCGAAACCCCTATAATCCCCCATCCCTATGGCGGCGTTCGCGGTATGGGGAAGCCGCCACCTACTCCAGTCCAAACCTCAGGGTCGCACAGTGGTGTTTGTTGCCCTTCGGTTACAGGTCAGTTAAAATGACCTGTTTCCTATTGACTCCCCGCGAGGGAACCAGTATACTGAATGTATGGAGTACGGAGGAATATTGGATAGGCTCATGTCCAGACCTCGTGCGAGCGGGGTCTGGCCTTTAGCGCCTCTTCACCCCTATGGCCTCCTTTTCCCCGCCGCGGGGGGAGGGGGCAGGCTCGTATGGGTAGGTTTTTTGAGCAGCCCTTCTCGCTCCGCCGGGAACGGCGGAGCAGAGGGGAAAGGGGTGCTTAAGCGTCCTTTTGAGGCTTAGCCTGACCGTTTACGGTCAGGCGAGAGCGCGATATCGCTCCCGACAAAGCGGGGAAGAAATAGATTTTTTGATTGGGCGGCAAAGCCGCCCAATCAAAAAATCTCATATCGGGTCGGCGAAGGCCGACCCTGGGCCGAAGGCCCTCCAGGGGCGCCTTCCAGTCGCCGGAATCTAAATTAACGCATACGCCACAACCTATCTCCCATACCCCGCTTGAGTTGACGCATATGGGGGCAGGGGGGGAAAGTGTCCTTGAGAAAGCGCATTACTTTTGAGCGTGAGCATTTGGATATTGGGCGGGGAGAAGGAGTGGGCGGATGAAAAGTTTGAGCGAGCGTGGGGTCATTGCGGTAATTCCTGCGTATAACGAAGAGCGGTTCATCGGAAGCGTTGTCCTTCAGACCCGAAGGTTCGTGGAGACCGTGATCGTGGTGGACGATGGGTCCACCGACGCCACCGGCGAGATCGCCCGCTCGGCGGGCGCGCTGGTACTCATCCATGAACGTAACCAGGGCAAGGGGAAAGCCTTGGAAACGGGGCTGAAAAAGGCCCAGGAACTCCTGCCTGGGGCGGTGGTCATTCTGGACGCCGACGGTCAGCATATGCCCTCGGAGATTCCACAGATACTGGAGCCCATTCTATCCGGCGAGGCCGATATGGTCGTCGGCTCCCGCTATCTGAACGGAAACTCCCGGGTGCCGTTTTTGCGCATCGTCGGCCATCGCATGTTTAATTCTCTCACCAACCACACCTCTGGAGTTCATCTCACGGACTCTCAGAACGGCTTCCGCGCGTTCTCCGGGCGAGTACTGAATGCTCTCTCCTTTCATTCCAACGGTTTCTCCGTGGAGTCGGAGATGCAGTTTTTGGCCCGGGAGCACGGCTGGAGGGTGAAGGAAGTCCCCAGCACCGTCCGCTATGCCGACAAGCCGAAGCGCTCGGTCTTCGTCCACGGGCTGATGGTCCTGGACGGGATGCTGAAATTCATCGGGCGGCGCCGTCCCCTGTTCGTCTTTTCCGCAATGGGGACGCTGTTGCTTCTCACCGGGATGGCCTGGGGCTTCTGCGTGGTGGAAATCTACCGTCGGACGCTGCAACTGGCCGTCGGATACGCCCTGATCTGTGTGATGTTGATCATCCTGGGCTCCACGTCCCTTTCCACCGGGATCATCCTTCATTCCGTCCGGGGGCTGGTGCTGGACCTGTTCCAGCATTCCGGGTGCCGGTCGGTCAGCCCCCGGAGTGAATGAACGAGCGCCGATGTCCTCCTCGTCCGCGCGGGCCAGCGTGATCATCGTCAATTACAACGGGGGGCAATATCTGGAGCGGTGCCTTACCACTCTGTTGCCCACCCTCGGGCCGGAAGACGAAGTCCTGCTGGTGGATAACGGTTCCACCGACGGCAGCGCCGAATGGGTGGAGCGCCGGTTCCCGTTCGTTCAGGTCATCCGTTCGCCGGTCAACGGCGGCTTCAGTTACGGGTGCAACCTCGGCGCCCGCCACGCCCGCGGGACGTACCTGGTCTTCCTTAACCCGGATACCGCGGTATCGCCTGGCTGGCTGGAGGAACTGATCGCGGCGCTGCAAGACCCCGGGGTTGCCCTGGCGACGCCCTGCATTCTGCTGATGGACGCCCCGGCGCGCGTCAACACCCTCGGCAACGACGTCCACTACACCGGTCTGGCCTTCTGCCGGGGGATCGGGACCCCCCGGCCGGTCATCGGCGAAGTGGAGGACGTCGCGGCGATTTCCGGCGCCGCCTTCGCCCTCCGCCGGGAGGTCTGGGAGGCCCTGGGCGGGATGGACGAGGCCTGTTTCCTGTACGTGGAAGATACCGACCTCTCCTGGCGGGCCGTGCTGGCCGGATACCGCTGTGTGGTCGTGCCGCAGGCCGTCGTCTATCACCGCTACACCCTCCGGTTCGGCCCGAACAAAATCTTCTACCAGGAGCGCAACCGCTATCGGATGCTTCTGAAATCCTTGCGCTGGCCGACGCTGATGGCCCTTCTGCCTGCCCTGTTGCTGGCCGAGGTGGTCACCTGGGGATATGTGGTGATGTATCAGCGACGCCGTTGGACTGAGAAAGGGCGGGCATATTTCTGGATTGTTCGCCACTGGCAGGAACTGATGGCCTGCCGGAAGGCAGTGCAGGCGGCGCGCCGAGCCCGCGACCGGGATCTGCTGGCCCGCTGCACCAGCAGACTGGCATTTGAGCAGACAGGGGCTGGCGCGGTTGCTCATTGGGCTCACCGGTTGCTGGACCCGCTTTTCGGACTGATCCTGCGGACCGCGCTTATCCTGATCCGGTGGTAGGCCGATGCATATCGCCCACGTCACGGCGACGTTCCCGCCCCATTACACCGGCACCGGTCTGGTCTGCTACCACAATGCCCTGGGGCTGGCCCGCCTGGGACACCGGGTGACCGTCTTCACGGCCCGGGAGTCCGTCCCCGCCGGGTATGCCGACCCGCCAGAGGTGGAGGTCCGCCGCCTCCCGGCCCTCTTCCGGGTCGGCAACGCGCCGCTTCTGCCGGGACTGTTGGGGTTGGGGGAAGTGGACATCGTTCATCTGCATTATCCGTTTTATTTTGGCGCCGAGGCGGTCTTCCTTCGGTCGCTGACGACATCGCTGCGATACGTGGTCACGTATCATCAGGACGTGATTTTTACGGGCCCCCTTCGCCTGCTGGAGCGGTTGCATCACCGTTGGTGCGGGGAGCAGATTCTGAGGCGGGCCCGAAAGGTGCTGGCGACTTCCTGGGACTATGCGCGGTCATCCCGCCTGGGAAACCTCATCCGGCGACATCCGGGCCTGGTGAGCGAACTGCCCAATGGGGTGGATACGGAGCGATTTCACCCCGGGCGGGACGCCCGGGATTGGAGAATCCGCTACGGGCTCAGGGCCGGTGGACGGGTGGTCCTCTTCGTCGGCGCGCTGGACCGGGCCCATTACTTTAAAGGGGTGGACGTTCTCCTGCACGCTATGGCCCGTTTGTCCGACACCGGAGTCCGATTGCTCATCGTCGGGGAGGGGAACCTGCGTCTGGCGTATCAGGACCTGGCGATCCGGCTGGGGATTGCCGACCGGGTGCTCTTCTGCGGACGCGTGTCCGATGAGGCATTGCCGTATCATTATGCCCTTTGCGACCTGCTGGTCCTGCCGTCCACGACGATGGGGGAGGCCTTCGGCGTGGTGCTCCTGGAAGCGATGGCCTGCGGCAAGCCGGTGGTCGCCAGCGACCTGCCCGGTGTCCGTTCGGTGGTCCGGGACGGCGAGGACGGATTGCTGGCCCGCCCCGGTGACGCCGCCGACCTGGCGGAGAAAATCCGGGCCCTGCTGGACGACCCCTACCGGCGGCGGGAGATGGGCGGGCGGGGACGGGCCAAAGTAGAGGAGAAGTATGCCTGGCCCCAGATCATCCCCCACCTGGTTCAGGTCTACGAGGAGGCGCTCCGATGAGCACTCCGTCGCCCCGACCCCCTGGCGCCCTGTCTGACCTCCTGCACCGGACGGCCTTCAACCTGTGCGCGGCGCTGGCGGGGGCAACCGAGCGGGCCTATTTAGTGGCTGGGAATCCCTTCTACGCGGCCGAACTCTCCGAGCGGCTGAGCCAGGCCGAGAACCGGGGGAAGGCGCGTCGGCCGCCGGTGCTGGTCTGGGCGGACCCGCGGCCGGGGGCCTGGCCCGAAGTCGCCGACCGACTCCAGAATTTCCCGCCGGGCGGCCAGGTGCTGGTGCTCACGGCAGGCTGGAGCGGACGCCGTTGGGCCCGCAGGTATCTCGGAGAGGGCGGAGAGGCCGGATGGCCGCTGAGCCCGGCAGTGGTCGCCCGCCGTCTGGCCGACGAGGGGTTTCGGGTGACCGCCCGCTACGGCATCGGCGGGGCGGCCTATCACCTCTGGGAGGCCCTGGCCTGCGCGGCGTTGCTGCTGCGACGGGACGATTGGGTGGACTCCCTGCACGCGCGGGCCCGTCACGCGCTGGTTTCCAGCGACGGACCAGTAGAGATGTCCCGTCTGGTCATTCTGGTGGCCCGGAAACAGGAGGGCAGATGAGCGACGAACAATGTCTTATCGCCGCGGACCGGTCCCGCCGGGTGCTCATCCATGCCGTCGTCCTGCTGGACGCCTGGCTGGAGACGATGCGCGGCCCCGACGGTTACGGTGGGCCGGTGGTTCACTGGTGGCAGGATAATTTCCTCTACACGGGCGTCGGGCTGGACTGGCGCTACGAGGGCATTATCCTGGGGTACCTGAACCTCTATCGCAATACCGGCGACGAGCGCTGGCTGGATAAGGCCCGCCGCGCCGGAGACGACCTGGTCCGGGGGCAACTGCCCTCGGGGAACTTCCGTGCCTCCTGCTTTGAGGCCAACCCGGACACCGGCGGCACGCCCCACGAGGCTGCCTGCGACCGGGCGCTTATTGCCCTGGCGCAGGTCCTGCGGGAGCGGGTAGACCCTGCTTGGGAGGTGTATGCCGGGGCTGCCCGTCGCAACCTGGAGGGATACATCCTCCGTTTCCTCTGGAACGACGAGGGGCGGTTCTTTCAGAACACTCCTGCCGACCCCACCTTTGTCCCCAACAAAGCGGCGACGACGGCGGAGGCGCTGATGGCCTGGGCCGACTTGACCGGCGACGGTGAGGTGATGGAGCGGTATGTCTTCCCGACACTGGACCGGATCATTGTGGCCCAGGTCCGTTCCCCCGGTCATCCGCTGGACGGCGCCATAGACCAGGGAGTGATGGGCAGAAAAGGGATGGGGCGGTTTTTCCCCTTCTACATTGCCCGCTGCATCCCGGCCCTGATGGAGGGGTATGAGCGGAGCGGGCGGGTGGCGTATCGGGATGCCGCCCGCGCGGCCACCGCTTTCCTGCTACGCTACCGCCGTCCGGACGGCTCGTTCCCGCAGATTGTCTACCGGAGCGGCCGCGTGGGCGAAACCCCGCGCTGGGTGGCTGGAGCGGGGGACATCCTGCGGGCGATGGAGCGGATGCGTCGGGACGGGATGGAGATGAATACCGAGACCACTTTGGCCTGGCTGCTGCGGGGGCAGCATCCTCACGGGGGAATCGCCACCGCGCGAGGATTCTCCGGTCGCAACGGTTCGCATCCGCCCTCCCATCCCGATTTCCGCGACCTTCTGCCTGTCTGTGGCTGGGCCGATAAAGCGTTCCGCTACCTGACCGGACGGGTTTGCCGGGGAGATGTGCTCCCGGAGGTCGGACCGTTGCCGGAGGTGGAGATGAACGGCGAATTTCGGGGGGTGCGCTGTCTCTATCGGGAGACCCCGCGGTGGATAGAAGTGCGCGGCGAGAACGGCTGGCGCTACCGCTGGACGAAAGGCGCCCCCTGGGCGGAGGTAAACGGCAGAGTATGGCCGGGGATTCTGTGAATCTGCTGGCGTTTCTGAAAACGGCCTGGCTCTGGGCCGATGCCCGTGCCGTCTGGTGGCTCATCATCGGCCTGACCGCGGCAGTCGGGGGCAACGCGCTCCTCTGGCGCCGGGACCGACGGTTGGGGGAGGCGGCGCAGGCCTCTGCTGAGGCGACCCATCCGTTGCTCCCACCCGACGCGCGGCCGCGGGTGAGTCTGCTGATCCCGGCCTGGAACGAGGCGGAACTCCTCCCGACCTGCCTGGATTCCGTCCTGGCCCTCCGGTATCCGGAGAAAGAGGTCATCGTCTGCGCGGGCGGCCCGGACGGCACGCTGGAGGTCGCCCGCCGCTACGCCGACCGCGGGGTGGTCGTCCTGGAACAGCAACCCGGCGAGGGCAAACAGCGCGCCCTGCAGCAGTGCTTTGCCCGCTCCACCGGCAACATCATCTTCCTGACCGACGCCGACTGTGTGCTGGACGATGCGAGTTTTGAACAGACGCTCGTACCGGTCATAAACGGCGCGGAGGCTGCCACGGGCTCCCGTCGGCCGCTGGATGCCCAGCGGCGAAACCCGCTGGTCGTCTACCAGTGGTTGCACCATCTCTTTCTGGAAGGTCATCTGCCCGACGAGGTGGACGTTCTCTTCGGGATCAACGCGGCCCTGCGGCGGGACATACTGGAGCGGGTCGGCGGGTTCAGCGTCCCGGTGGCTATCGGTACTGACTACACGCTGGCCCAACAACTGCGGAAGGCCGGACACCGCATCCGATTTGTGCGCTCCAGTCGGGTGCAGACGGAGTATGTGGAGAAGTTGTCCGTGTACCTGCGCCAGCGCTCCCGCTGGTTTCGCAACCGGCTGGTCTACGGCCTTCGCTTCCGGGCCTGGTGGGACGTGTTCAGCCATCTCTGGGCCGGCCTGACGTCCCTCTTTATGCTGGCGGTCCCCCTGACCGGCGGCTTGGGCGCGCGGTGGCTCTGGGCCCTCTGGCTGGCGGGTCTGGTGCATCTGCTCCTCAGCCAGGCGCGGGTGATCCGTTTCGCCCGACTTCAGGGAGTATCCCTGCCCGGCGAGTGGACGCTCTTCTCTTTCGCCCTCTATATGGTCTTCGGCTGGGGCGCAACGGTCTGGGGGCTGATAGAAACGCTCCTGCCGGGCCGCCGCTGGCGATGGTGATGCGGATGATGGGAGAACCTGCCGTCCTCTCCCGGTCCGGTCTGCCCGATGCCCCGCAACCGGCCTTCGAAGTCTCTGCCCCTCTCCTTCGGCCCGTCCTGCGGAATGCCCTCTGGCTTCTTTTCGGGAACATCGCCGCACAGGCGCTGGCCGCGTTGATGGGGGTGCTTCTGGCCCGCCGGATCGGCCCCCACGAATACGGGTTGTACGCCACCGCGTTCACCTTTGCTGCCGCGTTCACCTACGCCGCGCTGATGGGCCTGGATAGCGTCGTCCCCCGCTACGTGGCCCGTCGGCCGGAGGCAGCGGGACGCATCCTCCTCAATGCCCTCTGCCCGGCCCTGATCTGGCTCCCCGTCCTGACACTCATCATCGGGGGCATCGGCGTTGCCCTGGGATACGGGCAGGACGTCCTGACACTGCTCTTCCCCGCTGCCCTCGTCACCGGCCTGCGCGGCCTGATCAACCTCTTCCGTTCCGTCCTGCGCGGCCTGGAGCGGATGGACCTGGACGCGGCGATCCAGGGGATGGAGAACGGCGTCGTCCTGCTGGGGGTGGGGCTGGCCCTGATGGTGGCCCCGTCGGCCCGAAACGCCACTTTCTCCATCCTGCTGGCGGAGTCTCTGGCCCTGCTTGTGACCGTTCTCTGGGCGGGGCGGCGGGTCCGTCCGCGGGGCGGGGAGGCTCCTCTGGCGCGGGAAATGCTCCGGGCATCTCTGCCCATCGGCCTAACCTTCATTATGATCGGCCTCAACCTGCGATTGGACACCCTGGTCCTTTCTCTCTTCCGACCCAGCCGCGAAGTCGGCTTCTACAGCGCCGCGGTGGCCCTGGTGATGCTCTCCCGCTCCGTCGCGCTGATGGCGGGGGCTTTTCTACCCCGCCTCTCTGCTCTCTCCGGACGGGACGACGCAGCCTTTGGGTACCTGCGCGATCGCGGCGTTCAAGGGGCGCTCATCCTCGGCACCGGGATCGGCGTGGGAATGGGGGTTCTATCCCCGTTTCTGGTCCATCTGCTGTACGGAAGTCTCTTCCTGGAGACCGTACCGTCCTTGCGGGTTTTGAGCATCGCCGGTATCGCGATGTTTGTCAACACTTACTTCTGGCAGGTGCTCATCGCGGAGGGAAAACAGGGAGCGATCGCCCGGACTACCGTTGTCTCCCTGCTGATGTCTTTGCCCCTTTCTTTGATACTGGTCCCCCGCTGGGGAGCGGTCGGCGCGGCGGCGGTCGCCCTGGTGCGGGAGGCCCTGCAAACTCTCCTGCTGGTGCGCGTGGCATTGCGTCCCCCGCGGGCGCTCCCCGCGCGGGCGTTTCTGGCCCCCTTCCCGGCCGCGGCCGCCATGGCCCTTATCCTCTGGCCTTTTCGGGAGGAGACGGGCGTTGCTGCCCTGCTGACCCTCCTTCCTGCCCTGCTGGCCTACATGGTCGTCCTGGCCCTGGGCGACCGCGACCTGCGGGCCGAGTTGCGGCGGTGGGGGATAACCATGAAGGGCACCAAGAATCGCACAAAGGACACAAAGAAATGACAAAAACTTTGCGTCCTGGTGTCTTTGTGGGGAATATAGCGAAATCTGTCGCCTTTATCCTCTGCTGCACGGGGCTTCTGCTGGCCCTTGCGGTTCCCGGCGCCCGCGCGCAGGGGGGCATTCCCACATTTGTCGTCCGGCAGTACGACCTGAACGGCGACGGTCGGCCGGATATGACCGCCGTGGACTGCGCCTTCGCCTCATCCTACGACCGCATTCTCATCTTTGACCGCGCCGGGGATATGGGGACCGGCACCGACGTCCGGGCCGTCGCCGATTTCAAGGACGACGTCTGGATTTTTGACGTGGGCGCCGACCAGACGGCCCAACTTGTCCTGATGTTCGCCCAGGAGGGGGGACGGCGGGCCGCCTATATCTACGACGACCGGGACGGCGATGGAGCCGTCTCCTACCGCGCCCGTCCCGGATACGTGGAAGTGACCGAATCCCCCTGGCATGTCCGGGTGGTCGCCGATCCGGACTGGTTTCTTCCCGACGGACGGGTCAACCCGCGCCTTTTGTTCCAGATAGACGGCTACGTCCTCCGCTACCTGGAATGGGGTGAGGCGGCGCCTGCCCCGGAATGGGCCCGGCGGGCAACGGTCACCGACGGCACGGTGGACTGGGAGATAGAGGTGGCAGACGTCAACGGCGACGGCATCGCCGACTATCAACTCCAGCGGCTGCGCCGCTCCTCACCGGAAGACGCCAACATTTTCCGGGCTACCCTGTATGTCAACCGACGGCCCCGTCCCCATAACTCCTACCCGGATGCCCTTTTCTGGCCCCTGCTGGTGGGCAAGCATAATTCCGAGGATTACAACTATTTTGACTATCATCCGGTGCTGTCGGTGGACTGGGCCCAGGCAAAAATATATCAGGTCGGCATTCTGGGCTATCCCACGGAGCAGGGGTATCACATCAACAGCCGCGCGCCCTGGAAAAAAGGCGAGGTCAACTACGCCAATTTTGAGAACCCCATAGCCTACTACGACCTGGCCGAAGACGCCGACGGTCGCCCCGAACTGGTGGTCCGCCTGGAGGTCTTCGCCGAACGGGATCCCTCTTTCTCGGATGAAGCATGGCTTCTGCGCGGATTCCCCCGGCCGATTGTCCAGGCGGACTACCCCTGGGATCAGAACAACGACGGCCGCTGGGACTACCAGTTGAGCCTGGCGGGTTTCCATCCGGTTACCCCTGTGGTGGAATTCCCGGACTTTGCCGTCCGGACGGTGCCGTACGGGGCGCTTCCCGATTGGGTAATGGAACGGGAATGGGCTGTTGCCACCTTTGTCGTCGCCGAAACGGCCGCCTACTGGGGGAGCGAGGGGATGCTGGAATGGGAGGTCAACCGGGGCTTCCGGGACGGGCAACTGGTGGAACCGTCGGGCCTGCGCAACCTCTACATGACCGGTCTGATAGACGAACCGCCGCTGGAGAACTACGCGGAGATCCGCCGCGGGATGCGGGGTGAGTACGCCACCGATGGGGTGGGGCGGCCTACTCTGTACTGGAGCCCTGTGGACCGTCGCCTGCACCTCTTCCGCGCCCAGGGCGGGCTCTGGAACGTGGACGGGCAGGCGACCGTCCGCTACGCCGACCGGGACGGGGACGGATACCTGGATGAGTGGCTGTATACCTCGGACGGGACAATCCGGCAACTGAACGTCGGGCGCGGTTTTCTCCTCTACGCCGGGGACGGGGAAGTGCTCCTGAGGAAAGCGGACGTCTCTCCGGCGGCGCTCACCGTCTCCCCGCCCCGCAACCGGGCGGAATGGGAGCGGTTGCGGCAGATACTGGATGCGCGCCCGTCCCCTCTCCCCGCCGACGATGTGAAGGGAATGGCAACCCAGTTTGAGGGCCCCGAAGTGCGGATAGAGGGGGCAACCGTCCGGGACGTCCGGGTCACCCGTCGGGGGATTCGCTTCGTCCTGGAGGTCCGGCCGGGCGGGCGGGTGGCGTCCGACGCCTGGGCGCTTTTCCCGGCCGGGTTGACCCCTGGAGCATACGTCGTGGCGAACGAAGCGGACCGCTGGTCGGTGCGCCCGTTAACTCCTGCTGCGCCGGTCCTGGTCTCCGTGGAAGGACCCGCCGCCCGCGAGGGGGAATGGGCCACCCTCGCGGCGACGGTTCTCAACGCCGGGCTGGAGGACATCCGCTCCCTGCCGCTCTGTGCGATTCTGGATGGGCCGGGCGGAACGCGCCAGGTGCTGACGGCGACGGTTCCGTTCCTGCCCGGCGAAGGGCAGCGGGAGGTGTGGTGGGATTGGCGCCCTCCCCGGGCAGGGGGCTGGAGCCTGACCGTCGTCGCCGACTGCGAAGGCATTCGCGGTGCACCGACGCTGCTGGGCCAGGCCCGGTTGCAGGTTGCCCACCAGTCGCCCCTCTACCTTCATCATCTGCTGGCCCTTCCAGCGCGCGTCCGCGGGGCGGTGGTGGCCCTGCTGGTCAGTGCCGTCGCGCTGGCGGGGGGTATGATGGCCCTCTGGCTCCGGCAGAAGGCCGTGCCACCGGAGGCGGATTACCCCGCCCGCTGGCACCTCTTCTTGCTGACGGTGTATGTCCTGCTGGCGGCCGGGTACGTGGGGGCGCGGTTCCTCTGGAACTGGACCTCCACCGACGACGCCCGGCTGACGGTCGCCGCCGAGCGGGTGTATGCGGAGGGGACCATCCTGCCGTCGGCGGACGCCTACCCCTTCGGCTACGCCTACCCCACCCTGAACGCGTTCCTTGCCCACTGGACAGGGCTCTCTATCCCTGCCCTTCAGACCTTCGTTCAGCCGTTCCTGGTGGTAATGCTGGTGCCGCTGGCTTTTGCGGCGTACCATCAACTGACCGGGCAGGTGTCCGTGGGGCTTCTGGCGGCGACCCTGCTCTTCCTTCAGCCGGAGTTTCTCTTTGAGTCGGTGCGCAGCAGCCACCCCAAAATGACCTGGGCGCTGGCCCTGGGACTGCTCTACGCGCTGGCGGTCAGTTTCCGTACGGCCGGAGAGGGCCGGCCCATCGGCCGCTGGGTGGCGCTCTGTTACCTTTTCGCCTTCGGCCTGACCACCAGCAGCGCTTTCTTCGCGTCCAGTTACCTCTTTGCCATCGCCTGCGCCTTTGCCGGATGGCGCGCGCTGCGGGCCCGCAACCATTCGCAATCCCAGCGCTGGCTTCCCCTGATGCGTCTGCTCTACGTCACCATATCCTTCTCCATTCTCCTGTACATCTGCATCTACCATATCTACCCGCCTGCGCGGGGCCAGTTATCGCTCCTGCGCACCATTGTGGACCAGGTCGCCCTGCTGTTTCTGAGCGTGGATGTCGCGACGAACCCGTACGGGTACATTCAGCGGGCCTGGATCAGCGAGGGAATATACATCGCCCTGACGCTTTTTAACTGGGTCGTCCTGGCCCTTTCCGCCGGGTTCTGGCTCTCCCGCGCCCGCAGGGTGTGGGAAGGGCGGGGAGAACTTTCGCCCAATCAGGTCTTTGTATGGTTGCTCTACGGGGGCTTTGGGCTGTTCCTGGCCATTTCGGTCGTACTGGACCTGGCCGGGGCCCTTTCGGCGAACTTACAGGTGCGGGTGTTCCCCCACCTGATGATTGTGGCGATCCCCCTGGCCGCGGAGGCGCTGGGGGCTATCGCACAACGGGCTCGCCAGTGGTCACCTCCCGGGCGCCGTCTGCTGGCGGCAGTTGGCGTGCTGGCGGTCGCCGGATTTTCTCTGGCATCGTTGCTGAAGGTGACCAACGAGCCTTTCCTGAGTTACAACTGGCTCTTTTATGCCGACCAGGAACGGATGGCCGTGGACTGGCTGGGAAATTACAGCGCCGACGCCCCGGTCTGGACGGGGCTGGATGAGCGGCTGGTGGCGCTGACGGAGGCCGCCGATACCTGGAAAGTGCGCCGCCTGAAGGCGCGGCGGGGTGAACCCGATCCCGCCGACCCGGCGTATCCGTACCTGATCCTTTCCGAGACCATCACCCTGCGCGCCTGGCGAACCGGGGAGTTACTGCCGGACATTCAGCCCTACAACCGCGTCTACGACAACCGCTTCACTGCTATCTACCGCCTTCAGCCGACCAGTCCGTATCGGCGGTAGGGATCGGGCTCTGCTTGTAGTGTGCCATGCAGCGTGGCGGAGTGGCGCCTGTTTGTAGTAAGCCACGGAGCGTAGCGGAGTGGCGTTCTTCAAAAACAGCGACTGAAGTCGCCTCTGGTGGCCTTCGGCCGACGGTCGGCCTTCGCCGACCGGGAAAAGGCGTCGATGGGGGTGAGGGGGGCCAAACGCCGCCTCGTTTACCGGAAAACTTCTTTCGGTCCAAGGCCAGGGGAGAGGGGGGAAGAGAGGGGTTTTTGGGGCGGCGGCGAAGCCGCCGCCCCAAAAACCCCATTTCCATCCCCCCTCCCCGTGCGGCGGTAGGGGCGGATGATCCGTCCGCCCTCAATGGGGAGGGGGGTAGGGGGGAGGGGAAATGTCAACCCTCCAGAGGATCGCACCCTTCTGGAATCACAAGCCAGCTTCAACCCATAGAGGTGGTACGACTTTTTGAGACTTTGCCAGAAGGCCGTGATACGACTTTACGAGATTCAACAACGTTTTTACGTTTTACGTTTATGGACAACATCCCGTCACTCAGCATCATTCTCATCGTCTACAACGGCCGACCCTACCTGGAGGAGTGCCTGGACTCCCTTCGGCGGGCCTTTCTGCCCGGCACCGAAGTGGTCATCGTGGATAACGCTTCCACCGACGGCAGCGCCGAACTGGCCCGCGCCCATATGTCCCAGGCGCGCCTGGTGGTCAACGCCTCCAACCGCGGCTTCGCCGCCGCCTGCAACCAGGGCGCGGCGACTGCGCAGGGGGAGGTCCTGGTCTTCTTGAACCAGGATACCCGCGTGGAACCGAACTGGCTGCGGGCTCTACTGGAGATCTTCCGGGACGATTCGGTCGGACTGGTCACCTCAACGGTTCTCTGGATGGACGAACCGAAGCGGGTCCAGTCGTGCGGGCAGGATGTCCACTACACGGGGCTGGTCTTCGGGCGGGCGTTCGGTGTCCCGCGGGCGGAAGTTCCCGCCCCGGCGGAGGTCGGTGCCGTCTCCGGCGTCTCCTTTGCCGTGCGGCGGGACGTGTGGGACGCGCTGGGCGGCCTCTGCGAGCCCTTCTTTATGTACTACGAGGAGACTGACCTCTCCTGGCGGGCCCGCAGGGCCGGATACCGATGCTGGTATGCGCCGGATTCGGTCGTCTACCACGCCGGGCGCACCGACCGACCGGGCCCGGCCGCCCTGTACTGGTCGTATCGCAACCGGGCGCTGACCGTCCTGCGCAACTGGCAGGGACATACCCTGCTCCTCCTCCTGCCCGCGCTGGTCCTGGCCGAGGGGCTGGAGTGGGTTCTGGCGCTGACAAGGGGCTGGACGGGGCTTTCGGCCAAAGGGCGCGCCGCCTGGTGGCTGCTCACCCACTTGCGGGAGGTGGTCCGCATCTGCTCCGAGGCCCGCGGCCCCCGGCGGTTGCGGGACGGGGAAATGCTGGCCCGGATGGCCTGGCGCCTGGAGCCGCGCGTCGTCACCGGAGGACGGATCGGCCGGGTCCTGATCGCCCTCTGCAATGGCCTGTTTTACCTGAACGGACGCCTGGCCTTGTGGGCCCTTCGTTTCGGGGAGGGAAGGGGATGAAAGTCCAGTTGCTGGTGCGGTCGTACGCCCACCGGATCGGTCTGGCCCGCTACACGGCGTCGCTGTGCGAGGCAATGGACCGTCTGGGCATTTCCTACCGCCTGACGATGCCGGCCCATCCCGGTTGGGCCCGGATGGCTCACCGCCTGCTCCGTCCGCTGGGTCTGGATGTGCGGACGTTCCTGACCACCTATCCGGTGGCGGCGCCACTGGAGCGGGGCGCGCTGACCCACCTGACTGCCCAGCAGATGGCGACTCTGCTCCTTTTCCGGCCCGATATCCGTCCGGTCGTCGTCACCGTCCACGACATTATCCCGTACCTGACCGCTAAGGAGCGGGGTCAGGGGGCCTATCGGCACTGGGCGGAGCGGTTCTTTGACACCCTTGCCACCCGCGCGCTGCGGCGCGCCGATGGGATCATCGCCGATTCCGCCTGCACCCGCCAGACGCTCCTCCGCGCGCTGGCGTACCCACCGGAGCGGATATGGGTGGTGCTGCTGGGAGTGGACGCGGGCCTTTTTCGTCCCCAGATGGTCCCCGACGACTTTGACCGTCGCTTCGGCCTGGACTCCCGCTACCGGTACGTCCTGTACGTGGGGTCGGAGAACCCGCGAAAAAACCTGCCGCTGCTCATCCGGGCCTTCGCGCGCCTGCACCGGGTGCTGCCGGACGTCCGTCTCCTTCGGGTAGGGGCCGTCCAGTACCCGTCCCGGGCCCGGGAACTAGCACATCTGATAGACCATCTGGGCCTTTCCGGGGCCGTGTTGCACTTCCCGGCGGTGGCGGACGACGACCTGGTGTTCTTCTACAATCGGGCCGACCTGTTCGTCTTCCCCTCGCGATATGAGGGTTTCGGCCTGCCGGTGCTGGAGGCGATGGCCTGTGGTACGCCCGTCGTCTGCGCCGATGCCGCCTCGCTGCCGGAGGTGGTGGGGGATGCGGCGCTGCGGGTCCACCCGGACGACGAGGCGGGATGGGCGGCGGCGATGGAACGGGTGCTTACCGACGGCGCGTTGCGGGCCGACCTGCGGGCGCGCGGCCTGGAACGGGCCCGTCGCTTCCCCTGGGAGCGCACTGCTGAGGAGACGGTAAAAGTATATGAGCGGATTGCAGAGAAAAATCGGGGGCTTCAGGCTCTCCCAGTGGAGACGAGGATAGCGGGATGAACGACCTTTCCTTTTCGTTGCTCATAAGCATCGGACAATCGCCCCTGCTGGGGGGCGCGCGCCTGCTCCTGGGGCTGGCCTTTGTCCTGCTGGCCCCAGGCTATGCAATTCAGGCCGCCCTCTTCCCCCGGCGGGGTGACCTCTCCGGCCCGGAGCGATGGGCCCTTTCCTTCGGGATCAGCCTGGCGGCGATTCCCATTCTATCCCTGGTTCTGACCCAACTCCTCTGGGGCCTTCGCCTGGAGTCCGTCATTATCGCCAGTGCGGGAGTGACGGTGGTTGCCGCCGGGACTGCCTGGGTCGTCCGACGACGAATTCCCTTTGCCGGAGAAACCGCGCCGGCCGGGCGAGGGGGGATACGGGATGCCCATAGCCACCGGATCCCGAAATCCGGGGGCGCGGCCGTTGCGCTGGCCCTCGGCGGAGTGCTGCTTCTGGGGTTTGTCTTTCAGACGGCGCGGCAGGGAGAGCCGGTCACCGAGTTTTATCTGCTGGGCGCTGAGGGACAGGCGGAGTCGTACCCCTATCGGGGCGTCGTCGGAGAACCGGTCACCGTGACGGTGGGGATCGTCAACCGGGAGGGTGTGCCTGTGGCATACCGGCTGGAGGTCGTGGATGGAGAAAATCTCCTGGGGCAGATGGGTCCGATGGTTTTAGGGGACGGCGAGACCTACGAAGGCCCGGTTTCGTTCACCCTGGTTCGGGCGGGAGAGCCTCTACGGGTGGAATTTCTCCTGTACCGGAACGGTCTGCCCCTTCCGTACCGTCGCCTGTGGCTCTGGCTGGAGGTGGTGGAGTGAAGGCTGAACGGCAGATTCTGCGCGCGCAGGCGGCGTTGCAGGCCGGAGATGTTGCCAGGGCCCGCCAGTTACTGGAGGAGGTGTTGCGCTCCGAACCCGATTCCGAACTGGGATGGTTCTGGCTGGCCCACGCGGTGGACACCGTGGAGGAGCGGCGCTTTTGTCTTTCCCGGGTGCTGGAGATCAACCGTCGCAATGCCCTGGCGCGGCGAGAACTGGAGGCGCTGGGGCCGGAGCCGCACCGATCGCCCGTGGAAACTGTGGCCCGCCCTGCCCGCCGTCAGCCCCTGATGGAAGACATGCGGTTGCTGGCGCTGGGGTATCTGTTGCTGCTGATTGGGGCCGAAATCCTCACCACGCTGATAGAGCCCCGGCTGGGCCTGCTTCTCCACAGCCTGCTGCTGACGGGGACTCTGGCGTACAGCGCCCGCTACTGGGACCGCCCCGTTCACCGCTTCTGGGTCGCGCTGAGCCTGGCGCCGCTCATCCGTCTGCTCAGCCTTTCTCTCCCGTTGCGGGCGTTCCCGTTGATTTACTGGTATCTCATCATCAGCGTACCGCTGTTTGTGGCCGTTCTGGTCATCCAGCGCACCCTGAAAATTTCCTGGGAGGAGGCCGGGTTGCACCTGGGGGGATTGCCCTGGCAATTACTTATCATCGTCGTTGGGCCGTTTCTGGGGATAGTGGAGTATTTCATTTTGCGCCCGACGCCGCTGATCTCCGGCCTGAGCGCAGGGGAGATTCTGATCTCGTCGCTGATTCTTCTGGTCAGCACCGGTCTCTTAGAGGAATGGATTTTCCGGGGGATTATGCAACGGGTGACGGAGGAAATATGGGGAGACCGGGGAGTTGTCTACGTGGCGGCTGTCTTTGCCGTCCTCCATATCGGCCATCGCTCGCTGGTGGACGTTTTATTCGTCTTCGGCGTGGCCCTGTTCTTCGGATGGTTTGTCCGCCGCACCCGCTCCATCGTGGGCGTTTCCCTGACCCACGGGCTGATCAACATCTGGCTCTTTCTGGTCGCGCCGTTCCTGCCGGTTATAGGGGGTTGAACGCCCGTTGCCCTGATGGGAAGACGGTGGGGTGTCGGCAACGGTTGCGTCGCCCGAGGCCCGGTATTATTTGATCAGTTCGGCGATCCGCAGAGCGACCAGCGTCAGAAAGGCCAGCAGAAGGGGGATAATGCCGATATTCAGCGACCGATCCAGGGCGCGAGCCCAGCGCTCCCGGGCCGTAGCCGCGACCTCTTTCTGTACCAGCAGGGTGAACAGGGTCATCACGGCGATCAGGGCCAGCGAACTGGCGACGGCGACGGTGGTGACGGTCATCACCGTGGAAGTTGTAACCGTAGATACCATTATTCCTCCCGAATCCTGATCGTGTTCACGGATGCTCTGAGGGAACACGTACCCGCCCCGACCCTGCTCCGTTGCGCTTGCCCCGATGCGCCTGCCGATGTTGCCTCAGTGGAAAGAGGCAAAACCGGCGGTGGTTACGCCTCCCATGATATCAGAAGTTGGTCCTTTTCGTGTTTCAGATTGATTACTAAAGCGTTTCCGAGAGATAATCGCAGGTTTGGGGATTCCTTTTATCCCCCTCACCCCCCTTGCCCCCCTCTCCCCCTGCCCTGACGGGTGGGGAAGAGGGGGGAGGAGGGGGGTTTTTGGGGCGACGGCGAAGCCGCCGCCCCAAAAACCCCATTTCCATCCTCCCTCTCCCCAATTCCCAATTCCCAATCCCCAATCCAAAGAAAGTTGCCCTTTCCCCGATCTGCGATAAAATGCACCGTAGAGCCTGATCACCAGCGCGGGGGGTGACTGTGGAACCGGTTTCTGTGCTGCGCGGCAAGCGGATTCTCTTAGGAGTTACCGGCGGGATTTCCGTCTATAAGGTCTGCACTCTTGCCAGCCACCTCACCCAGATGGGGGCGGAGGTGGATGTCGTGATGACCGAGGCGGCGACTCGTTTCGTCGCTCCGCTGACCTTTGAGGCGTTGACCGGCCGCCCGGCCTACACCGATATGTGGCGCACGGGCGGGCAGGGCTTGCCTACCCACATTGCCCACGTCGGGCTGGCCCACGCTGCCGACCTGCTGGTCATCGCTCCCGCCACAGCCAACACGATGGCTAAACTGGCCCACGGCCTGGCGGATAATCTGCTCTCCACCCTGGCCCTGGCGGCGACCTGTCCTGTCCTCCTGGCCCCGGCGATGGACGCCGGGATGTGGAGCCATCCCGCAACTCAGGCCAACGTCGCCGCGTTGCGGGCGCGGGGCGTCTACTTCGCCGGCCCCGTTCGCGGGCGGATGGCCTCGGGCCTGGAAGGGGAGGGACGGATGATGGAGCCGGAGGAGATTCTGGGGCACGTCCGGCTGGTATTGGGGCGATCCGGCCCGCTGGCGGGGAAACACGTCGTCGTGACCGCCGGGCCGACCCGGGAGCATCTGGACCCTGTCCGCTTCATCTCTAACCCCTCCTCCGGCAAACAGGGGTTCGCTCTGGCCCAGGCGGCGCTGGACCGTGGGGCAACCGTCACCCTGATCACCGGCCCCGTCTCCCCGTCCCACCCCGTTGGCGCGCGGCGGGTGGATGTGGTTACCGTCCAGGAGATGCTGGATGCGGTCCTGGAAGCAACTGCCGACGCCGACGCGCTGCTGATGGCCGCGGCCGTCGGCGACTACCGCCCGGCGACAGTCTCTTCCCACAAAATCAAAAAGACGGCCGACCTCACCCTTCGTCTGGAGCGCACGCCGGATATCCTCGCCGCAGTGGCCGAGCGCCGGAGGACGACGGGACACCCGCGCGTGGTGGTGGGATTCGCTGCGGAGAGCCAGGACCTGCTGGAGAACGCCCGCGCCAAACTGGAGGCCAAGGGGCTGGACCTGATCGCGGCCAACGACATCACGGCTGCGGATGCGGGGTTTGCGGCGGAGACTAACCGGGTCGTCTTACTGGACCGGAACGGCGGGGTGGAGGAGTTGCCGCTGATGAGCAAGGCAGCCGTCGCCGAGGCGATCCTGGATCGGGTTGCCCGCCGGTTATCTGCGTCGGGAGGAACCAATGACAGTACTGGTGGCGTATAAAACCTTTGCCGGGGCTACCGGGGAAGTGGCGGAGTTCATTGCCTCTGTCCTTCGGGATGAGGGCATCCCGGCGGAGGTCTGCCCGCTCCGCGAAGTTCGCGATGTCCGCCCTTACCGGGCGGTCATCCTGGGCGCTCCCGTCCGTCAGTTCCGGTGGGAACCGGACGTGGTGAAGTTCCTGCAACGGCACCGCGAAGCGCTGAGCCGGATGCCCGTCGCCTACTTCGCCGTCTGCCTGACGATGAAGGAGGATACGGAGGCCAATCGCTGCCTCGTGCAGTCCTGGATGAAACCGGCGTTTGCCCTCCTGCAACCGGTGAGCGAGGCCGATTCAGGCGGCAAGCCTCCGCGGGCACACTGGAGCAAAATGAGGAAGCCCCTGGTCCGGGTTGATAGTGGCTGCAAACTGTAGATGGAAACGAGGTCCTACGCAGTCAGGGTGCGGACCTCCCGCATCCTCCGCGCCCGCAACCCTTACCTGGCGCAAGCCGTGTTTTGAAAGAATCGCGGCAGGCTTTAGAAGAGTACGAACGGCAGCGACACGAGTGACCGGGCCGGAAGCGGGCGGTCGGGGCGGGGCGTCCTTTTGTGGTGTCTCTTCTCATCCCGGTGGTTGCCTGATGGTGTATCTGCGGCTGCATCTGGCACGAGAATTCATCAGCGCGTCTTCCCCGATACCGGTGTCCTGCTGGCAATGATCGTCTTCCCGCGGGACCGCTCTGGCGGACTCACGCTGGCGGGGTTGGTGACGGTGTATTCGGCAGTGTCGGAGGAAGCGGCTCGCCTTGCGGCAGGCAGGACAGTGCTTTGCCCGCCGGAACAATCTGCTGGGCGGTTTTGGACGTTTTCCGGTCCCTGGCAGATGCCATCGCCGCCTCTTTTCCCCCTTCTCCCCCGCCGCGACGGGGGAGAAGGGGGCCAGGGGGATGAGGGGGCGTTAGAGGCCAGACCCTGCCTGCACGAGGTCTGGATATGAGTCAAAAGTGTCAGGTGGCTAAGTTTGGCATAAACGTTCCAACGGAGGTTAGTATGAGCAACACAATTCGGATCATCTGGTCAATCACGCTCCTCGCATTTGCCGTCCTCTTGGGAAATACCGCACCACAAGCACCCTTGTGGGACTTGTCCGACCGGGCCGTACCCGTTCAAGCCCAGGAGACGCCTTCCCCGCGCTTCTACCTGCCGCTGGTCCTGAAAAACAGCGGCGGCGCATCCTCGCTGGAGTGGAGCCAGCACGC
>OGCI01001300.1_pt1 | contig 21560 bp, 19 predicted proteins | sample 1570021 | NCBI WGS metagenome assembly OGCI01 (sample SAMN06264664, study PRJEB24512) | hot springs metagenome | isolation source: Hot spring water | place: South Africa: Tshipise | collected 2015-06-21 | reverse complement strand
CTGCGCTGCGACCAACTCGGCCGTTCCCGGGCAGGTCGGGTGGAGATCCTTCCTTCTTCCGGCCCGGATCCTTGGGGTAACGGTCTTGCTCCGCGACGCGAGGACTCGCATGGTCCTCTCCCTCTTCCGCAAGGCATGCCCTATCGCTGCCTCCGCCCCCGCAAGATGACCGGGCAGGAGGCCGCTTGCGATGGCGCTCGCCCGGCCCCCGGTCGGGCCAGGCTTAGGGCGGTACAGTCGGGAGTCGCTGCGGGCGGGCCCGAAACCACCAGGCAAGTGCCAATCAAATATGCTTGGGACGGCGCGCTTTCCTCATGTAACCCGGCGGCGGCGAAAAGGGAAGCGGTGAGCGCGGGCCACTAACGGCCTATCCTGAAATGGGGGAATGCATCACGAAAGCGGATATTGGATGGCCCCAGCAGGTGAGTTTACGAGGCCTTCCGGTGGCGCATATTGCCTGGTTTCGGAAATCCCAACGGGCATGGCAGCCTTTCTTTACATCTTCTCTGCAAGATGCTAACTTATCTCACTGTGTTGCTGGCGGTTTAAAAGCAACTCGTCGATGATGTCGAGGCCATTGTTCGGGACCGCGGTAAGCGGTGCCTGCAAGTGGCATTTGCAGGGTCAAGATATATAATATCCCTGGAGGTAGGAATATGTATGCGGTGATCGAGACGGGCGGCAAGCAGTACCGCGTGGAGCAGGGATCGGTCATCCGGGTGGAGAAGATCGATGTCCCCGAAGGGGAGAAGGTCGTCTTCGAGCGGGTGCTCATGGCCGGCGCAGCGGGAAAGGTGGTCGCCGGCAAGGAGGCGGAAAAGGTCAAGGTAGAGGGGACGGTGGTGCGCCACGGGAAGGCGAGGAAGATCATCGTCTTCAAGTACCGCCCCAAGAAGGGGTTTCACAGCAAGAAAGGCCACCGGCAGCTTTTCACCGAGGTGAGGGTGGAGAAGATCTCCGGCGCGCCGCGCGGTGCCCGGAAGAAAAAGGAAGACGTGGCCGGCAAGGGAAAGGATAAACAGGCGGAGGGAAAGGCCGCGGAGAGAAGAACAGCGGAGGAGAGTTCCGCCCAGGGGAGTGAGTGAGAATGTCCAGCAAGAAAGGCGTAGGAAGCTCGCGCAACGGTCGTGACAGCCACTCCAAGCGGCTGGGGGTGAAGGGTTTCGGCGGGCAGTTCGTGAGCGGAGGCTCCATCCTGGTGCGCCAGCGCGGGACCAGGATCATGCCGGGGGAGAACGTGGGCCTGGGCAAGGATTACACCCTCTTTGCCAAGGTGGACGGGTACGTGAAGTACCATCGTTCCGGCGACCGGCACTTCGTCAGCGTCATACCCGCGGAGTGAGCTGCCCGGGGAGACGCCGCGAGGGCCTTACTGGCTCCCGGCTCCCGGCCATCCCGGTACGGTCGGGGGGTTTTTTGTTTGCCGGAAAGCGCGCGGGCCGCTTTCCGGGGCCTTTTACGGACACCACGTGGGCCTGCCCGGCATGACGAGATCCCTCATGTAGATTGACCCTCGGCCGCGTTCGCGGCGCTTTCGCTTACGGAAAGGGATTGTGGGCTACCCCGTCGACGCGCGGCTCGCGAGATAGGTGCGCCATTGCCGCCCGTGACGTTCGCTGGCGGTCGCTTGCGGCGTGGCTTGCCGGCCGCCATGCGCGGCCGGGGTAGGGGATGTCGCGCGCCACCTCCCTGGCCGGGAAGGCCGCCCGGATGGCCGCGGGGAAGACGGGCGACGGCGTTCCCTTGCGCGAGCCCTGTGCCGTCCGGATGCCGGCTTTACGCGGGATAAGAGGCACGTATAAGGTAATAATTGGGATGGAGAGGAACCGGGAGAGGTTTCTGCGGCGCGATACGGGAAGTGGTGCGGTTTGTTCATCGACGAGGCTGAGATTCACGTGCGCGGGGGCGACGGAGGCCATGGTTGCGTGAGCTTCCACCGCGAGAAGTACCGTCCCCTGGGGGGACCCGACGGCGGGGACGGAGGGAAGGGCGGTTCGGTGGTCCTGCGGGCTTCGCAGAGCGTGAATACGCTGATAGAGTTCACGCGCAGACGCCACTTCAGGGCCAGCAAGGGCAAGAACGGTTCTGGTAATAATTGCCATGGAGCCGAGGGCGGGGATCTGGTCCTGCACGTGCCGGTGGGCACCCAGGTGAGGGACGCAGAGGGGCGGCTACTCGCGGACCTCTATTTTCCCGGCAGCGAGGCGGTAGTGGCCAGGGGAGGCCGCGGCGGCCGGGGAAACGCTTCCTTCGCCACCTCCTCGCGGCGCGCTCCCGATTTCGCGGAGAAGGGGGAACGCGGCGAGGAGAGGTGGGTGCGCCTGGAGTTGAAGCTTCTGGCCGACGTGGGCGTGGTCGGCCTTCCTAACGTGGGAAAATCCACCCTCATATCCCGCGTCTCGGCGGCGAGGCCGCGCATCGCCGACTATCCCTTCACCACTCTGGAGCCCGCTCTCGGGGTGGTTGGCTTGGGCGAGGAGCGAAGCTTCGTCATTGCCGATCTGCCCGGGCTGATCGCCGGAGCGCACCAGGGGCGGGGGCTCGGACTGAGGTTCCTGCGCCACGTGGAGAGGACAGCCGTCATCCTGCACCTGCTGGACGTATCCGTGGCGGCGGAGGTTCCTCCCGCGCGGGCCTTGCAGGTGATACTGGACGAACTGCAGGCGTACAGTTTCCAGCTCCTGGAAAGGCCGCAGGTGGTGGCGGGCAACAAGCTGGATGTGGCAAACCCCACTTACCTGGAGGAGGCGAGGGAGGCGTCGAGGGAACGCGGCTGGGAATTCCATGCCGTTTCGGCCCTGACCGGGGAGGGCGTGGAGCGGCTCATGTGGAGGCTGGGCGAGATGGTGGAAGACAACCGCGGCGAGAAGGGGTACGAAGCGAGCGGGGAGAGGATAGTGTATGCCTTTGACCCCGCGCGGGAGCGCGGCTTCCGGGTGGTGAGGGAGGAGGAAGGCTTTCGCGTCGTGGGAGATCAGGTGGAGCGCATGGTGCGCAGGATGGATCTGTCCAATCCACAGGCGCTGGCTTACGTGCAGGCGCGCCTGAAGAGGATGGGCATAGAGGAGGAGCTTCTCAGGCAGGGAGCAGGGGAAGGCGATACGGTAATCATCGGCGATCACGTTTTCGATTTCCTCCCGGGGCGGTGAAGGGCCGTCGGGAGCTTGCCGCCTGGTGGCGGGGACGGGGATGCCCGCACCCCTTCGGGGGGAGTAGAATGATGGTAAAAAACGGAGGGGGAGAAAAAGGAACGGCGCAGCCTTGAGGCTGGCGCCTGGGCAAGAGGAAAGATACAAGAGGAAAGATATGGAAAAGGAAAGAAAGCTGCCGCGCGTCAAGCGCCTTGTGGTCAAGGTGGGGACCTACACCTTGAGCGACGCGTCCGGCAGGCTCGACCGCGACCAGGTGCGCAACCTGGTCGACCAGCTGGCCTCCCTGCGCAAGGAGGGGCTCGAGGTCATCCTGGTTTCTTCCGGGGCCATCGCCGCGGGGGTGGAGCTTCTGGGGTTGCCGGAGCGTCCGCGGGATATCCCCTCCCTGCAGGCCGCATCCTCGGTGGGGCAGGGGTCGCTCTTGAGGACCTACGCGGATTGTTTCGCTGACCATGGCCTGCTGGTAGGCCAGGTGCTCTTTACCCAGTACGATTTCGCCCACCGCCGCCAGTACCTGAACGCCCGCAACACCTTCCGGAGGTTGCTGCAGCAGGGCGTGGTGCCTTTGGTCAACGAGAACGACACGGTCGCGGTGGAGGAGATACGCTTCGGCGACAACGACCGCCTTGCTTCCCTGGTGGCGGTGCTCACCGGAGCGGATCTCCTGGTGATGCTGTCCGACGTGGCGGGCCTCTTCAGCGCGGATCCGAGGCGGGACGGCGAGGCGGAGCTGATCCACGAGGTGGAGGCCATAACCCCCGCCATAGTCAAGGCGGCGGGCAGGGCGGGCGGAGAGCATTCCACCGGAGGGATGGCCAGCAAGCTGGAGGCGGTGCGCGTCGCGGGCGCGGCGGGCATCGGGGTGGTGGTGGCCCCGGGCCGGGAACCCGACGTGCTCACGCGCCTGCTGCGGGGGGAGAGGATCGGAACCTATTTCCACGCCTCGCGGAGGAAGATGCGCGGACAGAAGCACTGGATCGCCTACGGCACCACCCCGCGGGGCACCATCGTGGTTGACGACGGGGCGCGCGAGGCCATCCTCAACGGCGGCAAGAGCCTGCTGCCGGTGGGCGTCGTGGAATGCCGCGGCGATTTCAACCCGGGAGACCCGGTGGAGGTGATGGACCTCAAGGGGGAGAGGATCGCGCGCGGGTTGTGCGGCCTCTCTTCGGCTGAGGTCAACCAGGTCAAGGGGCTGCGCACCGACCAGGCCACGCTCCTCATGGGGGAGACCTGCGGAGAAGTCATCCACCGCGACTACCTGGTGGTGCTGGAAGGGAAGGGGGGCGGAAGAAGCATGCGGTGAATGCCCGGCGCATTGCCGGGCGGCGGGCTCCGGAAGAGGAGGCGGCGCCCACCCGCGGGAAATATTATGAGGCGTCAGGAAGTGCTGGGAGGACCGCGGAGCCCTCTGGCATAATGGGTCAGGCGGGGCGAAACGGCGAGAAGGCGGAGGGGAAGGAAGAGCGCGGATGCACGCGCCGCGCTGGCAGGATAGCGGGAAAGGAAACGGGAGATGTCAGCAAGGAAAGGTGAAGGAGGAGGGAAAGCCGCGTTGGCGGCGGAAGGCTCTTTCGCCGCCGGGGAGGGAGCTATGCAGGTGCTGGAAGAGCTGGGACGCAGGGCAAAGGATGCCGCCCTGAAGCTCGCGGTGGTGAACACGGAAACCAAGAACCGCGCGCTCGAGGAGATGGCGGACGCCTTGAGGGCGCGGCGTGAGGAGATCCTCGCGGCCAACGAGGAGGACCGCGTGGCGGGAAGGGAAAGCGGCATGAGCGCCGCCCTCATGGACCGGCTGACCCTGAACGAGAAGCGCATCGAGGAGATGGCGGTGGGCCTCCTGGAGGTCGCCACCCTGCCCGACCCGGTGGGGGAGATCATCTCCGGATGGAGGTTGCCGAACGGGCTGGAGATCCAGAAGGTGAGGGTGCCTCTCGGCGTGGTGGGGATCATCTACGAGGCGCGCCCCAACGTCACCGTGGACGCGGCGGGGCTTTGCGTGAAGTCCGGCAACGCCGTCATCCTGCGCGGCAGCTCCTCGGCCTTCCGCTCCAACCGCACGCTCACCGAGATCATCGCCGCCGCCGCGGAAGGCGCGGGTCTGCCGGCGGGCTGCATACAGCTGGTGCCCCTGGCGGACCGCGAGTCGGCCAAGGCGCTCATGCGCATGCACGATTACCTGGACGTGCTCATCCCGCGGGGAGGGGCGGGGCTCATCCGCACCGTGGTGGAGGAGAGCATGGTACCGGTCATCGAGACGGGGGTCGGCAATTGCCATACCTACGTGGATGCCTCCGCGGACCTGGAAATGGCCTTGCGCATCGTGATCAACGCGAAGTGCCAGCGCCCGGGGGTGTGCAACGCCATGGAAACCATGCTGGTGCACGAGGCGGTGGCCGGCGAGTTTCTGCCCCGCGCGGCGGAGGCGCTGCGGGAGCGTGGGGTGGTATTGCGCGGTTGTCCCCGCACCAGGGAGATATTGCCGGACGCCGAGGAGGCCTCGGAGGAGGACTGGTACGAGGAATACCTCGACCTCATCCTGGCCGTCAAGGTGGTGGGGGGCGTGGAGGAGGCCATAGGCCATATCAACCGCTATGGGAGCAAGCATTCCGAGGCCATCATCACCCGCGATTACACGGCGGCGAGGAGCTTCGTCACGCAGGTTGACGCCGCCGACGTGTACGTCAACGCGTCCACCCGCTTCACGGACGGCGGCCAGTTCGGGCTGGGGGCGGAGATCGGCATCTCCACACAGAAACTGCACGCCCGCGGCCCCATGAGCCTGCGCGAGCTCACCTCCACTAAGTTCATCATCTACGGCGATGGGCAGGTGCGTACCTGAGATGGGAAGGCTGCGCGTAAAACGTATCGGGGTCATGGGGGGGACCTTCGACCCCATCCATTACGGCCACCTGGTGACCGCCGAGGAAGCCAGGCAACAGTTCGCCCTGGACCTGGTGATCTTCATGCCCAGCGGGCATCCCCCCCACAAGGAGGATCGCGGGAACCTGGACCCCGAGAGCCGTTACCTCATGACGGTGATCGCCACCGCTTCCAACCCCTCCTTCCAGGTCTCGCGCATGGAGATAAACCGCCCGGGCCCTTCCTACACCATAGACACCGTGCGGGAGCTTCACGGTATCTACGGGAAGAATACCGCGATCTTCTTCATCACCGGCGCGGACGCGGTGCTGGAGATACTCACCTGGAAGGAACCGGAAAACGTGCTCTCGGAGTGCACACTCATAGCCGCCACCCGCCCCGGCTACAACCTGAGCAGGCTGGAGGAGTTGCTGCCCGAGGTGGGGAAGGAGGAGCGGGGCGACGTCCCCAAGGTACTGGTCATGGAGATACCGGCTTTGGCCATTTCCTCCACCGACATCCGCAGGAGGGTCAGCGAGGGGAGGCCCATCAGGTACCTGGTTCCCGAGGGGGTGCGCGAGTTCATCGAGAAGAACGGCTTCTACCGTTGAGGGGCGCGTTGCGGGTTGCCCCCGCTTTATGTAAACGTTGGTTGCAGGATGAGGAGCCTTATCGGCTTGAGGCCTTGACGGCGGAGGTCGCTATCTTAGGAAAGTGAGCGCGGCAAAGGTGACCGTCCCACAGGAGAAGGAGAAACCCTCCCGGCTGGCGCGACGCCGGCGGAGGGAGGCGCGCTACAGGCGGAGGTTGCTGGTGGCTGCGGCTGCCGCGGTGGTGGCGGTCCTTGCCGTGGGCGCCGTGTGGGACATTCCCTACATCAACGCGGCCCGCGTGGCCGTTTCCTGGCTGAAAGAGAGGGCGCGAGGCGGCCAAGGAGGCGACGGGGCACCGGAACCGCAGTATCTCTTCCTCACCCATCCCCAGACGGGCAAGGTGCTGTCCGGCGAGGTCTCCCTTCTCGTGGGGATCTACACGGAGGATGGCGGTGGAGGGAAAACGCTCTTGAGCCTGAGCCTGGTGAGCTACGACACGGAAGCGGGCGGGGCGAGCCTCTTTATGGTGCCGGAGGCGACCGTGGCGTACAACGCCCGGGGCGACAGGACCGAATTGAGGAGGGTCTTGCGTGAGGAGGGCGCCGAGGATATCCTGCGTTCCACCGTGCGCAACATGACCGGCGCGAGCGTGGATTACCTGGTGCTCTGCTCGTTCCGCAGGGCCGTGGAAACCCTGCAGGGGCTGGACCTTCCCCCGCTCACCCTGCACGAGGACGCGGCGTTCGCCGATCCCCTGACGGGCGAGACGCAACGCCTGTTCGCGGGGCAGGAGGTGAGGGACGCCGACCGCCTGCTCTTATACCTGCTGGCCACCGACCGTGCCGATACATGGGAGAGCTATTACGCCAGGCGGGAGCGCGCGGAAGGCTACCTGCCTGCGGCGCTGGAGAGCCTCTCCTCGCGCGGCGGGTATGGCTATGCGGAGGAGCGGTTGCGCAGCGATGATGCGTTGCGCATGTTCCCCGCGGCCGCTTCGCCCGAAAGGGACGCCCTCTACCTCGCCTCCATGCTTCAGGCAGCCATGGACATGGGAGGGGGGTTCCTTCCCTGCCGCGCGGTACCCCGCGTTGAGGTGCAAAACGGGTGCGGCGTGCCCGAACTGGGGAAAAAGGTGGGCGAAAGGCTTGCCTCCCTGGGGGTTCCTCTCGCGGGAACCGGCGGGAACGCCAAGGTGTCGGTCGGCGGCGAGGAGGTCAACGATTTCAGCTACCAGCGGAGCGTGATCGTCTGCCGCAGCGCGGAGCCGCGCGTCAGCGCTTACGCCGCATACCTGGGGGTGCTCCTCTCCATAGGCGAGGTGAGGCGGGAGGGGGGACCCGGGCCCGAGGTGGTGGTCATAGCCGGTCGCGACATGGCGCAGTGAAGGCGGGGCCGGGTTCGCTGCGGCCCGTTATGCTAATCTTAAGATAGGCGGCAAAGCGGAGGAGTGGTCCGCGGAGGGCAGCGGTTTCCCGCGGGGCATGCAAGGGACGAAGGAGGTGGTGAGAGGCGGATAGCAGGGAAATGGCCGTCGCGGCGGCCTTGGCGGCCTCCGACAAGAAAGCGCGCGATGTCCTGGTCATGGATATGAGGGAGGTCTTTCTCCTCACGGATTTTTTCGTCATCTGCAGCGGCAACACGGACCGGCAGGTGGCGAGCATCCAGGAGGCGGTGGAGAGAAAGCTGGCTGGCGCGGGGGTCAAGCCCGTCAGGCGGGAGGGCGAGCAACACAGGAGATGGGTCCTCCTCGATTACCTCGACATCGTGGTGCATATCTTCCGGCAGGAGGAACGGGACTATTACGAGATAGAGAGACTGTGGAAGGACGCCCCCCTCGTGGACTGGGAGGCGGAAGGGGAGCGGTCTCTCTCCAGCGGTTGAGGGAGGTTGCAGACGCCCCGGCGTCGCGGCGAGGGAAGGAGGCGCGGGGCAAGCTCATTTCGTTGACGGCTTTTGGCGCAGTATTTATACTTCATACGAGCCTCGCCGGGGGCGAGGAAGAGGGGCCGTGGCGCAGTGGGAGCGCGCTACCTTGGCATGGTAGAGGTCACGGGTTCAAGTCCCGTCGGCTCCACCAGCAAACGGCCGGGAAATGCGAAAGCCGCCTTTCCCGGCTTTTTGTTTGGCGCGGGGGTCGCGAGGGGCGCTTTCCCGGGGAACATTTCTTGCGGCCACGTACTCCTATGTGCATGGACATGTGCACGTGAAGCTGTCATGATCATGGAGTAGGATGGTTTGGTCGATGGCGGCTTGGTTTCATTGCCAGGCGCGGGACCTGGATTGCGGCCGAAAGGAGGAGGCGAATTGAAGAAAACCGTCACGCTCGCACTTGCCAGCTGCCTGCTTGCGGGGATGATGTTTCTGGTGGGCTGCGGCGAGGAGAAGACCACCGTAGAGACTCCCGAGGGCAGGGTCGAGGTGACCGAAGAGGGCGAGGGCAAGATAACCTACAAGACGGATGAAGGGGAGGCCACCTACGAATCAGCCACCGAAGCCCCGTCTGAAAACGAGCTCGGGGCGCCCGTCTACCCCGGCGCAGAGTTCAGCGAGGAGGGCAGCGGGACGGTCACCGGAAGCAGCGCAGAGGGCGAGTATTCCGCCACGGTGGCGGAATTCGTCACCGGCGACGGCTTCGAGGAGGTCCTCTCGTGGTACGAGAAAAAGCTGGGCGAACCCCTCTACATAGATGCCACGATCAAGGAGGCGAGCTGGACCAAGGTCGAGAACCAGAAGATAATCGCGGTTTCCATCCAGGAGCAGGACGGCAAGGTGAAGATCATCATCTCCAGCACCTCGGTGCCCTTGAGCCCGTGAGGTGACCGCAAAAGAGCGGTACCGATCCGCAAGGCCGGGATCACCTCACCCCTGCCTTACCGCGAAGATCACCGCCGCTTGCCCCGCGTGCAGGGGCATGAGCGGGAGAAAGCCCCTCCCCCTGGGGGCGGCGAGGGGGGGTTGACCGGAAGACCGGCTCGGGGGGCTTCTCGACGTGGTGGGGAAGCGGCGTTGGAAGCTCGCATCATGCGGGTTACAATTTACCTGTAGGGATGGATGATCGATTACGGTGGCGGAAGGAAAGGGCATATCCACGATGGGACGCGCAGGATGCAAAAGGTTGGCTTGTCTCCTTGCCCTCTTCTTGCTGGCGGCTTCGCTCGTGGCCGTCTCGGGCTGCGGGGGAGATAAGGAGGCGGCCGATACGGCTGAGGATTCCACCGGAGAAGTGGTAGCCGGGACGGAGGGCGGTGAGGTCGCGGCAAACCCGGAGGAGGCGGCGGAAGAGAGCGTGGACGCCTCCCAGGGCGATGTTCCCGAGGAGGCGCAGGTCGGCGAGGGGGAGGTCTCCTACCAGATTTACCATGAAGCGCCGTCCGAGGGGGAGCTGGGAGCCCCGGTTTATCCGGGCGCTTCATACGTTCCCTCCAGCGGCGGGAGCGTGACCGGCACCGGCCCCGAGGGCGATTACACCACCGTCGGGGGGGAGTTCCACACGGGAGACGGCTTCCAGCAGGTCTTGGCCTGGTACCGCGAACGGCTGGGGGAGCCCTTGCTCGTGGAAGCGAGCCAGTCCACGGCCACCTGGAGCAGGAGAGAGGGCGACAGGATGGTGGTGGTGGGTCTGCGCGGCGAAGCCTCGGGAACCACCATCTCGATCTATAACCTGCAGGGGAGCGAGGAGCTGTTTCCCTGAAAACCGGCCCCGCCTCAAGGGCGCGTCTCGGGAAGCGGTACCGCTTGCCGTGCAGGTGCCTGCCTGCGTGCCGTATTGACGTTGCGCGAACCGCGATAATATAGTAATTGCACGTCCGCCCGGGACTTTTATACGCCAGGCATGCGCTCAGGAGGTCGCGCGCCGCTTGCTGCGCATGGAGCGCGGCTTTCTACGCCTCGCGAGAAAAGGCTTGGGCCGGCGAGACAGCGGCTTCGGGGTCGCGCCAGGAAGGGGAGGGAGCCCCGGCGGAGATCGCGGCGCTTGCTTGCAGGCGAACATATTCGTAGAATATGTATAATATATGCGCGGGCAAGGCGGAGCTGTCGGAGAAGAAGCGAGGAAAATAATCTCGCGGAAAAGGACGCGCGTTTCCGGAAAGCCTTCTGATGACAAGGCCGCGGTAGAGGAAAAGGGGGTTGCGCTCATGGAATACCCGTGGTTCAAGGAATACGACCTATGCGGCATACCGCGCACGCTGGAGCCGTACCCGGACATTCCCACGCACGGCTTCCTGGACCGGGCGGCGGTGGAGCATCCAAAGATGGGTTGCATGCAGCTCGGGCTGGAGATGACCTACGGGGAGGTGAAGGAACACGCCGACCGCCTGGCCAATGCGCTGGCCGAAATGGGGGTGGGCAAGGGAGACAGGGTGATCACCCTTCTGCCGACCTCCATACAGTTCGTGTTGGTCGACGCCGGCATATCCAAGGCGGGCGCCGTGCACGTCCCCTGCAGCTTCCTGGAGGCGCGTGAGACCCTGGCCCACAAGTGCCAGGAGAGCTCCCCGCGCGCCGTCATCTGCCTGGAGGAGCACCTGGCCACCGCGGAATACCTCAAAGAATTCATGGCCACGCCGAACATCATCATCACCAAGCTGGACGATTATTCCAGCCATTCCTCGCGGCGCGTCGCATTGCCTGACGTGATGTGGCTGAGCGACATCATAGAGCAGGCCAAGCCCCAGCCCCCCAAGGTGGACATCGATCCTGCCCGCGACCTGGAGACCCTCCTCTTCACCGGGGGGACCACGGGCCTGCCCAAGGGGTGTATGCTGACCCACCGCAACATAGTGGCTAACGTGCTGCAGAACATCGCCGTTTTCGGGCCGGTCACCAAGGTGCTCAGAGGCAACATCAACGCCGTCATGGGACTGCCCTTCTTCCACAGCTACGGGCATTGCATCATGCACACCATGATCGGGGGGATGGGGGCCAACATGCTCATCGTCCCCGACCCCCGCGACGTGAAGGCCATGCTGGACATCATGCGCAAGTACCACCCCGTCCTGCAGTTCGGCGTGCCCACCCAGTTCATGAAGATGCTCGAGGAGGACCTGAAGGCCGCCAAGGTCATCGGCATCTCCGGATCGGCTGCCCTACCGCCAAACGTGCAGGAGAAGTTCGAGGAGTCCAGCGGTGGGGGATACGTGTCCGAGGGTTACGGCCTTTCGGAGCTCTCGCCGGTGACCCACTTCAACGTCTCCACCAACGTGCGCGTCATGGGGGGGCGCAAGGGAGTGAAGATCTTTAACCTCTTGCTCTTCAACCCGGTGAGCATCGCCTTTACCAGGGCCCAGGCCAGGCTCCTCGGCCCCAAGGGCTTCGGGAGGATGTTCACCGGCATTATCGGCCTGCTGGCTAAGAGGTCGCGCAAGTCGGAGAAATCCCGCGAGGTGGAGAGGCGGGCGAACATAGGCATTCCCCTCCCGGACACCGTGGTGAAGGTGGTGGAGGTGGACAGCGGCCGCCCGCTCTCCTTCGAGGAGCTATACCGGGACGGAAAGGTGGGCGAGATGCTCTTGAGCGGCCCGCAACGCATGCTCGGCTACTGGCCGGAGCCTGGAAAGGGGCTGGACGAGGAGGGTTTCGTCCATACGGGCGACGTGGTGAAGATGGACGAGAGCGGCTACTTCGCCATCGTTGACCGCACCAAGGACATGGTCATCGTCTCCGGTTACAAGGTCTACACGCGCGAGGTGGACGACATCCTCTACGACCACCCGGCCACGGAGATGGCGGCCACCATCGGGGTGCCCGACCCGGAGAGGCCGGGCAGCGAGCGGGTGTGGGTCTTCGTCAAGCTGAAGGAGGAGTACAAGGGCAAGGTCAGCGAGGAGGACTACATCGCGTACCTCAAGGAGAAGGTGGCCAAATATGCCGTACCTCGCGAGGTAGTCTTCCTCGACGAGATGCCGCTCACCGAGGTGTTCAAGGTCAACAAGAAAGCCCTGCGCGAGATGCAACTGGAGAATATGGAGACGGAATAGGCGGCGAGGGATCGCTTTCGGCGGCGCGCGAGAGCGCGCCGCCTTTTGCGTGGGAGCACGCGCAGGGCGTCAAGGGCGTGGGTCAAGAAAGGTGGGCCAGGGGCGTTTCACCCTTCCAGGAAGCCGCTTTCCAGCACGCATCTCCTCACGGCCAGCAGCGCCGGGCAGGTCGGGATTTCCAGGAAGCTGGTGCACCGCACGTCGAATTCTCTTACCATGGCGTCCTCCGGGATATATCCGAGATAGGGGATATCCACGCCGGCGAGCAGCCGCCGGGCGTCTCCCTCGTCGACCACGCGGTTGAGGAGGAGGCCCACCTTGCGGTAGGCGACCGCCTGCTCGGCTACCTCGCGGATGGATTCCGCGACGTGGACTCCCTTGGCGGTGACGTCGCTAACCAGGAGGAGGTGGCTCACCGAGCGCATCACCCGGCGGTTCACCTGTTCCACGCCGGCCTCCGCGTCTATGAGGGTGAGGTGAAAATGGGAGGAGAGGGTCTCGATGGCCTCGCGCAGCAAGGTGTTGAGCTGGCAGTAGCACCCCTCCTCCTCCGGCCTTCCCACGGAGAGGAACCCGAGGTTCCCGTCGTCCTCGACGATCTCCATCATCTTGTAGTCGACAGAGGCGGCGAGGTCGATGCTGTCCGTGGCGTGCTCGCGAACGGCGTCGATGATCTCCCTGCGCATGTCGTTCACCGTCAGTCGCGGAAAGCGGCGCAGGGCCATGCCCAGCCCCACGGCGGGATCCGCGTCGACCACCAGGTACCTGTGCGCGGTGTCCCCGCGCAGCTCGCGGGCGAGGAGAGCGGAGACGGTGGTCTTGCCCACCCCTCCCTTGCCGCACACGGCAAGGACCCGGCTGCCGCTCACCGTCCGCCCCCTTCGCCGCCGCGCTCCGCCTGCAGGCGGTCACGGATGCGGCGCAACTCCACCACGGTGTCGCAGACCCCCACGTATTCGCAGGTTTCGCAGTCGAAGTTCATCTCCTCGTACATCTTTATCAGGGCCTGCACGATGTCCATGACCATGTCCGCCGCGCCTGAGAGCTCATCGATGTCCTCCCGGGAGGAAGTCACCATGAGCACCTCGGCGCCGCTCACGTAAGCCAGGCCCTTCGAGGCCTGGATGAGGGCGCTTCCCAGGATCTGGGCGCTGAAGCCGCTGGCCAGGGCTTCCTTGCTCACCCGGCACCAGATGCTCTGCCGGCCCGGGAAGACGCGGGTCATGAAGCCGCGCAGCCGCAGGTTGTAGGCGGCGTCGCGCAGGTCGCGGTAACACTCGTACTCGTCGCGGAAACTTCCCTCCACCATGACCACCTGCGCGAAGGGGACGGCGCGCGCCTGCAACTCGGAGAAGTCTGGGCCCACCAGGGTGATGCGCCCGTCCGCCACCCCCTCCTTGTCGTCCCAGAGGAGCAGGGAACGGGAGGCGGTTCCCGGGTTGCCGAGCTCCAGCCCGGTGTCCTCGCTCAGGATCACCTGGGGGGAGGTGGCCAGCGGAAGCGTGGGAATGTAGCGGTATTCCCGGGCATGTCCCATGGAATATTTTTCCTCGATAAAGCGGCGTATGCCGCGCAGGGGTTCCTCGAAGAGTCCCACTTTACTCCGTTTCCGCCAGGAGTGCGGCGCCCACCGCTGCCGCCAGGCGCGTGTCCAGGGGGAAGGGCTGGTACTCCCCCTCCATTCTCTCGCACACCAGGTCCACGACCGTTTTCACCTTGGCCACGCCGCCGGTGAAGGTGTAGCGGTTCCCCATGCCGAAGCGGCGGGCCTGCGAGGTGACGATGCGCGCCACGGCGTCGCACAGCCCGGCCACGATGTCCTGGGGCGGTTCGCCGTTGTTGACGTGGGTTATGACCTCGCTCTCGACGAAGACGCCGCACTGGGAACTTATGGAAACCCGCCGCTTGGCGCGGGAGGCCTCCTCGTCGATGCGCTCCACCGGCACACCCAGGGCGTTCGCCATCACCTCGAGGAAACGCCCGGATCCGGAAGCGCACTTGTCGTTGCGCATGAAGTCGATCACCTCTCCTTCATCGTTCAGGAGCATGGAGGTGATGCTCTGGCCCCCGATGTCCACCACCAGCTCCACCTCGGGAAGGAAACAGCGGGCGGCCCAGGCGATGCAGGCGATCTCGTCCTCGAGGAAGTCGGCGTCCTCCAGCAACTCCGCGCCGCTTCCCGTGCCCACGAAGCCGTCAAGGTTGAAGCGGCTGACGCCCGCCTGCCTGCACACCTCCTCGATGAGAGGCTCTATCTCCACGCCGATATTCCCCGTGGTCTCGATGATCTTGCTGGCAAGGATGTTCTCGCCGTCCATGAGCACCGCCTTGGAGAAGAGGCTCCCGATGTCGCAGCCCAGGGTCTTCATTTCTCCCCTCCCATCTTGCGGGCGAGGATGGCCGCTCCCAGGGCCCCCACGATCTGGGGGTCCACCGGGCAGGGCACCATCCTCACTCCCAGGATGCGTTCCAGCTCCGATTTCACGGCGCCGTTCTTGGCCACCCCGCCGGACATGGTGACATCGGGCTCCACGCCCACGCGGCGGGCGAGCGCCGCCACCCTCTCGGCCATGGCCCGGTTGACGCTGGCGGCGATGTCCGCCTTGTCCGCGCCGCGCTGCAGGTAATGGAGGACCTCCGTCTCGCAGAAGATGCTGCAGCGGCTGGAGAGCCCCACCGGGTGCCTGGCCTTGAGGGAAAGGGTTCCCAGCTCGTCCAGGGTGATGCCCAGGGTGCGGCACATGACCTCCAGGAAGCGGCCGGTCCCGGCCGCGCACTTGTCGTTCATGACGAAATCCTTGAGCTCGCCCGCGGTGTCCATGCGGATGACCTTGGCGTCCTGGCCCCCGATGTCGATTATGGTGCGCACCCCCGGCAGCAGCCAGAAGGCCCCCACGCCGTGGCAGGATATCTCGCTCACGTTGGCATGGGCCAGCCCTCGGGACTGCACCTGCTCCCTGCCGTAGCCGGTGCTGACGATGTAGGAGATGTCCTGGTGGCGCAGCCCCAGATCGGAGAGGAGCATGCCCAGGACGGTCTCCGCCGAATCCACCGGGTTAGGTTTCACCCCGATGCTCTTGCTGCCCGCTATCTTGCCGTTCTCCACCACCACTGCCTGGGCGGTCAGGGAGCCTACGTCTATGCCTCCGAACCTCATCTCTCACCTCTGCTGGTCCGACCTTTACGGTTGCGATCCCCTAAGTGCATTTTATCGTTATCGATGCCGACATGTCAGGAAGGTGCATCATGGCCCGCAACGTGTTTCTTCACGCCCTCGCCCGCGTCCGCTTCCGGCGCGCCACGACGTTGTCCACGAAGGAGGAGATCTCCTCCTGCAGGACGCTGGTGGGGGTCATGCGCCGGATCCAGGAATCCCCCTGCAGGCAGAGCACGGGGGTCCCAGTACGCTTCGTGATCTCCCTGCGCACCTGGTTGATGATGCTCCAGGTCTGCTTGCAGGCGTGGTGCCCCGAGTAGATGGCGCAGTTGGCGTCGAGGTCGCGGATGAACTGGCACATCTCCTCTATCCAGCTCAGGGACATGGAATCCCCCCCTATCTGCCTGGTCATGGGATATTCGAAGCAGGCCTCCGCCAGGCCCGCGAGCATGCTCTCCCTGCTGGTGGTGTCCACGTGGAGCGGCTGGCATAGGGAGAGGATGTCGTTGAGGTAGGTGATGCCGCGCTCCTCCATCCAGTTGAAGAAGCCCAGGAAGTCGAAGTAGTACCCGATGTACAGCCACATGCACCTGGCCACCTCCTCGTCGGCCGGGTACGCCCCTTCCTCCCGGCGGCGGCGGGAAAGCTCCACCATGCGGCGCATCATCTCCGTCGCCTGCGGCCTCCCCCAGCGCGTGAAGCGGGTGCCGTAGGTGAAGATGGAGAAGATGTTGGGCACGGGGCAGGGGGAGAACTTCCTGAGGTCGTAGAGCTCATAGTAAAGGTCGCTGGCGCGGTTGGCCTCTTCCAGCACACCGCGCATGCGCTCCTCGTCCAGCTCCTCCCCGATCATCTCCTCCAGGCGCCGTATTAACGCCAGGAAATAGCGGCGGTGAAGCTCCCTGCCCCGGGAAGTCGCCTCGGTGGGCTTCTCCAGGATCACCTGGGGGATGCCCATGTGCAGGGAGACGAACTCGTGTATCTTGGAGTTGGCGTCGCAGGCGCCGGGCGCGGACTGCACGATGATGTCCGGCTGGAAGTCGCGTCCGGTAAGGATGGACCCCAACTCTATGGTGGAGGATGAGCAGAGATAGTCGGGGATACCCAGGCCCATGGCGTGGTCCCAGTACCGCTCCCCCTGGCCCTCCAGCACGGAAACCCCCAGGGTGGTCATGACCTCGCTGGTGAGAGGGATGGCGTTGCGGAAGATGTAGACCACCTCCGGCGGGAAGTTGAAGGGGATGAGCACCACCTTGCGGCCTTCCTCCTTGGCCCGCCGCAACTCCTGCACCCATCCGCCGAGCATCTTGATGAAATCCAGGCTTACATCCCGGAAGCGCGGGCAGAGCAGGGCGCGCATGGAGCGGGAAGTATCGGGGGGAAGCACCCTCAGCAGGCCCTCGACCTCCTCATCGGACATGCCGTGGGGAAGCAGCATGGCCACCTCCACCAGGCTTTCCACCCTTTCGAAGAGGCCCTCGGCGCCCTTGCGCGTCGTTGCGGAGCTACCCTCGGCCATGCCTCACCCCCCTATCCTCTCCAGGAAGGCCTGTATGCGCGTGCGGATGCGCCCCAGGTCCGCCCCCGATCCGTACTCTTTCTCCAGGACCAGGACGGGGATACCCGCCTCTTCCAGGTCCATTCGCAGGCGCACGTTCTCCACGCCGTGCAGGTCGCAGAACTTGTTATAGACCAGGACCGCCCCCTCCGCCTTCGCCCTTTCCGCCGCGCGCAGGATGTAGTCGAGACGGGTGTGGTAATCGTCGAACATACGCGGGCAGAGCAGGTGCTTCAGGTAAGCCTCGGCCAGCGCGTGTATGGGGTCGCCCGCGAGGCGGGGGAGGTTCCAGAAGGCCCTGGTCCCGTAACAGAGGGCGTCGCAGACCACCAGCCCCCCCACGTTCTCTATCTCGCCCACCAGCTCCAGCTCGTCCGTGGCGCTGCCGGCGAGGAGGAGGCGGGCGCGGTATCCCTTGACCTCGTTTCCCCTGCTCTTTTCCAGGAAACGCGCCAGGTATTCCTCGAAGGCCGCCGGTGGCAGCGAGGACTCGAGGAGGATGACGGCCAGGGCCTGCCGCCCGGTTAGCGCAGGCCTCTCCCCTTCCCGCAACGAGAAGAGCTCGCGCAGGCTTTCCCGCGTGCGGTTATTCCTCTCCATGGCCTCCTTGAGGGAGGCGTCCGTGATCTCCACCTGGAAATGCCTGCCCAGAGCCTCCCGGAAGAGTTCCAGCTCCTCCGCGAAGAACTCCAGGGACACCTCGCTCACTATGTGCGGGACCCTGAGATAGTGGAAGAAGCCCGGCCTCTTGGCATAGACCCAGTCCTCGAACATGCCGCGCAGGTGGTCGCAGCCGTTGTTTTCCACCAGGCCGTCCAGGAAATCGTAGGTTCCCTCCAGGCCCAGTTGCAGGCAGGCGCGGCAGAAGCCGCAGTTGAAGCGGGAGAGGTGGGCGTCGGCGAGCTCCCGCTCGGGCTTTCCCAGGGCCCGGATGCGGTAGGGGAGGATGCCCGCCGCATCCATGATCTCCCGCGGCGTTGCCACGCAGGTATAGCCGACGATGCGCCCTCCCCCCCGCCTCCATTCCTCGAGATGGGTGTTGAGTATATCGCCGGCCAGCTCGGCCGGGTCTTCCATGCTTCTCCCTCCCTCATGCCGGGCGACCGTGACCCGCTGTCGCCGCGTCCTCACAGCCATCCGCTTCGCCGGGTCGCGCCGCCTGCGCCGCGTGCGGGACCGCCCGTGTCGGGGAACCCGTCCCAGCGCGCGGCGGGAAAGCGTCGCAAGCGGATTATCTCTCGCGAATTGTATGATCTCATTTTATGTTTGCGCCATGACGGGCAACAAGTGGGGATATCCCGATGGCACCGGTAGGGTTTTCCCGCCGTCCCGCAAACGCCATCGCGGCAGCGCTCTTAGCGATCCATGGACACGGTCTTCATTAAGGGATGGGTTCACGGCGCTCCCTCGCTCCCGCAGCCGCGCGGCGGGCCTGCCATGGGGAGCACCCGCTCCCGGCCGTCCGCTTCCTCGCGCGCGAGCCCCAACCCCCGATGGTAGCGGCCCTATTGCTTGAGCAGCCCTCCCAGGATGCCCCCGGCGGGCCCGCTCCCGCCTGATTTCGGCTGCTGCAGGGTGGTTTTGGGGGCCTCCTCGCTCGGTTGCACCACCACGTAGCCGTCCCCCTGGAAAGCAAGCTGGAAGATCTCGCCGTGGGTGGAGCCGAAGAGACCCTTGAGGCTGGTGAGGTTGGCGTCCATGTGTATGGTGGGGTTCAGGCTCTGCGACCAGGCGATGGTGGCGTTGGGGTCGGTGTAGGTGGGCTGGTCGGGGGTCACCTTGAGGGTCATGGGCTCCCCCTTGGAGATGAGGGCCAGGTAGCCCGTGCCCTGCAGCTCCACCGTCCATAGCCCCCCCGAGAGCATCCCCGCCGCTCCCTTGATCATCTTGATGTCCCAGGAGATGCTGGGGGTGAAGGCCAGCAGGTTCAGGGCCTCCACGGTGATGGACTCGTTGTTGAGGTAGAGGAGGACGATGTCGTTGGCCGCGTCTGCCAGAAAGAGGTCTCCCGTGCCCTGGGCCAGCATGAGGGTGAAGGATTCTCCGGAGATGGCCTTCTTGACCCACTTGTCGACGCCTCCGCTACCCTGGCGGGTGAAGCTGATCTGCCCCTGGTAGGCGATCATGGCTCCCGCCTTGGTGAGCACCTGCCCCCCGCAGGCGGCCATGTTCACCCGCAGCAGCTTCTTGCTCTGCAGGTTGAAGGCATTGGGGCTCTCCACCTCCATGGACTCCTTGACCAGCGCGGCCAGGGAGGTTGGGGCGAGCTCCCCCTGCGCCGTGGTTGCCGGTGGAGGCGACGCCGCCGGTGCCTGCGGCGCTGCGGCGGGGGCGGCGTCCTTCAGGGACTGGCCGCAGAAACGGCAGAACGCAGCTCCCTCCGGGTTATCCTGGTTACACTGGGGACATAGCATGGCGTTATCCTCCTCTCCTTTAAGGACGGACCTTACTCACTCACGGCGCCCTCGCGGCGTCTGATTATTGTATCGCGGCGCCCGATATTATCTCGGCAGGTTGCGCCAGGCGGATTAAACCGGGCAACGGTCGGGGGAACGGCGCCGCAGGCCCGCTTCGGCGCGCCTGCGCGAGCCGCCGCGGCATGGTTGCCTTCCCGCCACGGACGCGCGCACAAGCGCCGTTCACACTCCCGCCCTGACCTTTGAGAGCACGGTGCCGTTGCCGTCCACGAAGACGAATTCCATTTCCCCCCTCGGATCGAAATCGCCGCGTTCCGCCAGGACGAGGTGGTAGGGGCTGGTCATGACCTGCGCAGTGAAGGCCCCTTCCTCCGGCTCGACCACCTCCACCTCCACCCGGACCTCGCCGCCGTATTGCGTGGCGCGGGAGATGGAGACGGCGTAGCCCGCGCTGCTCTTCACTCCCTGCATGGCCGCCAGGACCAGATAGCCGTCGAAATCGATGTCCGGGTCGGGCAGTTGCAGGCCGGCGAGGTACAGCAGCCTCTGCAATTCCTCGTCGTCCTCGATGACCGTGCACTCCGGGAACCCTTCCTGCGTGGCCGACTGGTCGAAGCGGCCGTACTCGCATTGGGTGCCCTGCGCCAGGGTCTGCAGGGTTATCTCTCTACCCGTCCCGGGAGGTTCTCCCTCGCCCGCCTGGCCTCCCTCGCCCGTTTGCCCACTCCCACAGCCAGCCGCGGCGGAGATGCAGAGCGAGAGGAGAAAAGCCGCTGCCCACACACCCGCTCGCCGGTAAGCCATCCTTCCTTCTCCCTCTCCGTGGACGGAACATGCCGTCGCATCCATTATGATGCATTCTCCCCGCAAGGGTAACCTTCCCGCCGCGGACGGCGCGTTGCGGGGGTGAAACCCCAGGGTGGCGCGGGGGAGTGTGCGGGACCACCATCTTACCGGAAATATGTTATCATTTATGCGGCATTGCCGGCGGAACTCCCGAGCAGGCGGGAAGGTAAGAAGGGGGAGGAGGCCGCTTGGTGGCCCGCAGGGCCTGCGCCTTGGTGGCCCGTAAGGCCTGCGCTATATTATTGTAGGCGCTCCGCTTGCGCCGCGCGGCGGTGGGAGCGGGGAGCGGAGGTTTTTCAGGCGCTTTTCCTAAAGCCTGTTTATGGAGGAGCGAAGTCGGGGTCGAAGGGGTTCGCCCCCCGAAGTAAGGAAAGGAGAGGGTCTATGTCAGAGGTAAGATTTGACGATCGCGTAGCAGTAGTGACCGGGGCCGGCGGCGGCCTGGGTAGGGAATACGCCCTGCTCCTTGCCAGCCGTGGCTGCAAGGTGGTGGTCAACGACCTGGGCGGCGCCATGGACGGCACGGGTTCCGGGACCACCGCCGCCGAGAAAGTGGTGCAGGAGATCAAGGACGCCGGAATCCCGGTGATCGTCGCGGACCGCCGTCCGGACGTGAGCGAGGACATGTACGTCACGTTCATCGGGTCCGACTTCGTCGAGGAGGGTCGGCGGGCCGCCCGCTGGCTGGCGGAGAAGATGAACGGCAAGGCGAACATCCTGGAGCTGCAGGGAACGCCCGGCAGCGCGCCGGCCATCGACCGGAAGAAGGGCTTCGAGGAGATTCTGAAGGACCACCCCGGCATGAAGATCGTGCTGTCGCAGTCCGGCGACTTCACGCGCGCCGGCGGCAAGCAGGCGATGGAGGCGTTCCTGAAGTCGCCCGTCGGACGGACCGCCAACGCTCTGTTCGCGCACAACGACGACATGGCGCTGGGCGCGATCCAGGCGATCGAGGAGGCGGGCTTGAAGCCCGGCAAGGACATCATCATCGTGTCGA
>OGCI01001298.1_pt1 | contig 21575 bp, 17 predicted proteins | sample 1570021 | NCBI WGS metagenome assembly OGCI01 (sample SAMN06264664, study PRJEB24512) | hot springs metagenome | isolation source: Hot spring water | place: South Africa: Tshipise | collected 2015-06-21 | reverse complement strand
GGGAAAAGTTCACTGAAGGAATGTGGGATCAGGAACTTGAGGCTCTTCATAAGATTGAAGAAGCCAGCGGGAAGAAATTTGGCGACCCTAACAATCCTTTGCTGGTCTCCTGCCGTTCTGGTGCAAAATTTTCTATGCCCGGCATGATGGATACGGTATTGAACATTGGTTTGAACGACGAAACCGTTCAGGGCATGATCAAACTCACCAACAACCCGCGCTTTGTGTATGATTCCTATCGCCGCCTGATCATGATGTTTGGTGCAGTGGTGTTGGGTCTGCCCGATGAGGCTTTCGAAGAGCCCATGGAAGCCTTTAAGCACCAGAAAGGCGCTAAATCCGATACTGATCTGACTGCTGAAGACTTGAAAGAACTTTCTGAGATCTTCAAGAAGGTTGTTCGCGAGAACAAGGGGTTTGATTTCCCGCAGGATCCCATCGAACAATTGCGTCTTGCTACCGAAGCCGTATTCAAGTCCTGGAATGGGAAGCGCGCCATTGACTACCGCCGCGCTGAGGGTATTCCCGACAATCTTGGTACTGCCGTCAACATTGTAACCATGGTCTTTGGGAACATGGGTTGGGATTCTGGCACAGGTGTTGCCTTTACCCGCAATCCATCCACAGGTGAGCGCAAAGTCTTCGGTGAATACCTGCTGAACGCTCAGGGCGAGGATGTGGTTGCCGGTATCCGCAACACTGACCCCATTGAGAAGATGGCAGAAACCCTTCCTGAAGCCTACAATGAATTCATGAAGATCTGTGAGATTCTGGAGAAACACTACCGCGACATGCAAGATATGGAATTCACTATTGAGCGCGGTAAGTTGTGGATGCTCCAGACCCGCAATGGCAAACGCACTGCAAGAGCAGCCATTAAGATCGCAGTAGATATGGCAAACGAAGGATTGATCTCCAAAGAAGAAGCAGTCATGCGCGTTTCCACCAAACAGGTGGATGCAATGCTTCATCCGCAATTTGACGAGAATGCTCGTAAGGCTGCCAAGAAAGAAGGACGTCTCTTTGCTACTGGCGTAAATGCTTCTCCGGGTGCGGCTGTGGGACAGGTCTTCTTTGACGCTGATACCGCCGAAAAGAAAGGCAAGGAAGAAGGCTTGCAGGTGATCATGGTTCGTCCCTTCACCAAACCGGATGACGTGCATGGTATGCTTGCAGCGAAAGGCATTCTGACCAGTGAAGGTGGTGCTACCTCCCATGCCGCTGTGGTGGCGCGTCAGTTTGGCGTCCCCTGTGTGGTTGGTGCTTCCTCCATCCGTATTGATCTGGAAAAACGCCAGATGAAGGCTGGCGATGTTGTGGTTAAGGAAGGCGATTGGATTTCGCTGGATGGTGGCACGGGTGAAGTCTTCCTGGGCAAAATGGATCTCAGTATTCCTGACCTCGAAGAGCAAAAGGATCTCCTTACCCTGCTGAATTGGGCGGATGAAATTGCCCGTCTGCAGGTTTGGGCGAATGCTGACTACCCCAAGGATGCTCGCCGCGCTCGTTCCTATGGCGCCAAAGGCATCGGGTTGTGCCGCACTGAACACATGTTCTTTGAGCCTGAGCGCCTGCCCATTGTTCAGCGCATGATTCTGGCGGAAACCATTGACGAACGCAAGAAGGCTCTGGACGAACTTCTGCCCTTCCAGCGCTCGGACTTTGAAGGTTTGTTTGAAGCCATGGATGGATACCCCGTGATCATCCGTCTGATCGACCCGCCTCTGCATGAATTCATGCCCGACGAAGAGAAACTTTTCGAAGAGGTCATCACGATGCGGGTTAAGGGTGAGACCCAGGGGCTTGCAGAAAAAGAAAAACTGCTTGCCAGCATCCGCGCGATGCATGAAAGCAATCCCATGATGGGCCTGCGTGGCGTGCGTTTGAGCATCTACATGCCTGAAATTGTTGAAATGCAGGTTCGGGCGATTTTCGAAGCAGCGGCAAACTGCACCTTAAGGGGCGTCAAAGTTAAACCCGAAGTCATGATCCCGTTGACCGGTACGGTAAAGGAATTGGAATGGATCCAGCCGCGCCTTGAACGCATTGCCAAACAGGTGATGAGCGAGAAAGGCGTTAACTTCCCGTACAAGTTTGGCACCATGATTGAAATCCCGCGCGCTGCAGTAACCGCAGGTGAGATTGCTCGCCTGGCTGAGTTCTTCTCCTTCGGTACTAACGACCTGACTCAGATGACCTTTGGCTACAGCCGTGATGACGCCGAGCGTAACTTCCTCATCAAGTATGTTGAGGAAGGTATTCTTGAGAAGAATCCCTTCCAGACGCTCGATCGCGAAGGCGTGGGACGCCTGATGCGCATGGCAGTTGAAGAAGGACGCCGCACCCGTCCTGAACTGGAAGTGGGTATCTGCGGTGAGCACGGTGGCGATCCTGATTCTATTGAGTTCTGCCACTTGATTGGTCAGAACTACGTGAGTTGCTCACCGTTCCGTGTGCCGGTGGCTCGTCTGGCTGCTGCACAGGCGGCAATTAAAAACCGCTAAATTTGTAAACCATCTGTAAACTTAAAAAGGGTCTGGAGATGCCTGTTGAGGGAGTTCTCCAGACCCTTTGTACTATAATTCAGGTAGGATTATGTCGCCTTGGAGGAATGACGGATGTCAAATCGGAATCCAGAACAATCATCAAGTTCTCGAGTCATCGATGGTTTTATCGTTCTTTTTCTGGCTGTTGCTTCCATAGGAATTTTCACCTCCGGCTTGTTTCCTTATGCTGCTTTATTAGGGGATTTTCCCGGCACAAACATTACGCTAGCCCTGATTGTTGCTTTAGTTTCGGGTATTTTACTGGTTTATATTTATTCCTCTATTGGAGTATTTTCTCCCCATCATGGCGCTGATTATGTATTGATGTCTCGGGTGCTTACTGGTTCTCTTGGTTTTGCGGCTTCTTTTACCATGATGGTCGGGGTGGTGATGCTGGTCAGTGGGTTTACAGGTACTCTTGCCACTGTGGCTTTTCCGATTATTTCTAAAACTGCTGGAATTACTGCGAACGCCAGTTTCTCGGTGTTGGAAGGTTTAAATTCGCCAACTGGAGTCATCATTGTTGGTTCGATTTTAATTGTGCTGGCTTTTATTGTAAGTATTTTCCCGGTACAAATTGCTCGTAATATTCTACGTTTGGGCTTTTTTCTTACTTTACTCAGTTGGGCAGGATTGCTTTTCCAATTAGCTGCACCTATACAGTCCTTTGCTGATGGGTGGAATACCTATATGGGGTTTGGTGCTTACGATCGACAACTTTTCATTGCCCGCCAGTTGGGTTTGACAACTGGACCATTTCCCAACGCGTTTTTAACTCTGGGCTTGATCATTGCCGTCATTTTATTCGTTGGTATTGTTATACCTGTCTGGATGGCAAAAGAGGTAAAGAAGCCTCAGCAGGATTTGCTTTTAGGAAATTTGGGTGCAGTTCTGATTGCTTCTGCCCTGTTTATTGTGACCAGTCTGTTTTTACTCCGCTTGGTGCCTGTTAACTGGCTTGCCGCGCAGAGTTATATTTATCTGAGAACTAGAGAGGGATCGGAAGCAGTCTATCCATGGTTGTTTTTCTACGCCAATATTCTTAGACCTAATCCCACATTAGCGTATTTATTCCTGCTGGGGTGGTTGATTGCAACATTCAATTTACTTCTTGTTACTATCATGGCAGGATCAAGAATGCTATTAGCCTGGTCAAAAGACAAAATTTTACCCGTTTCGTTGTCATTCAAACATCCATCACTGGATACGCCAGTAGTGGCTGTTCTCTGGATGTCGTTGCTATTGGAACTTGGAGTGATGCTATTTGCCCTGACCCATACCTATAGTTTAGAAAGCATAAGACCGTTTTTCTTTGTTATTGCTTCTGGACAGATTATTTCCGCTGTGGCTTTAGCTGTTTATCCCCTGAAGAACGTGGATGCTTTTCAAAAGGCTTCAGGCCCGGCAGGATGGCGGATAGGAAATATTCCCCTGGTTAGCCTTGCGGGATTGATTTGGGTTGCTTATGGGGTTTATTTATTGAATTACCTTGCACTCAGCCCGAGGGGGTTTGAATTAAGACCCTTTGGCTGGATCATGGGAACTTTTGCGGTGGGTTTTGCGCTATACTGGTTCCGGAAGAATCAATTAATGAAACAGGGAATTAATTTAGAAATGATAGTTTCTCACCCCCCTGAGGAATAAATTTTTATACTTGTTCTGGATAAGGCAAATCACAGGGCAGGCAACTCCCTGTGATTTGTTTCTTTCTGTGGATATAATTCAACTCATGAGAACTCGTCTACATCGCATTGTCACAGGTGTCGTCATTGGAGCACTAATGGGGGGGCTATACGCCTGGTTCGGTCAAGCCATTAATGGGTTACTACTACCCGGGGTGCCCTTGAAGCCAGGGGGAGGTGATTCTCTCCTGGAATATATCTTGAAATATACTTTTTCCGGTGCATTGTTAGGAGGTGTGGCATCTTTTCCAGAGTCAAAATGGTTAGGGACGGTTTTGGGAGGATTTTCAGGCGCATTAGGATTAACGTTGTTGGGTACCCTTTCCCTTCAGGGAGGAGAGGAACGTACCTTAGGGATGTTTATCATGTTATTTTATCTGTTTTTACCTCTGGTTGTTTTGTATCTCCCCTTTGCTTATTTGGTGAGGCTTGGAGTATCCTCGCAGATCCCTGATCAGGATCACCCTGAACTTTGGGCACGAAGATATCTTGTCCCCTTGGGACTCCTTCTTTTAGTATTCGTGATTTCTTTATTTTCAATTTATGGACGATCTGAGCGGAAAGCCTTCCAAATTGTAAATCAACTGATTCAGCAATCTCGTGCCTCCTCCAGTGTACAAGCCTTACCAGCCTCATTTCAGTCTGTTCAGGGCTATTGGGAGAATGCTCAAGGAGAATATACCCTTTGGTTGAGTGATCGAGTTGATCTATTTATGGGCCCACAACCAGCCAATTCACCTTTGTCTCAATTCTTAATCGTAGCAAAATTCGAAAACGGTTTTCAGTTTGCCTGTATTTTTCAAGGTGAGCAAACAATTGTTCCTTATTGTACAAATTATTCTTATGAACCTTAAGGTTTGTTATAATTTTTTTAGAATTTTTTACCGGGTGGTTTTTGTCTATAAAAGATAAATCGGGTATAATTTAGCGGTTTTGTTGTTGCCTGCAAGACAATTCACCAAGACCCAATGGAGGTTTCGTTCTATGGAAAAAGACGAATATTTACGCATGTATAAAGAGATGGTGATAATCCGCCGACTGGAAGAACGTTCTGCTGAACTGTATCAACAGGGAAAAATTGGCGGATTTCTTCATCTCTATATTGGACAAGAGGCTGTCAGCACAGGGTTGATTTCAGCAAGGAAACCCCAAGACCGCGTGATTACAGCCTACCGGGACCACGGCGTTGCGATCAACTGCGGCTTATCAGCACGCGAGGTGATGGCAGAGTTGCTCGGAAAAGCCACCGGTTGTTCCAAAGGCAAAGGCGGATCAATGCATCTTGCCGATGTGACCAAAAATTTCTGGGGAGGTCATGCGATTGTAGGTGCTCATTTGCCTATTGCTACGGGGCTGGCTTTAGGAGATGCTTATACCGGGCAAAAAAATGTCACTATCTGTATGTTTGGTGATGGGGCAACGAATATTGGATATTTTCACGAAGCCTTGAACATGAGCAAAATCTGGAATTTACCTGTTCTGTGGGTGTGTGAAAATAATCAATATGGAATGGGGACAGCAGTGGAGCGAGCCTCAGCGGTTTCTGAAATTATCCAAAAAGCCCAGGCATATGGTATGCCCAGCCGGCGGGTAGATGGTATGGATGTGGTGGCAATGCGCCAGGCGGCTGAAGAGATGATTGAAGCCATTCGAGAGGGAGCAGGTCCCATGTTGATGGAAGCCATGACCTACCGTTTTCGAGGCCACTCCATGGGAGATCCAGAACGTTATCGCAAACCTGAAGAAGTTCACCGCTATCAGGAAAATGATCCCATTGGGATTTTCCGACAGTATCTTCAGGAGAATGGGATTGCCACAGAAGAAGCACTCAATCAATTAGATGATGAAGCAGAAGCCATTGTGGAAGATGCTGTTCAGTTTGCTGAAGCCAGCCCTGAACCTCAACCTCATGAACTGTTTGAGCACATTTACGTAGAAGCATAGGGAGGAAATATGGCAAGAATTACCATGCGCGAGGCAATTTCTCAGGCTTTATGGGAAGAAATGGAGCGTGATCCCAGTGTGTTTATTTTGGGCGAAGAGGTTGGGGTATGGGGGGGAACCTATGCGGTTACCAAGGGCTTTTACGACCACTTTGGCCCTGAACGCGTAAGGGATACACCCATTGCTGAGTCAGGTATTATTGGGGCGGCAATTGGTGCCGCACTAACCGGCTTGCGCCCGGTCGCTGAATTAATGACCATCAATTTTGCGTTTTCTGCCATGGATCACATTGTCAACCAGGCAGCCAAACTTCATTACATGTTTGGCGGTCAGATGGTTTTACCTCTGGTGATCCGAGCGGTGGGAGGTGGTGGACGTCAATTGGGGGCTACTCACTCTCAGACTCCGGATGCCATTTTTGCTCATTTTCCGGGATTGAAAGTGGTTGCACCGGGAACACCTGCGGATGCCAAAGGACTGTTGAAATCTGCCATCCGCAGTAATGACCCCATCCTGTTTATCGAACATGCCACTTTGTATCAGATGCGGGGTGAAGTTCCGGAAGGGGATTACACCATTCCGATTGGAAAATCTACTGTTCAACGTGCTGGAAAAGACGTCACCATTGTCACTTACAGTAAGATGTTGGAAATTTCGTTAAAAGCAGCAGAACAATTGTCAAAAGAAGGCATTGAGGTTGAAATTGTGGATTTACGCACCCTGCGTCCCTTAGACATGGATCCGGTACTGGAATCCTTTAAGAAGACCAATCGCGCTGTCATTGTTGAAGAAGGTTGGAAATCCTATGGCGTAGGTGCAGAAATCGCCGCACGGATTTACGAAGAGGCCTTTGATTATGTAGATGCCCCAATTCGCCGTGTGGCACAAAAGGAAGTTCCTTTACCTTACAATCGAACCCTGGAGCAAATGGCCTTGCCCAAGGTTGAGGATGTCGTTCAAGCGGTCAGGGAGGTGTTGAATGGCTGAAACGATCAAGATGCCCAAACTCGGCTTTGATATGCAGGAAGGCACTCTGGTGCGCTGGGTTAGGCAAGAAGGCGAGGCAATTGAAAAAGGACAGGTACTGGCAGAGATTGAGACGGATAAGGCTACAGTGGAAGTAGAAACCACTGTCAGTGGTGTTGTCTATCGGCATCTTGTAGAGCAAGGTGCGATAGTCCCTGTTGGTACTCCAATAGCCATCATTACCGCGCCCGGAGAGGTTGTTTCAGAAGAACCGACCTCTGAAGTCTCTCCGAAAGCAAGCACTGAGGAGTCTGTTGAGATGCAACCATCAGGGCCTGCGAGTGGTCCCGTCATTGAGGAAGTACAGCGTATCAAAGCCTCTCCATTAGCCAAACGCCTTGCCCAAGAGCATCAGATAGATTTGAATGCCATTCGAGGAAGCGGACCGGGAGGAAGAGTTGTTCGAAAAGACATTGAAGCCTACCTGGAAATGATAAAAACCTCTGCTCCAAAGCCTTCCGAAGTAGCGGGAGCGGCGCCTCCTGAACCTGTGCCCCCATCGGTTATTTTGCCTGTATGGACAGGTATGGCAAACGTTCCAGCGGATGAAGTTGTTACCATGGATCGTCTCCGGCAGGCAATCGGACGCAGGATGGTGGACTCAAAGCAAAACTATCCTCATTTTTACGTAACCCGCTCTTTCAATGTGGAGGCGTTGCTCTCTCTGCGAGAACAAATTAACCAGTTGATGCCTGATGGACAAAAGTTAACCTTGAACGATTTTGTCATTAAAGCCGTGGCTCTGGCTTTGCGCAATTACCCAAATCTGAATGCTTCCGTTTCTGGAACAAATATTGTGCGCCATGGTCATGTGAATATTGGAGTGGCTGTTGCGGTAGAGGGTGGTTTGCTTACGGTTGTATGTAAAGATGCTGACTTGAAACCGGTCAGAACCATTTCTGCTGAAATTCGTGACATGGTTTCCAGAGCACGGCAGGGGAAAGTCCGTCCAGAGGACATTGAAGGATCAACTTTCTCAATCAGTAACCTGGGAATGTTCGATGTTGAACATTTTGTAGCCATAATTAATCCCCCTGAAAGCGCAATCCTGGCGGTGGGTGCTGCTCAAAAAGTGCCTGTTGTTGTTGGGGATGAAATTAAACCCGGAATACGCATGAAAGCCACGCTGTCTGCCGATCACCGGGTAACGGATGGCGCTGAGGCGGCGCAATTCATGCAGGCTCTGGCGAGATACATTGAAAATCCAGTTTTGCTTCTTGTTTAGACTGAACCGGTAATTGAAAGGGGCTGTTTGCAACAACCAGACAGCCCCTTTTTCATGGCTTTTGTTCGTAAAACAGCCGGTATAAATTATAAAGTTCTACAATATTCATAATGTATTGGCGGGTTTCCTGGAAACGAATCACTTCTAGAAATAAATCTGGATCATCGTTTGCCAGTTCTTTCCATGCAAGAGTGTTTCCAGCGCCTCCATTATAAGAAGCCAGTGCGGCGTATATATCTCCATCAAAAAAGCGAATTTGACGGGAGAGGTATGAAGCCCCAAATTCAATGGAGACCTTGGGGCGCTCCAGGTCTTTTAGATCAAAGTTAGAAGGCCATTGCAGTTGAGTGGCAATTTCTCGGGCGGTTGACGGAATGATTTGCATCAGTCCTCTGGCGTTAGCAGAAGACCTGGCTGTAGGATCGAAGAGACTTTCCTGCCGGATTACACTCAAAAGCAACAAAGGATTTAGATTGTACTTCTGGGATGCCTGCTGGATGAGATCTTTGAAATATACGCCAAAACGGATATGGTTGAAATAACGAGGCGCGCTCAAGGTGGAAGCGTCGTCAAATCCAGCCAGATTGAGAACTTGCCGGGCAGATAAAATTGCCAGGCGATAAAGGTTTTTTTCCAGGAAGTAGTTCATGAGTTTATACGAGTTAATCGGATCGTTGAGATATTGCTGTCGGACTTTCTCAAACTCATTGAGCGCTTCTTCGTACAAACCCAAATCGTATAAGGCTTCACCCTTCTGAAATGCTGGTGATACCCTCAGTTCAGAGAGATTATTCAAATCTTGCTCAGGAGGGATCGAAAACTTTGTCCTCAACCAGGTTTCAGCCTCGTCTTTTTCTAAATTCAAATCATAGGCTAAATTGATTGGATTTTGACTTTCAAAGGGCTTTCGCCCTACCAGAAGTTCTGACGCTCGTTGACTGTAGTATCCGGTAGGATCTCGCTGAACAGCCTGCTCCCAGGCGGTTTTGGCTTGCTGAAAATCATTTTCTGCCTGATACGTTTTCCCTACCCATAAGTAAGATGCGGCTTGCTCTTCGGGTTGATCTGACAGGATGAGAAAACGTTGAAAAATTAATCGAGCCTGAGAATAATTTTTTAATCGGTAAAGGGTAATACCTGCCAGGAACAATGCACGGCGGCTGATTTCTGCTGATGGAAAACGTTCATGGCATGTCTGCCAGGTTTCTGCGGCTTTCGAAAGATAATTTCCTCTTTCATAAATTCTTGCCGCCTCAAAAAGCATTTGGGGAGCATCCTCAACATCTCCGGCTTTATTGACGTAATCAAGTAAAACCTCCGCTGCCGTTGGATAATTGTTTAAATAAGCCCATAAGATAAAGGCTTTTTGCTGGTAGGCTTTTGACCAGAATCGATCATTCGGATATTTCTCGATGAGAATATCAAAATCCCCAATTGCGTTTCCATATTCCGACATAGCCAGGCGGCTCATGCCTCGATAGTAATAGGCTGTGCTGGTGGGAATTTCCTGACTGTCGATGTACCGGGAGAAAGCCTCTACGGCAAGGCCGTATTGTCCAGCAAAATAATCTACCAGACCACGATTTAATTCGTCCACAGGCTGTCCAGCATTTATTAACTCCACCAGCCCGGAATACGAGTCATAAGCCATTGGAAAATTCGTTACCGAATCCTGAAAACGCGCATAGGCTTGCTCTGGAGCTCCCAGGTTCAGGTATATTTGTCCCAGCAAGAAGTTGATTTGTGCTTTAGCATATTCATTGGCAGTATTTTGATATGCATCTAAAAATTCTGTGATGGCAGAAGAGGTATTCTGATTAATAGCCAATGCCCGGGCTTTCTTGATTTTCAGCCAAACGGGGTCTTTATCCACAGGTAACGCATCAATTGCCATCTGGTAGGCTTCTGCGGCTTCTGCCGGACGATTTGCATTCAAGAGGGCATCCCCTCGCCATTCCTCTATATATTCGTTCAGGGTTGTACCGGTTATCTCAGATAATTTCGCATAGGCATCAGCGGCTAAATCGGGTTTGTTCAGGGCTTCGAAAGAAAGCGCCAGATATAACCAGGCACTGCCTATATTTTCAGCCTGGGGAAACTGTGTGATTGCCAGAGTAAGTTCTTGAATGGCTTGATCGTAGTTTCTCGTTAAGTAAGATATTTTTCCCAGTTCAATCAGGGCTTCTGCAACTACTGCCTCATCCTCCGCTCGCTGGATGATATCCTGAAATTCTTCTTTTGCCCGATCAAAATCTCCCATGAAGAAATGACTTTCTCCCAATTCCAATCGAACAGCAGGTAATGGTGTAGGAGTAGGTGTAGCACTGGGTTCTGGAGTCGGTGTCTGGTTGGCCAGGTTGACGCTCTCTGTTTCTACACTGGTCTGCGGCCTGAACTGTACGGGAAGTCCACAGGACATCATCACGAAGGGGATCAGCAGCAAGAAAAGAAAAAATTTTTTGGACATATACTGGTGCTTATACTGGAAGTGCGAAGGGATGTCAATACCCATGAAGGTTTCAGAGCATTTTGATGGATAATTGTAAAAAGGATTTTATTCCCAGAGGTCAACCCTTGTCAGGAGTAAGACGGTCATTTATACTGGATACGGAGGTTTTGGGAGATGCCAAAACAGAGGATTTTGCTGGTGGATGATCATGAAGTCGTTCGAATTGGCTTGAGAGCCCTTTTAGAACACCATGCCCATTTTGAGGTGATTGGTGAGGCGTCTACGGCAAAGGAAGCCATTGATATGGTTTCCCGGTATCGTCCTGATATCGTCTTGATGGATATCCGTTTACCAGGCGCTTCTGGCATAGAAGCCTGCGAGGAAATCACTACTCGTTTTCCCGAAACGCGGGTGGTCATGCTGACTTCCTATGCAGAAGATGAGATGCTTTTCTCGGCAATTCGTTCAGGCGCTTCCGGGTATATTCTCAAACAAATTGGCGGTGATGACTTAATTCGAGCGCTGGAATCCGTGGGCAGGGGAGAAGCGTTACTGGATCCGGCAGTAACCCAGCGTGTATTTCAGGAAGTCCGTCGTGCCGTCAAGGAAGAAGAGGCATCCGCCTTTGCAAACCTCAGTCAACAGGAAAAACATGTTTTGTTGTTGGTTTCCGAAGGTAAAACCAACCGGGAAATTGCCAAAGCCTTGTTCCTTGGAGAAGGAACCGTCCGGAATTACGTAAGCAGTATTCTCTCCAAGTTGGGAGTGAGCAATCGCGCTGAAGCCGCGGCTTATGCTGTGGAGCATAACCTTAGAGAATATTTGTAAAGCTATTCTCCAAACCACTCGATCCATCTTTGTTTCATGTAAAGGGCATCTTCTTCAAGCACCGGCGATTCACAGAGAATCCTGCCGGTGCATTCACGTTCGTGAAGGGCTTCAAACAGTCCCTTTAAATTTAAATCGGATTCTTCCAGCCGTAGATGATTTTTTTCTCCCTTATCTGAATACTCAATTCCTGAAAGATGGATGTGGAGGCTCTTCAAAGATTCTTCGCCAAGCGTCTTTGCGACTTCATCGAGCACTTCAAGCCATTCCTCGCGAGAATTAAGGGCTCCTGTTCCAGTACGGGCGTGGAGATGCGCAAAATCCAGACAGGGTTTCACATATCCTGGAAGGGCTCTGCTCATCTCCAGTACATCCTCCAGCGACCCCAGCATGGCAGATTTGCCCATGGTTTCTGGTCTCAATATTACCTTAATTTGTTGATCGGATAATTCCTTTACGCATCCTTCCAGGCGGTTAATGGCTTTAGGGAGAACTTCAGCAGGTGGTAGTGAAAAATAAGAGCCGGGGTGGAAAATAATATCCGTGGCTCCTGCCAGCGCTCCATAATATGCTGCATCCATTAAACGCTTTCGAGATTTCAGCCACTCTTCGTCATCAGCGTTGAGGTTTATGAAATAAGGTGCATGGACGCTGATTTGAACCTGATATTCTTCAGCCGTTTTTTGAATGTCACGGCAGGTTTCCTCAGATACACGAACGGACTGTACCCATCCCAATTCAAACGCATACAATCCGAGAGAGGCTAAATGTTGAATGGCTCCAATACTCCCACCCGGTTTCTTTGGGGTAGAAAGGGGAGCACCAACGGTACCAAAGGTGAAAGGAAGCATATGTCACCTCGCAAAAAACGGAGCAATTTTTTGCCACAGAGCGGGACCAATAATAAAAATTCCCACCAGTACAGCCGCAATGGCAGATATAAGTACCGCCGCTGCACCAACATCTTTCCCAACCCGTGCAAGAGGATGATGAATGGGCATGGCTAAGTCGACAACGGCTTCAAGTGCCGTGTTCAGGAATTCGGATATCCACACCAAGGCGATTGTCAAAATAATGACAGCCCAATCCCGAGCCGGAAGGTTCAGGAAAAGGCATAAAACCACGATTACTATGGAAATGATTGCATGGATCCATGCGTTCCGCTGGGTACGAATGACATACCACCAGCCGGAAAAGGCATACCCAAAGGCGCGAATCCTCAGTCGAAGGAATTCATTCATCATTATTCCGGAAGCCGATTAATTTTACAACCTAAACGGTCGAGAATTTCCTGTTGGATCTTCCACATTTTGTTTTTCTCTTCTTCTGTGCTGTGATCATACCCAGCAAGATGAAGAATGCCATGAACAATTAAGAGCACAACTTCGCTTTCGGTAGAGTGACCGGCTATTTGAGCCTGTTCTTCGGCTCTTTGAAAAGAGATAATCACATCTCCCAGGTAATGCCTTTCCGTTTCCGGGTCAAAAAAGTCCATTGTAAAAGATAGCACATCTGTGGGAGCGTCTATACCCATAAACTGTAAATTCAGATTCTTAAGGGCTTCATCATCCTGAATAGATATTGTCACATCTGAGTCTTGATGATTTTCGGCTTGGAGGGTTTCCTTGGCGGATCGAATCAGCGTCTCTCGATCGAGTAGACCTTCATAGGGTTCATCAATGAAGAGGTAAATCATATTTTCTCCTTGGATAGGTCAGTAGGGGGTTGCTCTTCCTTATGGGTGGGTTGCTGGATCTCCGGGTATCGAATTCTCGGATGGTAGGTGTTTTTCAACGTTTGTACGAACGAATCAGCAATTAATGTGAGGTCTCTCAACGTCAGTCGGGTATTATCCAGTTGTCCTTCTTTGAGGCAATAATCGATCACTTTTTTTACAACTGCCCGAATCTCTTCTTCAGTTTCAGGTAATTCAGCACGAACTCGTGCCTGTGTTCCATCGGCAAGCATTAGTAAAGCTGTTTCTCGAGAGGCTGGAGGAGGTCCCGGATATCGGAACTTTTCTTGATCCACTTTTGTAGAGTCGCCATTGGCTTTCTCAAGCGCTCTGGCATACTGATATCGAGTCAGCATAGTCCCGTGGTGTTCTCGAATAAAATCCTGGATTCGAGAGGGAATACGGTACTTCTTTGCCAGTTCTACCCCATCCAGCACATGCTGGATGATGATGCGAGCCGATTCTTCTGGAGGAATATCATCATGAGTGTCTAAAGCAGTGCCAGTTTGATTTTCGATGAAGAAAGAAGGATTTAGAGCTTTACCGGCATCATGATACATACCGCCCACGCGAACGAGCATAGCATCTGCGCCAATTTTCTCTGCTGCTTGTTCAGCAAGCACAGCAACCTGTAAACTGTGCTGATAACTACCCGGAGCGTTCTGCATGATCAACCGCAGTAAAGGATGATCTGGGCGGGAAAGATCCAGTAATTGTAATGCTGTTGTCAAACCGAGTGTTTGGGAGAAAATGTACTGAAAGAGGACAGTCAAACTGGCAGAGGCAATACCATTGAAAAAAGCACCCCCAACCAAGGTAGCAATCCCTATCAGATCGGTATAAGGAGAAATCAGGCGATAAGCAAAGATGATAGCACTTCCAGTTGCTCCAATACTGATTCCTGCCCAGATAAAATGGCTAAGACGTTGTGCTTTACCTAAAACAAAGATGCCAGTGATACTGCTCAGAAGATAGTATACGGTCAGATCAAGACTGTTTGTGGTACCAAAAGCAGTTAAGATGCCTAAAGAGATGGAAAGGATGACACCGAGTTCTATGCCAAACAATGATGCAATAGTTAACCCAAAGGCGGGAATTGGGAACAAATAGGGTACCACAGCGCGATTGGGTACAAGTGCTCGTGCAGAGAAAAGAAAAACCAGAAAGAAGAGAGCAATGATAAATGAAAAACGTAAACTTCCTGAAATTGGAATGGTTTTTCGATAGAAGAAAAGACCAGTTAAGCAAGTGAGAACAAGGATCAGTGAAACTAGTGAGATTAATTCCCTGTTTCTGTTGTTACTGCGAATTAATTTATATTGCTGAAGCGCTTCGTACGTTAATGGGGTAATTATTTGACCTCGACGAACAATTGTTTCCCCGGCAACATATTGTTTGGTGATTGGTTGAACTGCCTCGCGCGCAGATTTCCGGGCAAGTTCGGTTTGCTCCGGGCTATATAAACTGTTGGGGGTGATGAATGGACGGATGAGTTTTAAAACCAGTTGGGCTTCTTCGGGCGAAAGGGAAAAACTTATCAGTGAAGGGGTACGTTTGATGGCTTCCTGTAACTGGTCTTCTCGAATAGTGTCTCTCATGACCTGTTCCAGTACCCGAAGGGCTTCACTTTGAATTAGTTCCCAGTTACTTTGATCCAGTGTCAGTATGATATTGATTTCTTCTTGAGTCAGGTTCAGGTCTTTGGCTTTTTGTAAATCTTCAATCTTTTGCTCAAGTGATGCATAAGGATCTTGCCGGATTGCATTGATGTACTGGAACGTAATCCGCAGTTTTTCGATTTGCCGGCGGGTTATGGAAGCATCTGAGGGGAGATAGACCGGTAAGGTTTTTTGCTCTGCTTCCTGACGTGCCTGTTCTGTCAATACTTCACTGACATAACTCAGAGAGTATGGGGCTTCAATATCTTGAGGTGCCACGTCTCCTGGAGAGAGTGTGTAAATTAGTGGGCGAGAGGCTATTGGTAACCATAAGATAATAAAAGAAAGCCCGCTTGTCATAAGCAAAATGAATACCTTAAACAACCTTCGAGTATAAGGTGTAAGCAAACGGGCTTTTAGATCCGATAACCTCATGTTATCCCTGCAACAATTTACGAACCATCTGGCTAACCTGATCGCCGGAGGCTCTTCCTTGCACCTTTGGAATGAGGATTTTCATTACCTTACCCATATCTGCGGGCGTGGTTGCGCCGGCTTCCTGAATGGCTTCTCTGGCTAACGCTTCCAGTTCTTCCATAGACAGTTGTTTGGGTAAAAACGATTCAATCACCGCAATTTCTGCTTTTGCTGCCTCAGCCAGATCGGATCGGTTGGCTTTTTCGGCGTCGGCAATGGATTCGCGGCGAGACTTTAATTCTTTTTGCAACACAGCCAACAACGCGGATTCGTCCAATGCTGCACCTTTTTCTACCTCGGCAAGTTTTATGGCGCTGAGGATCATACGTATAGTGCGACGGGCAACTTCGTCGTTGTTGCGCATTGCTTCTTTCAAGGCCTGTTCAATTGTTTGTCTGCTTAACATAATGGGATTATAACCTCCTCAAGTGTTATGGCGTGATGAATACAAAAGGTTTAATTTTTTCAAAAGTTGCTTTTCCGATTCCAGTGATATTCAAGAGTTCTTCAATAGTTTTAAAACCCCCATGGGAATCGCGATAGCGGATAATTTCTTTTGCCCGATCTTCCCCAATGCCTGGCAGGGTCATTAATTCTTCCAGAGAAGCATGATTCAGATCAATCCATGCAGATGCGTTTTGATCAGTTGCTGGTGGGGTTGTAATTTCGTAAATGGAAGGAATATAAATTTTTTGCCCATCCTTAATAGGTGCAGCCAGATTGATGTCACGAAGATTGGCAGACTCAGTAACGCCGCCTGCCGCTTGAATAGCATCGTTTACCCGACTTCCTCTTTCTACTGGATATACACCCGGTTTATTTACTGCACCATCCACATGAACCAAATAGGGTTGTGGTGTAGGTGGTGGATATAGAGTGAGCGGGACTCCGCTGGGACGCCGGGCAATGAGAAGAATGACTGCGCTCGCAATGAGCCCAAAGAAAAACGCCACCAGGTATTTTTGCCACTCCTGCCATTCTTCCATGGGGAATTCTCCCTCTGAGAGAAAATTATGTGTCCTGGGATGATGCGTATTCCTTTTCCAATCGTAACATTTCTTTAAATGCAGCAATGGCTACTTCCAGCATGCCAGGATCCGGTTCCCGGGTGGTCAAACGTTGCAACACCAGATTGGGTTGAATCAAGTTGCGTACCAGAGGATTATCAATATGGTTAGCACTCCAGCGAATGAACTCGTAGGCAATCCCTGCCAGTATTGGTAGAAAGAGAACCCTGGTTGCAATTCTCCAGAAGGGTGTCAGGTCTCCCAGCAGGGTAAAGACAACAATGGAAACAATGATCAGGGTGAGCAAAAAAGAGGTGCCACATCGCGGATGTTCTAAAGGATATTGTTGCACTTTCTCAGGGGTGAGCTCTTCCTGACCTTCGAAGGCGTTAATGGTTTTATGTTCTGCTCCGTGATAAGCAAATACCCGCTGAATTTCGGGAATTTTTCCAATAGCCCATATGTATCCAATAACAAAAGCAAGCCGGATTCCTCCTTCAATTAAATTGCTTGTAAAAGCATTCATTGTCAGGGAGTTTTGTAGAAATTGAGCAATCCCTGCGGGAATCAGGAAAAACAAGCCAATTGCCAGAAGGAGAGAAACCCCGATGGTGAAAACTGCTGATTTCCCATCAATCGGTTTTTCTTCAGGGGCTTGTAAATTGGCAGAAATGGTCAGAAACCGCATTCCCAGACCAAGAGCATCCCATAGGGCTGTGACCCCTCGAATAAAAGGCAATTGCCAGAACCGTGACCGGTAAATATTGGAAAGGGGTTCAACATGCAGGACAATTTTCCCCTCTGGAGCGCGCATTGCCGCAACAGCAACATAACGGCTCCGCATGAGTACGCCCTCAATCAGTGCTTGACCACCATATGCAGGCATTCGTGTGGATTTCAATGTTTAAGTCCTTCCTGTTCGGCTAAGTTAAAGAAGAAGTGGATTAAGGCTTCAATGCCTTTTTTCCAGGTGGGAAGATGGAGGTGTTCGTTAGGACTATGAATGCGATCATCCGGAAGACCAAATCCAGTAAGAATGCTCTCAATGCCAAGGAAATTTTTAAAGTCTCCTACAACTGGAACACTGCCGCCTTCGCGTTTATAAACTGGGCGAATCCCCCATACTGTTTCAAGTGCAGAAGCCAGTGCCTGATTGGCAGGATGGCGAATGTCTGTCATGCAGGGATTGCCGCCACCCAGGTATTTTAATTCCCAGCGTACCGTAGGAGGCATAACATTTTTCAGGTGCTGGAGGAATTGCTGATGAACTTCGTGAGGATTTTGTTCGGGAACAAGTCGGCAAGAAATCTTTGCCATTGCGTAGGCTGGAATGATGGTTTTTGAACCCTGACCAATAAAGCCAGAGTACAATCCATTCACTTCTAAGGTGGGGCGGGCGCCAATTCGTTCAGCAAAATTGAATTCAGATTCTCCCCAAAGAGCAGGCGCTCCTGTTTGTTCAAGAAGAACTTCTTCCCCCAGAGGCAGGCGGGAAAGTTCCTGTTTTTCCCAGTCCGGTAAGGGTTTAACCCGATCGTAAAAACCGGGCAAGGTTACTGTTCCGTTTTGGTCATGCAAACCGGCAATGAATTCGCAAAGTACCTGAGCCGGGTTATGAATAACCCCGCCAAATACCCCAGAGTGCAGGTCGTGAGAAGGTCCATAAACCAGCAACTCAAAGAAAGCCAAACCTCGCAAGGCATATACAATAGTGGGCAGGTGAGGCGCCATCATCCCGGCGTCGGGGTTCAAAGAAATATCGCTCTTCAAGAGATCGACGTGTTTTTCAACGAATGCTCTGAAATGCGGAGATCCGATTTCTTCCTCACCTTCAACAACAAATTTTACATTTACAGGAATTTCTTGAGTTTTTCGAATGGCGTGATAGGCTGAAAGTGCAGCAAGAACTTGCCCTTTCATATCCGAGGTTCCCCTGCCAACCAGGTAATCTCCCTTTACCTGGGGTTCAAATGGAGGGGTTTCCCAGAGTTCAAGAGGATCTACAGGTTGCACATCGTAGTGCCCGTACACCAACACCACAGGTTTTTCTGGGCCGGCAGATAAATCTTCCCCATAAACTACCGGATGCCCCTGGGTGGGAATGATCTTTACGTTTTGCATCCCGGCCATTTCCATTTGATAAGCCAATTCTGAGGCGGCTCTCTGAATATCATTTTGGTTTTCAGGAAAGGTGGAAATGGAAGGGATTTCAACGAGTTTCTTAAGCGAACTCAGATACTCATCCATATGATCTCGGGCAAACTTGACTGCATCCCCTCGACGAGTGCTCATACCTTGATACTCTCCTTTATCATTCTGTTATTCCAAATTATAAGCAATTTTATCGGGATTGCCATCTCGGAAGTCATCATGACCTTAACTGTGGTGTGGATGTTAACAAAAAAGACTTGTGATAAAATTTTATGGAATACGGTGGTCGGCTAAATTTTAGCCGGCGTCGAGCGGAAATACGCTCGTCGAAAAGTGCCACAGTTCCAATCCGGCATAAAAGGCGTGATGGAATGCAGAAAGAGTCCACCGGTTTCATGAAGAAATCTTATTCATTTCACTTTTTGAGGAGATGAATCCGCTTTCCGGTAAGCATTTTTTATGCTTGCCGGTTATTTTTATCTTCCAGGAGGAGCCATGCTCATTACCCGATGTCAACTGGTACGCTGGACAGAGCCTAACGAGATACTCACGGATGCAGCGGTATTAATCCGAGATGGGAAAATTGTTGAATTCGGTCCATCAAAGCATCTGGAGGAAAAGTATCCTGCAGAAGAAAAGTTAAATGCCAATGGACAATGGCTGATGCCAGGGAATATTTGCGCCCACACTCATTTTTATGGCGCTTATGCCCGGGGCATGTCTGTTTTTGGCACTCCGCCAGCAGATTTCCCTCAAATTTTACAAAAACTTTGGTGGGGCCTGGATAAGGCTCTTTCTGAGGAGGATGTTTATTACTCGGCGCTGGTGTGTCTCATTGATGCCATACGGCATGGTACGACTACGCTGGTTGATCATCATGCCTCGCCCAATGCCATTGATGGATCTCTGGATCAAATTTCCCGGGCAGTGGAAGAAAGCGGTGTCAGGGCTTCGTTGTGTTATGAAGTGACAGATAGAGATGGAACTTCCCGGCGGGATGCAGGGATCCGCGAAAATATTCGTTTTTTGGAAAGAATTAAAAAAGGCGATGATTTGGGTGGAAGGCTTTCGGGGATGTTCGGATTACACGCCAGTTTAACCCTGAGTGATGAGACTTTGAGAAAAGCCCGAGAATCTGTGCCTGATACAGTGGGTTTCCATGTCCACGTTGCTGAGCATTCGGTTGATGAATATGATTCCCTCCAGAAAAGCGGTATGCGGGTTGTGGATCGGCTTCAACATTTTCAGATTTTAGGACCTCAAAGCATTGCTGTACATGCTGTTCATGTGGATGCAAAGGAAATTTTTGAACTTGCTCAGACTCAGACCTGGGTTACGCATCAGCCGCGTTCAAATATGAACAATGGAGTGGGTGTTGCTGCGGTAGAGTCAATGATGCGTGCAGGTATTCGGGTGTGTCTGGGTAACGATGGGCATTCCAATACCATGTGGCAGGAATGGAAATTCGCTTATTTCCTCCACAAACATGCTCATCTGGATCCCCGCCGAATGGGCGCAGACCAGGTAGTGCAGATGGGAGTTTATAATAACCGCTCTCTTGTAGAAACTCTTTTCCCCGGAAGAAAAATTGGGATCGTAGACATAGGGGCAGAAGCGGACTTGATTCTGGTGGATTATCATCCCTATACTCCTGTCACTGAGGGAAACCTTCCCTGGCATATCATTTTTGGTATGCAGGAAAGCATGATTACCATGACTATGGTTGCTGGAAAGGTGTTGATGCAGGATCGAAAATTGCTTACACTGGATGAGCAGGGAATTACTGAAGCCGTTCGGGCTCGTGTACCGGCTACCTGGGAACGTTATAAAAAATTGATGGCAGAGAGAGGTTAACAAACATGGAATCAACAGCACAGACAATTGCAATCATTGGGGGAACAGGGAAGGAAGGAAAGGGTCTGGCGTATCGTTGGGCAAAGGCGGGGTATACCATCCTGATTGGTTCTCGGGTTCGAGAGAAAGCACTTGCTACAGTAGCAGAATTGAAAGAAAAGTTAGGCCAATCTGTTCACATTGAAGGAATGACAAACCAGGAAGCCGCTGAAAAGGCGGAAATTGTGGTGCTTACAGTGCCTTATGCGGCACATCAGGAGACTCTTATGTCTATCAAAGAGCAGGTGCAGGGCAAAATATTTATTGATGTGACCGTTCCTCTGGTTCCACCAAAGGTGACCCGGGTACATATTCCCCCTGCAGGAAGCGCGGCTCAGGAAGCCCAGAATATTCTGGGGCCTGATGTCCAGGTAGTCTCAGCCTTCCAGAATATTTCTTACGAGCATTTGCTCAACGACCATAATGTGGATTGTGATGTACTGGTTTGTGGTGGAACACGTTCGGCTCGAGCCGAAGTAATCAAACTGGTCGAAGCAGCAGGGTTGACAGGATGGGATGCTGGACCCATTGAAAACTCTATTGTTGCCGAAGGGTTGACCTCTATCCTAATTGGTATCAATAAACAATACGGGGTGGAATCTGCCGGGATTCGAATTACGGGTGTTCCAAGAAAAAAGGAGTGAACTAGGACGTGTCTCTCCAGATCATCCCTGTCAAAGGAATTCCTGAAATTAAAACTGGTGATTCCCTCAGCGATATTATCCTGAAGGCATTAGATGAAAACAATCTTTCTCTTCAGGATGAGGACATTCTGGTCTTGGCACAGAAAATTGTGTCCAAGGCTGAAGGCAGATTTGTCAACCTGACAACCATAACCCCTTCTGCAGAAGCCTATCATTATGCCGAAATCACTCAAAAGGATCCACGTTTCATTGAACTGGTGCTTCAAGAAAGCCGTTCAGTGTTACGTTGCCGTCCCGGGACGATTATTGT
>OGCI01001297.1_pt1 | contig 21578 bp, 16 predicted proteins | sample 1570021 | NCBI WGS metagenome assembly OGCI01 (sample SAMN06264664, study PRJEB24512) | hot springs metagenome | isolation source: Hot spring water | place: South Africa: Tshipise | collected 2015-06-21 | reverse complement strand
AGGGTAGGCGCAGGCAAGCCGCTTTGGCGAGCGGTGCGCACGATCGCACCACAAATTGCCTCAATCTCAGTGGGGGCGCCGCGGCGGACATCCTGCAGCATGGAGGAGATATTATCCGCCGTACGAAGCGCGGTCGCTTCCACCATCTCGATGGGGTCCGGATAGGGCAAAGCGATGCCCTGTGCTCTGGCTACCGCCGTTGCTTCTCTAGCTGCTTGATGCATCAAGGCTCGTGCTGTGGGGCGCATGATGAGCTGTCCATTGGGTACGCCTAAGATGGCGGTCAGTGGGTTGATAGCCGCATTGATCACCAATTTTCCCCATAACAGCCCCTCTGCATTTGGGCTTACTTCTAGGTCAAAGCCCGCCTGCCGAAAACGATCAGCCAGCCTTGTCAGCCGGGCGTGGTCGCCCAGCCAGATTTTTCCCTCACCGGCTTGGCGCACCTCGGCGGGCGCCAGCAGGGTTGCCCCCAGCGTCGTAACGCCCAACGCCACGCGTTCGCTGCCGAGAGCCTCAATCAGAATCTCGCGGTTTCCCCAGCCGTTTTGTAAAGTCAGCGCTATCCCTTCGGGGGCAAGACAGGTTTGCAACTGCTTGGCGACTCGTTCGGTTTGCCAGGATTTGACCAGCACCACTGCCTGCCGCACCCCCTTCACTTGATCCGGATCAGCAGTTGCAAAGACGCGATAGACGTTCCGTTTGCCATCCAACGAGGTCAAAGCGACTCCCCGTTGAGCTAACGCCTCCAAGCCTGCCTGCCAGCTCGCAAGAATTGCCAGCGGGATGTTCACTGCGGCAAGCCGGGCGGCAAATAAGCAAGCAAGGGCACCGCTCCCGACAATGAGTACAGTATCTTCGTTCACTCAACCGCCGTTTCAGCCCAACGATGGGCAGAGAGGCTTTGAATGTGCTGTAGGAAAGAGTGCCATTCTTCTTCGCTCATCTCAAGGCTGTGCTCTCGGCTTGGAAATGCCCTGGCTTGCACCTCTGCGATATACTGAGCAAAGGCGGCTTGCATCAGGGGGTAGAGCTGCGCGTATTGTTTGACAAAACGGGGGGTGAAGCGGTCGAACAAGCCCAGGAGGTCGTGGGTGACCAACACCTGACCATCGCACCCCACCCCCGCCCCAATGCCGATGGTCGGGATTTCCAGTTGCTGGGTGATGATGGTTGCAAGTTGGCTCGGCACCGATTCCAGCACGAGGCTAAAACAGCCAGCATCTTGCAGGGCGAAGGCATCCTCTAATAGGCGTCGCGCCTCCTCTGCCCGCCGCCCTTGCGGACGAAAGCCACCCAGTTGGTGAATGCTTTGCGGCGTCAAGCCCAGATGTCCCATCACCGGAATTCCAGCTGTCACGATGGCGCGGATGGTCTCTGCCCGTTCCCGCCCGCCCTCCAGCTTGACTGCTTCCATCCCTCCTTCCTGTAAAAATCGCCCAGCATTGCGCACGGCTTCTTGAATCGAAACTTGATAGGACATAAACGGCATATCCCCGACCAATAAGGCTGCTTGGGCACCTCTAGCCACAGCGCGGCAGTGATGGAGCATATCTTCCATGGTTACCTGCAGCGTGTTTGGGTAGCCCAAAACCACCATGCCTAAGGAATCGCCTACTAGGATGACATCCAACCCCGCTTCATCCATGGCTTTAGCGGTTGGATAATCATAGGCGGTCAACATCGTGATCGGTTGACCCTGTTCTTTTTTTCGGCGCAGGTCGGTTAGGGTAATTTTTTTTCGCGCTGCCATATCGGGCGGCGCAGAAATTTGTTGAGCAGACATGGTGCCCTCCTTCTAGATGAGGTAGAGCCCGCTTTGCGGGGGTTACAATAAAGAAAATCAGGTCTCTCTGGTTGACCATGCGAGCCTAAGTGCATTATGCCCCAAAATCGGCGGGATAACAAGGGCTTTTTGCGGTTCTCTTTTGGCTTTCTCTAAAGTCTCAGTGGAGGAGGACAGCGGCTTGTACAGTAGCGCTGTAGGAGCGCAAGCGTCCTCGCCTGCGCCGTGTAGCGGAGGGGGGACAGTTCAAGATATTTCACTTCGTTCGAGATGACACCGGTGCGTTACTTCGTTCGACATGAGATGGGACAACATGTCATTCCGAACGAGCGCAGTACCCCCCTGTCATAAGGCGACTCGGCGGCGATCAGGCATACTCGAAACACAAAAGCTCGATCAATGATATAATCTGACTAAATTAGACTGATTTTATTATCAAGGATGTTTCATGAACGAGAAAAATCTTGGGCGATGGATTATTGGTGGCATTATTTTGCTCTCGGTTAGTGTACTTTGTATATGCGGTGTCGCTGGCGGCGTCTCTTATTGGTTGTGGCAACAAGTTGTCGCCCAAGATACCTTTGAAGTAAGCCTAGGGGAAAGCACGCCGACTCCCGTTGTCCTGCGCCCTCTTACGACGCCAACGCCGGTCTTACCCTTTGACCCAATCCAGCCTCAGCCAACCCCCTTAGAGCAACCAAAACCTGTACCCGGCCCTACCCAGCTTGCCGAATCCTCGCCGCAGCAGGTTTTGCAAATCTTGAGTGACACGGTTGTTCCAGTGAATGATCTGGTCGATCTCGCTCGACGACTGAAAGGGAAAAAGAACATTGTGAGAACCCAGCTTGCCCCAACGCGCCCCTATCAAGTCGGGGATACCAAGCCTTTCTGGATCACAAACGCAGAAACGAATGAGAGCTTTCAGGTTCAAACCACCTTGCGATATGTCACCGAGCACGCCTATTTCTGGGTCGAAAACGGCGTCTCTTACCGCGAGAGCGAGCTACAAGACTTAGCCGAAGCCTTTGAGGAGAAAATCTATCCCACCAATCGCGCTTTCTTCGGCAGTGAATGGAATCCCGGTGCGGATGGCGATCCTCGCATCTATATCCTGTATGTGCGCAATGCAGGGGACAACATTGCGGGATATTTTTCGTCAGTCGACTCCTATCCCCCTGAAGCACATCCCTATTCGAACTGGCATGAAACCTTTGTCTTTAACGCTGATACGGTTGATCTCAACGATGAATTTACCTACGGTGTGCTGGCGCACGAATTTCAGCACATGATTCACTGGGCAAACGACCGCAACGAAGAAATCTGGATGAATGAGGCTTTCTCGGAATTGGCAATGTTCTTGAACGGCTACGACACTGGTGGGCATGATTGGCTCTTTTCGAGCCAGCCGGACCTGCAATTGAACGATTGGCCAACCGATCAAAATATCACTGGCCCCCACTATGGCGCCTCGTTCTTGTTTATGACCTATTTCCTAGACCGTTTTGGAGAAAGCGCAACCAAAAGTCTGGTGCAACTCCCTGAAAACGGACTGACCAGCATCGACCTGTTGATGGACCAGGAGGGGATACGTGATGCGCGTTCCGGTCAGATCGTTGCTGCCGACGATATCTTTGTCGATTGGACGATTGCCAATTACCTCAACGACCCCAAAGTGGACGATGGGCGTTATTATTATTCCAATTACAAAAGTGTGCCAGAAGTCTCCGATACTGAGACTATCCAGCGGTGTGATACGGATGTCCGCACGCGCGAGGTGCGTCAGTATGGAGCGGATTATATTCGCATTCGCTGCGCCTCGCCAACGACCTTGATCTTTGAGGGCTCAACGGTTGTCGGGCTCCTACCGGCTGATCCCTATTCAGGGGCTTGGGCTTTCTGGTCGAATAAAGGTGACGAATCGGATATGACCCTCACGCGCACCTTTGACTTCACCCAAGTCCAATCACCGCTCACATTCCAGTATTGGACGTGGTATGACCTAGAGAAGGATTACGATTTTGCCTATGTCTTAGCCTCAACCAACGGGGAGGATTGGGAAATGCTACGTCCTCCGAGCGGGACGGATAGCAACCTTACCGGAAACAATTTTGGCTTTGGGTACAATGGGATGAGCGGGGGCGGCAAGCAAGCCAAATGGATTCAAGAGCGCGTAGATCTCTCCAAGTTTGCCGGGCAAAAAGTCCAGATTCGCTTTGAGTATGTGACTGACGCGGCGGTGAACGGCGAAGGTTTGATGGTCGATGACATCGCCATCCCTGAGATCGGTTATTTTACAGATTTTGAGCAAGATGACAGCGGATGGGAAGCAGCCGGCTTTGTGCGCATTCAAAACGTCTTGCCGCAAACCTATCGACTGTCGTTGATCCGTATTGGCAAGAACACTACGGTGGAACAGCTTACGCTCAACCCCGATAACACTTTAGAGCTGCCACTTGAATTTGGCAGGGATTTGCGCGAGGTAGTTCTGGTGGTCAGCGGCACAACCCGCTTCACCCGCCAGCCGACCGCCTATCGCTTTTTCTTCTCGCCCTGAGAATTAGGATTGGGGGGAGCGCAAGGCGGCGAGTTGTTGTTCTAGTTCGGCGCGGCGCTGGGCAGCTGCTTGGCGAACTTCGTCTTGCAACCGTTGGACGCGTTCGCGCATCTCAAGGCGTAATTCCTCACCCGAAGTAGGGGCAAGTAAGAGCGCCACGCTCGCCCCTAGAAAACCACCGATCAGTGCACCCAAGAAGAAGTTGAAAAATTTTCGCATCCTTGCTCCTCTCGATTAGGGTATGGTTGGGATTTGAGTTAATTATACCCAAGCTGAGGCGAGTCTTTTTCCCCCTTTAAGGGTGTCATGCGCCTTGTCCCATCGAAGACCAATGGGTGGGTTTACCCTCTCGCTTTGTGCATTCTCTTGGGCTCTTATCGTCCTCTGCATGAGACCAAGGTGGGCTTGCAGCGGTGGAGCCTTTGGAGGGTCAGGATGGATGTTATAATTTGGTGCAGACGATGTTGATTCTATCTGTTGGAATGCCCCGCGCTGGCTCTGGGTGGTACTACAACTTGATGCACGATCTGATACTTGCCGCAGGGGGCAAAGATTCTCGTCAGATCCGCAAGCAGTACCATCTTGAGTCGATCTTGACCGAAGTTAACTGCAATATCGGCGCTCTGACGCCGCGTCGCCTCTTGCTTGCTCTGCTGCCTTCGCTGTTCAGAAATACCTATGTTTTCAAAGCGCACGCTGCACCCACGCCGGCAGCAAGGTGGCTTTTGCAACGCGGTTGGATGAAGGCAGCTTATATCTATCGTGATCCTCGCGATGCGCTGCTCTCGGCTTACGAAAACGGCATGCGGGCTCGCCAAAAGGGCAATCGCAATGCGTTTGCCGACTTGGTGGACTTTGACCGTGCCTTGGAATTTATGCGTCAGTATGTTGCCATCTCAGAGCAGTGGTTGCAAATTCCCTGCGTATTATCCACCCGTTATGAAGACTTGCTGTCCGATTATTTCTCGGAAGCCCAACGCTTAGCAAAATTTTTGGGGGTTGAGGGGGGCAGCGCAGAAGTCCAAGCGGTGATTGACCGTTACCAACCTCAGCACTCGCGCCAAGATCAGCGAGGGCTGCACTTCCGTCAAGGGAAGGTTGGGCGTCATCGTCAGGTGTTCAGCGAAGAAGAAGTGCAGATCCTAGACCGCACCTTTCAACCCTATTTGCTTGCTCACGGCTATCCGCTTTGAGGGGAAAGAAATCAAACACAAACATCCATCTGCCTACCCTGATGTCGTTTGCAGAGTTCATCGAGTAACGGTAAAATTAAGTCACATCTTTAAGGCAAAGGAAGTTCAAGCGTCACTCGGCGCAAAAAGGGACTGAATCCCCTGTCATTCCTCGCCTGTCGAAATGTTTGCCAAATGAAAGATTCCCAATGACCCACCCGGATAATTGCTCTCCGAAACGCATCCTGATTGACACCGATCCCGGCATTGACGATGCCGCTGCTATCCTGCTAGCCCTTGCTTCGCCTGAGATTCATTTGGAGGGTTTGAGCATTGTTCATGGAAATTGCTCGGTGCAACAAGGGGTGATCAATGCCCTTTCGATCTTGGAATTGGCTCAAGCGCCGTCTGTGCCGGTTGTGCAGGGTTGCGAACTGCCTTTGGTGCAGCCTGCTCTTCTTGCGCCAGAGACACACGGCGAGCGTGGCTTGGGTTATGCAGAACTACCTGCCCCCAGCTTGCAGCCGCTTCCCCAACCCGCCTGTGATTTCTTGATTGAACGCACCCTTGGCGCACCGGCCGAAATCACGATTGTCGCCATCGGGCCGCTGACCAACCTTGCCCTTGCTCTGCGCAAAGAACCGCTCTTTGCCAGCGCAGTCAAAGAGATCATCGTCATGGGCGGAGCGATTCGACACGAAGGCAACACAACCCCATTGGCGGAATTCAACACCTATGTAGACCCTCATGCGGCTTATATCCTCTTTCACAGTGGTATCCCAATCACCCTTGTGCCGCTGGATGTGACTTATCAATGTATCCTGACCGAAGCCCATCTGCAACGGATCGAGCAGGTCCCCTCGCCAATTAGCGTCTTTTTACGCCAAGCGACCCGTTTTTACATGGAATTTCACGATGAATATCAAGCCATCGAGGGATGTGTGATCAATGACCCTCTCGCTCTGGCGTTAGCGTTCCGACCCGACTTCTGCAAGTATGAAGAACTCTACGTAGATGTGGACATCAGTGGCGGTGTATGTTTGGGGAAAACCTTTGCCGATTTTTACCGCATGAGCGGCAAAGCGGCCAATATGCGAGTGGCTTTACAGGTGCAAGCAGAGGCTTTCCTTGACCTGTTTGTGGAGCGAATCATCGCTTTAAGCCAGAAAATTCTCGCACAGGAGGTGAAAAGAATGCGATAAATAGAACGGTTTGCCGAGGAGATAGCAAGGTAAAGGTGTTGGTATTTTTGGACATTGATTCATCTCATTCTTTGCCAGAAAGGAGTTTTTGCGATGAAGTTTTTTGAAGCACTCAGACGGGATTTCAACACGATGACGTGGGTTCTGATCCCTGTTGCCATTGCAATTAATGTTGTCATGGGACAGATCGTGGTTGTCCTGCGCCTGCCGGTCTATCTGGACTCAATTGGCACGATGCTGGTGGCTGCGCTGTGTGGACCTTGGGCGGGGGCGTTGACCGGCACCTTGTCGAACATCATTTGGGGATTAGCCATTGATCCCAACGCTTTCCCGTGGTGGCCGGTAGCGTTCTTCATCGGGTTGGTCACGGGCATCTGCGCCAACGCCGGTTTGTTCAAGAACATTTGGAAGGTGATCGTAACTGGCTTTTTCGTTGCTCTCACGGCTGCGGTTGTCTCTACCCCAATCGCGGTCTATCTTTATGGTGGCATCACGGCGAGCGGTTCGTCCTTTATCACTGCCTATTTGCTTCAGACCGGGCGGGGTGTCATCGAGGCTGTCTTCAGCACCAACTTCTTGGTGGAGCCAATTGACAAGATTTCTACCGCTTTGCTAGCATTTGCAATTATTCAGGGCTTGTCAATGCGCTTTGTGGCGCGCTTCCCGCGCCCGCAGAATGTTGAGATTCAAGAGGGCGCCGGCCGGACACAGCTTTGGATTGCCCTGATTGTGGTGGTCGTATTGATCCTTATCGCTGCAATTGTGCTGGTGCGGATTTTAGCACCCAGCGGCTAAAGGTGCACTGACCCAAAGACTCAAACGTTTTTTGGCCAGAATTCTTTGCGTCCTAGTCTTGGTCGCAGTCAATTGATTGGGAAACACAGGGGCACGAAGACACAAAAGGATCCTAAGTACGATTACTTTGTGTGAAAATCTAGGGAGGACTCGCTCATAGACATTTAAGAAATGCTTCTTACGGGCTGTCTCTCCCTTTTTATGATGGTTTTTTTCAAGCAGAGACTTCCTTAGCCGTTTCCTCTTTGTATAGAGCGAAAGGATGCGCCGTAGAGAGGATGTGAATGCACGAAAGATTATCATTTTACGTCAAGCGTGAGAGCGCTCTCCATCAGTTAAATCCATTGACCAAGCTGACTTTGATCTTTGGGTTGATCTTGCCTGCTTTCCTCACGCCATTTTACTGGACGCCTCACCTGCTTCTTCTGCTAGTCGTTTTTCCTCTGGCTTTTGTGGGCAAAGTGCAGCGTGAATATTTTACTGCCGCTGCCAGGCTGATCTTGCCCGCCACAGGCTTTCTCTTCATCATGCAGTCCTTGTTTATCCCCGGTGGCGAGACGATTCTAGCTCAACTTTGGTTTCTGACCCTGACCCAAGAAAGCTTGATGTTTGCCTTTGCCAATGCGGTGCGGATTTTCGTCATGGTCTCTTCGTTTACGCTCTTTATGCTGACTACCCATCCGAGCGAGTTGATGTCTGACCTGACGCGGCGCGGCCTGCCGGCTCAATTCGCTTATGTCATCATTGCTACTTTGCAAATCATCCCGCAAATGCAAGCCAAAGCCAACACCATTATCGCTGCCCAGCGTTCGCGCGGATTGGATACAGAGTCGAGCTTTAGCAGAAGGATTCGTGCCTTGGTGCCTCTGGTTGGACCGCTGGTCTTCGGCTCATTAGTGGAAGTAGAGGAGCGAGCAATTGCTATCGAAGCGCGGGGCTTTACCTCCCGCTATCCGAAGACATCGTTGCGCGAGATCCCCGATCGCCCCTTGGATAAGGGCTTGCGCTGGCTGCTGGTGGGGGTCATGCTTGCCTCACTGATCAGCCGCATTTGGTTCTCATAAAGGATAGCTATGCCGATCATTCGACTCAATCAGGTTACCTATCATTATCCTCTCACCGAAACCCCCGCTTTGCAAGAGATCAACCTTGAGGTCGAAGAAGGGGAGTTTATCGCCGTTATTGGACCTAATGGGGCGGGTAAATCAACCCTTTGCTACGCCATAGCGGGTTTTATCCCGCACTTCTACAAAGGCGAGCTCAAAGGCGTAGTCGAAGTCGATGGAATGAACACCCAAGAGTCGACGCTATCAGATTGGGTGCGAAAGGTTGGTTTGGTCTTTCAAAATCCCTTCAATCAGATTAGCGGGGCGAAGTACACTGTGTTTGAGGAGGTGGCTTTCGGACTGGAGAACAGCGGTGTACCCCGCCGTGAGATGATTGAACGGGTCGAAGAAATTCTGCAGCTTACCGGCATCGCCGACTTAGCGGAGCGTTCGCCTTACTCGCTCTCCGGCGGACAGCAGCAACGGGTGGCGCTGGCTTCGATCTTGGTCATGCGCCCGCGCGTGCTGGTGCTAGATGAACCCACTTCTCAGATGGACCCGATTGGAACGCGAGAGGTATTTGGCGTAATTCGCAAGATGGCGGGACAAGGGATGACGGTGGTCATGGCAGAGCATAAGATCGAGTGGATTGCCCAATTTGCGGATCGGGTGATTGCCCTTTGGGAGGGTAAGATTTTCCTAGAAGGCAAACCGCATCAGGTATTGACCGACGAACGCTTATTGGAAAAAGGATTTGGGGTCTCGCGCTATACCACCACTGTTCGTCTGGCCGCCCAACGTGGTTTGTGGCAAAAGGATTGTCCCTTGCCGATTACGCTCGAGGAAGCGGTGCAAGGTTTCTCGGCGCTTTTGAAGACTAAAGGAAGCGAGCATACCGCATGAACATCCTAATCGAAAATCTCTCCTTTCGTTATCCCAATGGAGTCCTTGCCTTACAAGAGGTCTCCTTGCAAATCGGCGTCGGTGAGCAGGTTGCCATCATTGGCCAAAATGGGGCGGGCAAGACCACACTGGTCAAACATCTCAATGGGTTATTACAGCCCAGTCAAGGGCGAGTGCTGATCGGCGATTGGGATACACGCCACTATTCGGTTGCTCGGCTCGCCCAGCGGGTTGGCTATGTCTTTCAGAATCCGGATGAGCAGTTGTTTACCAAGACAGTGCAAGATGAGATCACCTTCGGGCCGCGCAATTTGGGCTACAGCGGGGAGCGCCTCGAGCAGTTGGTAGAAGATGCCATAGCACTGACCCAATTACAACCGATGCGCACCTCTAATCCTTATGATCTGACGTCTACTTGGCGGAAGATGGTGGCAGTGGCTTCGATTCTGGCGATGGATACACCCATCTTGGTCTTTGACGAACCGACAACTGGACAAGATGCTGCCTCGGTGATGCGTTTGGCTGCCATTATCGCTGAACTTAAGCGCCGCGGCAAAACCGTCTTGACCATTACCCATGACATTGATTTCTGTGCGGAAAATTTTGAACGCGTTATCGTGATGGGGCAGGGGCGTATATTGTTGGATGGCGCGCCCAAAGAGGTGTTGGGACAAGAAGACATCCTTGCCCAAACGTATGTTGACCCACCGCAAATCACTCGTTTGGGATTGCGCTTAGGGTTGAGCGAAGTCGTCTGTACGCCACACGAATTTTTACACTCTTTTGAGCAGCATTGCCGGGCATGAATCTGCGCCTTCGGCAGACCTTAGCGTACTATGCTTCGTATTTCGTCCTGGGAGCGACCATCGCTTCACTAGGTCCGACCTTGATGTACTTGGGCACCAACACCGCCACCCACACCGAGGTTTGGGGCTTGTTCTTCTTAACCCGCTCAGCCGGCTATCTGAGCGGTTCTTTGCTAGGCGGTAAGCTTTTCCAGCGCTGCAATGGATCTTTGATCTTGGGTATAGCTTTGCTCTGCTCTGCAGCTACATTGGGTATTCTTCCCTTGATCACAACGTTTTCCTTGCTCCTAGCGGCAATGTTTCTGATTGGCGCATGTGAGGGCGGCTTGGATGTGGGATGTAACTTGCAATTGGTCTGGGCATATCGCCAAAGTTCAGCTCCTTACTTGAATGGTATGTTCCTATTGGCAGCCGTAGGGGGAGTGTTTTCCCCCCTGCTGTTCTCCTTTACAGGAGGGGCTTGGGGATACTGGGCATTGGCGTTTCTCAAGCTGCCTATTGCCCTTTTGTTTTGTTTTATCACCCCTCCCTCGCCTCATCAAGAGGAGACCGATCGGGAACGATCAAACCTTAAGCCCGTTTGGTTTGGGCTGTTTTGTTTGATTGTGTTGATCTACGTCGGGGGAGAGGTCTCCTTTAGCGGTTGGCTTTACTCGTACGCTTTCACTCTGAACCTCGGCACGGCGAGGAGCGCTGCCATGCTTACATCTTTCTACTGGGTCGGAATTCTGCTGGGGCGAGCGGCGGCAATTGTGCTGACGCGCCGTTTTGCATTGCGCAGACTTGTCCTATCCTGTTTGAGCGGCTTACTAGTCAGCTTGGGGATGATTTTGCTAAACCCGCTTTCTTCTAGCTGGCTTTGGGTAGGGGCATTGGGGTTTGGCTTCTGCCTTGCTCCTCTCTTTCCGACCACCTTCGCCTTTTTGGAAAGACATGCAGCGGTCTCTGGTTCCCTGGCGGGCATCCTTTGGGCAAGCGGCAGCTTGGGGGCGATGCTTTATCCTTGGTTTATTGGCCAGCAGATGGCACAAGGGGGCTCGCTACGCCTCATGTTGATCCTAGGCATCAGCTTTGGTGTGGCGTGGATGCTGTTCTGGTGGGTATCGGGGCGACTTCAGCGCGGTTTGGCAACCAGCTCGTCATAACCCGAAAGCGGACATGGCTCGCGTTGATAGACGACATCCAGCAGTTCGGCGATCACGATCTCTGCGGTGGTATAAATGAGGCATCCCTGCCCAAGATGACCGCCGAGAGTTTTCCCTTCTCCATCTGAAATGGCGATGTGGAGGTGTGAGCCATGGACGGAGACCGTGCCCGTGATGGAGACGATTTCAAAAGGGCCCTGAAATTCGTGATAACTGGAGCGGTTAGCCAGACGCAAGGCTGCTTTGGTTAGACTGCCGACTGCGCTGAGCACTACGCCAGCTTGAATGCCTTTCTTTTGGACGAAATTTTGGATTTCCTCAAATAGGTCTTGAGCTGGTAAAAGTCGGAAGGTGTGAATGGTCCTCATGAGTCTGCTCCGTCTACATCATACTCCAAAACCGCCAAAGTTCGCTGGCTTGTTTTTCGGTGAATTAGGTTTTCTCAAGGTTACATACGGCGGAGGATGGTTGGTCTCACACGCTGTTGAGAACGAGGGCTTGTTCGCCGGCGCTTTGGAGGAAGGCGACTGTAAGATTTTCTCACTACGTTCGAAATGACATTGGGGGGTACTGCGTTCAAAATGACCTAGGGGATCACCTCGTTCGACATGACACGGTGTAACTGCACCGAAAGGGATACACAGGGAAGCATTATATCCAACCGTTAGAAACACCTCCCTTTCCAAAAGAAAAGGCATGTTCTGGTTCGGATTTCGTCAGCCTCCTAACATGCTTCGTAAAACCCCGCAAGCGCTCAACTGCGGGCAAGTTCTGCGCGGCTCAAGCCGTTTAAGACGCCTAAAAAGGCGATAGCTGCCACAACATGGAAGATGATCAAGAGGAGGTAATCGCTTGCGTTGCCCCCCATCGGCATGGCAGCCGGGTTTGCCGCGCCAGCTAGATTTGGCATCAAAGAGATGAAAAATGCCCCGATGCCAATCACGTTATAAATTTTGAGCGGATTGGCAAATAGACGATTGACAACCCAAAGGACTACAACCCCAATGACCGTAAACATGATGGTAAAGAATGAGATTGCCCCGTAGCTAAAAGGTTGAAAATCAGGGGTGAGGGGCAGCACCAAGCCTAAACCAAAGCGAGCGATCAAGTTGGCAAGGACTGCTCCCAAGATCGATAAGGCGCCTGCCTTGAACACAAAAGCGTTGGATAATCGTTGATTGGCGGTGCTCATTAAATACCTCCCGAAAAAATTATCTATGAATGATATGATAATTATTATAACAATAAATCAAAAGAGCGGGGTCATCTAACGAGAAGTTTAATCAAATTCATACATTATCTTAACCGAACGCTAGCTTTTTTCAGTTATCCCGTTCCCTCCTGCACCCTCTGATCTGTCCGAACGGATGGGCAGGAATTTACGCTATTTTTTCTGTCAAAGGGGGCAGTTCTAAGCGCCGATGTTTCGCTACAAAGCCAACCATCGCTCGATAAGGCTTTAGCTCAGAGCCATTACCTAAACACGATCAAAACTGGCTTAAATGCAGCGCGCTGGCGAGATTTCGTTTTCCGGCCAGCGCTTGTTTGCGGCTCTTAGAAACCTTCAAGGCGCGAGAGATCAGCAACGCCGTCTGCCATAGCGATGAGGCGTTGTAGCAAACCGAGGCGATTCTGGCGCAGCGTTAGGTCCTCAGTCATCACCAACACTTCATCAAAGAAGCAGTTGATGAATGGGATCAGCGGCAGGAAGGTATTAAGAAAATCATCAACCGAACCGGCACGGCGGGGAGCTCTCTCTGCTTGCTTCAAGGCATCGTAAAGGGCACGTTCGGCTGGTTCTTGCAATTGCGTTTCATCGAGCGGGAAGCGCTGGCTGAACTCGCGGGTAATGCGGACACAGCGAGCATAAGCGGGTAGAATGGTGTGCCAATCTTCGCGCTCAACCCATCGGCTCAGTTCTTGAATTGTCCGCTCAGCGGCGGCTGGGTTATCTCCTTGCACTTCTAGGGCAGCTTCGATGACATCGTAACGATAACCCTGTTCAAGCAAGAAATTGCGCAGACGTTCCAGGATAAAGGCATGGCAAGCTGAGAGACTCTGAGGCGAAGCTGTAATCGGTAATAAATGCGCTGCTTCCTGAAGAGCTTTGTGCAAAGAGAAATCGAGTTTCCAGGTGAGCAAGTTTTGGACTAAGCCAAGCGCAGCGCGCCGTTGCGCGAAGGGGTCTTTATTCCCTGAGGGTGCCAAACCGGCCGCAAATAAACCTGCCAGCGTATCAAAACGATCGGCTAAACCGACAACCAAGCCAGCTTTGGTTTTGGGTAGCATATCACCGGCGAAGCGCGGCAGATAGTGTTCAAAGATCGCTTCGGCAACGGCAGGCGTTTCTCCGCTTTGCAGGGCATAGTAACGCCCCATTACCCCTTGTAGAGAGGTCATTTCGACCACCATTTGGGTCGCCAAATCGGCTTTGCAGAGATGAGCAGCGCGGCGGGCGACCTCCATCTCAGCGTCATCCAGCGCACACGTAGGCCCTATTGCTTCGACCAGTTGCTCTATGCGGTGGGTTTTGTCCAACATAGAACCCAGCTTATACTGGAAGGTGAGCTTGCTGAGGCGAGGGAGAAATTTTTCCAACGGTTGTTTGAGATCCTCGCGAACAAAATAAGCTGCATCGGCAAAACGGGCGCGAATCACGTGCTCGTTGCCCTCGATGATCACCGTTGCCCCTTCACAACCGTCCTCGCTGGTGGGCTTGTTCGCCACCGTAAGGAAGTAGGGCAGCAAAGCGCCGTCCATACTTTGCACTGGGAAGTAACGCTGATGCTTTTTCATCACCGAAATCAGCACTTCTCGAGGCAGCTCTAGGTGCGAGACATCAAAGGTGCCCCGCAAGACGGTGGGTGCTTCGACTAAATGGGTGACTTCGCTCAGTAAGTCGGGGTCGAGCTCGCTATGACCTCCTACAGCCTGTGCCTGCTGCTGCACTTGTGCGGCAATTTTCGCTTGGCGTTGCTGAGGATCGAGCACAATCCCCTGACTTTGCAGGAAGTGGAAATAGTCTTCTGCCGAATTGAGTTGAATTTCGGGGGGTTGAAGAAAACGCAGGCCGCGCGTGCGGGGCTGAGCGGTCAACCCTGCATATTCGAAGGGGATAGGGGTTGTGTCATAAAGAGCCATCAGCCAACGGATGGGGCGCGAGAAGGAAATATTGCTCTGGTTCCAGCGCATTGATTTTTCGAAGCGCAAGGAGGCAATCAGATCGGGTAAGGCTTTGGCTAGCACAGCGGGAGTAGGATTGCCTTCCTCACGGATCACCGCCACTACATACCGACCGCCATCGATCTCCTGAACTTGTAGGTCGCTCACTTTAATGCCCTTGTTGCGGGCAAAACCTTCTGCGGCGGGCGTTGGGCTGCCATCGGCATTAAAAGCGCGCGCTGCGGGAGGCCCTTTGACCAGCATCTCGTGGTCGCTTTGACGGTCGGCGAGTCCTTTGACTTGCACGACCAATCGGCGCGGTGTGCCCATCACTTCTACCGATTGATAAGTAAGGCGCAATTCCTCCAACCAACCAGGCAGGCGTGAGCGTAGTTGGGCGAGGGCATCGCTCAAATCACGGGCGGGTAACTCTTCTGTTCCGATTTCTAGCAGAAAGAGTGAACCATCTTTCGCCTCGGGATCGGGAGTCGCGCCACCGCCGAGGTCGTTTGGCTTTGCCATTGAAGCGCTGGTTGGGCTTACAGCAGAAACCAACCGCACCTCGCGCTCTCGCCAAGGGAACCCTAACGCTTGGCGTTGAGCGAGGTAAGCTTCTGCGACGCGGCGGGAAAGGTCACGCATTCGTCCAAAAAAGGCTTGGCGTTCGGTGACGCCTATGGCGCCGCGGGTATCCAGAACGTTAAAAGTGTGTGAGCATTTCAAGACATAATCGTGGGCAGGTAAAACCAAACCCTGTTCCAAACAAGCGTTTGCTTCGGCTTCGAAAAGGTCATACATTTGGCGCAACCGCTCGACATCGGCGATTTCAAAATAATATTTGCTGTGCTCTTGTTCGGCTTGTAAGTTGACATCTCCATCTGTGAAAGCCTGATTCCATTGGATTTCCCGAAAACTGCTTACCCGCTGCAACGCGATGGCGATGCGTTCCAACCCATAGGTAATTTCAACCGAGACCGGCTCTAGAACCTGTCCACCAGATTGCTGAAAGTAAGTGAATTGGGTGATTTCCTGTCCATCTAACCAGACTTCCCAGCCCAATCCCCAGGCGCCTAACGCAGGGGATTCCCAATTATCTTCTACAAAACGGATATCATGTTGGCGAGGGTCGATACCAAGTGCCTCCAAAGAATGCAGATAGATCTCTTGCGGGTTGCCCGGATCGGGTTTTAGGATTACCTGAAATTGGTAGTGCATCTGCAGGCGATTAGGGTTTTCGCCGTACCGTCCATCATCCGGCCGGATGGAGGGCTCCACATAAGCCACATTCCAAGGTTCGGGACCTAAAACACGCAAAGCCGTGGCGGGGTTCATCGTGCCCGCCCCGACTTGGGTGTAATAGGGTTGCCAAATTAGGCAACCCTCTTTTGCCCAGAAGTCCTGTAAAGTCATGATGATGGATTGAAAAGAAAACTCTTTTTTCATTTCGGTTGAAATTCCTGCGGTCAAAAAATGGTTGTCATTCCACTCCGCTTGCCGTAAAATGAGTGATGGGTGAAGTTCCAGCCAGCGTTGGGAAAAGATAAGCCGTTTAAATACGGCGAGGGTTTATTTTAATCGAAAAATGCCTTTAATTACCAAACCAGCCAAAGCTCAGCCCTAGGGAAACAAACGCCAGCAGCAGGACGAGAGCACTCAATGCCACTAAGAGGTAAAAAGCTAGCCGTTTTAACCGATCCACTGGTTTTGCACCATTGACCTTGCCATTTTGAGCATTGACAAACAAGTGATATTCCTTGCCAGCGTAAGAATAGTTACCCACATAGAAGGGGAACAAAACCAGTTTGTAGGTTAAGGCGCTCCATTCTGTCGCGCCGCCTCGCAAATTGCGCTTTTGTTGCCCGACAAGCACCTTGTGGCTTAAGTCTTGGCGCAGGCGATTGGCGATGCGTTCTCGCGCGTCGAGCGAAGCCTCTGCTAACGAACGGTCGTATGCCAATACCTTCCAATCCGCTAGGAACGCTGCATCGTATGCCACCACTGCTTTGAAATCGAGTGGAGTGAGCTGTCCGAGCTCCTCGGTAGAGAGGGAGGAAAGTCCACTCACCCATTCGTCATCGAAGATCTCGAACTCCTCGCCGCGCTCCACCCTCCAAAGCGGATAACGGCTTGTGCCGTAGTTGACCTCGCAAACCCAATTGATCTTCAGAATGCCATCGAAAGTCCAAAAGGGGTAATAGACCGGCCGCAGCGTGGAGGGTTTAGCTAACTTCTTCAAGTCGTCCGGGATGAACAGACCTCTGCCGAGCCACTGGCGCACTAGTTTGCTGGCTTCGTCGGGGGTGATCTTTGGGGGGACAATCGCATTGGGCTCGAGGAGTTCCTTGCTTTCCTGCGATTCGATTAACTGGGATGAGCCGCAATGAGCACAGGTGAGTGTCCTTTCACGCACGGCGAGAACTGTGACGGCGCCGCACTGCGGGCAGGCAAACTGGTGTTGTGCTTCTGCCCAGCGATGGCCAAGCGTCGTGGGTAACACGAAATCGAAGACTTGTTCAGCTTGATCAGCCACGGTCACCTGTGACAGTGCCTTGTGGTTGCTACAATTTTCACACACCAATTCTTGGGCAGAAATCTCATAGCGCATTCTGCCGCCACACTGCTCACAACGGAAGACATGCTTAGCTTGGGCTGCTAAGGGTTCTTCAGAAAAGGGGTTTTGATATTCCTCCCCTTCAGCAAGCAGGCGGCTGCGATCCGTCTTGCCGCTGAGGATCGCTAAACCGCGCCTTGCAGCGCTGTTGTGCGGATCAGCCGCCAACGCATATTCGAGATATTCCCTTTGCTCTGCGGGGTCTTGGGTGGTGGCAGAAAGCCAAAGCCAGGGCTGGGGATCGGTGGGCTTCATTTCTGCAGCTTTGTGTAAGACGCTTTGGGCTTCGGTTAAGTTGCCCCCTTTGATGGCAGCAATGCCGGCGTTCAGCGTCTTTCGATATTGTTCTTCATCGAAAGCGTGGCGCGGGGTAAAAGATTCTGGAAGGGGCATTCTGGTTACTCAGGCTTCAAAGACAATTTCCCCACCGACGATCGTCATTGCAGGATTGCCTTGTGAGTCAAGGAGGGTTATATCAGCATCAGCACCGGCTTCTAGTCGTCCCTTATTGGGCAAGTTAAGCACTCGGGCAGGATTGCTGGTCAAGCAGGGTAAGACTGCTTCCATGGGCAGGTTGCAGTATTCCATCATGTTGCGCAACGCATCGGCGGGTTTGAGGATGCTGCCGGCTAAGGTGCCATCCTGCAGGCGGGCACTGCGCTCATCGACAAAGACCTCCTGTCTGCCCCCTAAGGGATAACGCCCAGGCGGCATCCCCAAAGCGCTCATGGCATCGGTTACTAAAACCACCTTATCGGAGCTGCGGGTTTGATAGGCTAACTTCAGCATGGCGGGGTGCACGTGAATGCCATCTGCAATTAAGCTGACGGTGATTTCAGGATGGGTCAGAATTGCACCCACCAATCCCGGCGAGCGATATTCCAGGGGGGTCATGGCGTTGTAAAGGTGAGTCACGTACTGAAACCCTTGCCCAAAGGCGGCTACAGCTTCCTCGTAAGTTGCCAACGAGTGACCGATGGCAAGGGTTATGCCGCGCTGCCGCAGCTTTTGAGCGAGGTCGAAGGCGCCTGGAAGCTCTGGGGCTAAAGTGACTAAGCGTACGCCGTTGGCAACCTCCCAGTCTGGCACCAGAGCCGCATCGGGTAATTGTAAAAACTGCGGGTTGTGTGCCCCTTTTCTCTTGATGTTCAGAAAGGGTCCCTCAAAGTGCAGCCCTAGGGGCACCGCCCCTCGCCAGCCGGGAGGTGCGCCTGCCTTCCAAGCCTCGATTGCCTGTTGGAAGACAGAGAGGGGTGAGGTGATCACGGTTGGCAGGAATGCGGTAAAGCCAAACTCGGGTAAGCGGCTGGCGATCTCCCAGATTCGCTGCGGTTCTTCAGCGAAGTCCACGCCGAAGGCACCGTTGATCTGCAGTTCAATCCAACCTGGGGAAGCAATCCAACCAGGGCGCTCGATCCGCTTGCCTTCGGGCAGCTCCATTTCCGCCGTGCAGGGAGAAATTTGCTTGATGCGCCCGTCTTGGATAGAGAGGCAAGCATCTCTGACCCAACCCTGAGGGGTGAAGGCATCAACATGGAGAAGATGAAGGATTTGATGAGTCATGGGGATCATTTAGCTAAGAAATAGAGTGCACATCTCGTATATTATAGCCTCTCTGCCTCCCTTTGAGAGCTTACCGCAGGCGGGAACATGGATAGATCAAAGCAAGTGAGTCTGAGCCAAAAAAGAGAGTTAGGCAATTTTGGAAACAGACATTTTTGGTCTTATAATCGGGGCAAAGCGTGCTCTTGAAAACGGAGGATACCTGTGACTCTCTCCAAGCAAAAACTGCCTTTCGATCCCCTCGCGCCCGATTTCATCGCCGACCCTTATCCCTTTTACGATCGACTACGAGAAGAAAGTCCGATTTTATATGATCCTGACTGGAAACTGTGGTTTGTGAGCACGTATGAGGATATAAATGCTCTGTTGCGAGATCGGCGGCTGGGCAGAGATCTCGAAGGAGCGCCAAAACCCGACCCCAAAACACCCTTTGGGAAACTGCACCTGAACTCATTGATGGAAAAGGAGCCTCCCGATCACAGCCGTTTGCGAGGGTTGGTAAATAAGGCGTTTACTCCAGCGAGGGTGGAAGCCTTACGGCCGCGCCTAACCGAAATTGCCCACCACCTGATCGATGCTGTGCTGCCTCGCCGAGAGATGGATTTATTGGCTGATTTTGCCGAACCTTTGCCTGTGATGGTCATCGCCGAATTGTTGGGCGTGCCCGAAGAAGGACGCTCATCTCTGCGCCCTTGGTCTCATGCCATTGTCGCCATGTATGAACTAAAGCCAACGGTAGAGGATGCGCGACGGGCGAATTGCGCGGTAGTGGAATTTTCGTCCTATCTGGGCAAGCTGATCGCCGAACGGCGAGCCTCACCCCAAGACGACCTAATCAGCGCCTTGGTAGAGATGGAAGAGGAAGGCAATCGGCTGAGCGAAGACGAGATGATCGCTACCTGTATCCTGATGCTCAACGCCGGGCATGAGGCAACCGTCAATGCGATTGCCAATGGGATGTTGGCGTTTTTCTCTCACCCCGCCCAATATGAGCTCCTAAAGCGTTCCCCTGAATTGATTAAGACAGCGGTTGAAGAGATTCTCCGTTACGATACCCCCCTGCACCTCTTTCGGCGCTGGGTGAGAGAGGGTATGGAATATAAAGGGTTACATTTGCAGAAGGGTGCTCAGCTTGCTTTGCTTTATGCGGCTGCCAACCGAGACCCCGCTCGCTTCGAGGCTCCGCACCGTTTTGATATTACTCGGCAGGACAACCCCCATTTGGCGTTTGGGGCGGGCATTCATTATTGTGTCGGTGCTCCTTTAGCGAGATTGGAAATGCAGGTTGCCATTCAGACTCTTATCGAAAGGCTGCCCCAGCTTCGTTTGGCAAACGAAAAGGTCGAATATCGGCAGAGCTATGTCGTTCGCGGCCTAAAGTCATTACCCGTGACCTTCTAAAGCCAATCTCGGCGGGTATCCAGAGGGTTGAGCGAAGGGGGTGATTTTTGGGCGATTTTCAAAATCTTCTATCCATCCTGCTTGGTATAATGAAAGGTCTGGAAGAATTTGGTTTGGAATAGGAAGCCCTATGTCGCAAAATGTACTGCGTGTGGTTGGCGCGCGCGTTCATAACCTGAAAAACATCAGCGTGGATATCCCTCGCGATAAACTGGTTGTCATCACCGGCCTCTCGGGGTCTGGAAAGTCATCCTTAGCTTTTGATACCATCTTCGCCGAGGGCCAACGGCGCTATGTCGAGTCGCTTTCCGCTTATGCCCGCCAATTTTTGGGGCAAATGGAAAAACCGGATGTTGACTATATTGAAGGACTGTCGCCGGCGGTATCGATTGACCAAAAGGGGGTTTCCCACAATCCGCGCTCTACGGTGGGGACGGTCACCGAGATTTACGATTACCTCCGTTTGCTCTTTGCCCGCATCGGCATCCCCCATTGTCCCGTCTGTGGTAGGGAAGTGACCAAACAATCGGCGCAGGAGATTGTGGATGCGATCGAAAAATTAACGCCGAGCAGCCGCTTTTTGATCTTAGCGCCGCTGATTCGGGGGCGCAAAGGCACCCATCAGGCGATCTTCGAGGAAATCCGCAAGGCTGGATTCACCCGCGCTCGTGTGGATGGAACTGTTTATCCTCTGGAGGAGGAGATCACTTTAGACCGCTACAAACTGCATACCATAGAAGCCGTTGTTGACCGTTTGATTATCCCTAATGGGGAAGACGATGAAAACCTGGCTACCTTTCGCAGTCGCTTGACCGATTCGGTCGAAACAGCGCTCAAATTCGGTGAAGGATACATCACTGTGCAAGTGATTCCACCCCTCCCCGCGGACGACTCGGCAGATCAACTGTCTGATTCCACCCCTGCCCCAGCCCCTTATGATTGGCATTTCTCGGAGTATCTTGCTTGCCCAGAACATGGGGTTAGCCTGCCGGAGATCGAACCGCGCACCTTTTCCTTCAATACACCGCACGGAGCCTGTCCAGAATGCCAAGGACTGGGTGGGAGGTTGGTCATTGATCCCGATCTGCTTATCCCCAATAAGGAGCTGTCGCTCAACGAGGGAGCGATCATTGTCTCGGAGTGGCATGGCCCTCGTGAGGAGGGAGGCTATTATTGGCAAGCGTTGCAGGCAGTTGCGCGCGAATATCACATCGACCTGAACGCCCCTGTCAGCAGCTTGCCGCCTGAAAAATTGGACATCATCCTTTACGGGACGGCGGGAAGAGAGGTGACCGTCCGTTACAACCGCGAAGGACGCGAAGCCACCTTCCGCACCCCCTTTGAGGGGGTGATCAACAATTTGCACCGTCGCTATCAGGAGACGAATTCAGAATACATCCGCGAAAAGATCTCCGAGGTAATGAGTGAAGTT
>OGCI01001296.1_pt1 | contig 21595 bp, 21 predicted proteins | sample 1570021 | NCBI WGS metagenome assembly OGCI01 (sample SAMN06264664, study PRJEB24512) | hot springs metagenome | isolation source: Hot spring water | place: South Africa: Tshipise | collected 2015-06-21 | reverse complement strand
CTCCTCCCCTTCAGGTCTTTCATCTCTGGGTGACGCTCGTTGGCATCGATGGGTAAGAAGTTCTGCAAGGTCCCATCCGGGTTGATCACCGCGATGAGATCTTCCCTGTGATTATAGATCTTGATCCCCTGAGCCCAGGTTCCATAGCCGATTACTTTGTCCCCTTTGTACAGCGGCACGAACACATAGGCGCCGTCCGAACGATCCGCCACGATCATGTTCTTGTCTGCTCGATCAGCCCCGCTTAAGGCCATCAGTTCCTTCACGTAATCTGCAGGCGTGCGGGCTTTTTGTTGTTGAGCAAACCCTGCGCTAGCAATCAGTACGGCCAGAATGATAAGGAAGGCTTTCTTCATACTAGTTCTCCTTATATAAAGAATTTTTTATTTATTGTATCGAGAATATAAATCCTTGACAAGAGGTTGCGTTGCTTCATTCAAAGGATAGAGTTGTATCTAAATAACCCGTTGTTAGAGATCCATCGGAAAGGTAGGATAGGGTTATGGACGGGAACTTGGAGAAACGGATTCGGCGACACATCCTTTCGAAAACCTACCGGTTTTTAGGAGTGGTGCAACCAGCTTTTCGGGAAACCGCTAAGAAAGAAATGCAAGAGCAAGGATTCAACGTGGTTGGGGAGGTGGAGGGAGGGATAGAATTTGAAGGTAGTTTGCAGGAGGGATGGAGGGCCAATTTGGTCCTGCGAACCATTTCCCGAGTGTACTGCAGAATCGCTTCCTTTCGTGCGGGAGCGCGGGAGGAATTGTACCGAAAAGCGAGAGGGATTTCCTGGGAACTATGGATCGATCCCACGGTTCCGGTACGGATAGAAGCCTCGGCCCATGCTTCCAGAATCCATCACGAAGGGGTAATGAGGGATACCCTTATGGAAGCCATTCAGGATCGTTGGGTGGATAAAGCGGTGGGGGTTCCTACTCCGTTCGAGGGAGATGTTGATCAAGCTCGGGAGGATCCCACCCAACGGATACTGGTGCATTCGGAAGGGTACCGATGCACCATCAGCTTGGACATGAGTGGGGAAGGTCTATACCGACGGGGGTATCGATCCATACCTGGAGAGGCTCCCATCCGGGAGGATATTGCCGCTGCCCTGCTTTTTGAATTGGGATGGAAAGGAAGGGGGATACTCTGCGATCCCATGACTGGATCCGGTACATTTTCCATCGAAGCAGCCCAAATAGGTTTACGGATCCCCCCGGGATGGAATCGGTGGTTTCAATTCCAACATTGGCCTTCTTTTCGAAACCCCCGATGGACCTTCGTCAAGAAGCAGGTAGTATCCAACGATTCCACGATGTTTCAGAATACCGAGGGGCTTTATAAAAACCGACTCGGAATCGAGAAACCTTTCTGTTTTGCATCGGATTGGGAAACGAGCGCAGTGGAGGCAGCTAGGGCGAATAGCAGAAATGCGGGTGTGGAAACGTGTATACTATTCGAGCAGAAAGACTTCTTTACACTGAATGGGGAATACATCGTGTCCCGAATTAAAAATCCGGGTGAACGATACCTTGTTCTGAATCCACCCTATGGAAAACGGCTAGAGGCGGATCGGAAGTACCCTATCCGATTATGGGAACACATCCGTAAGAGTTTCCCCCGTTGGAAGATTCTTCTTCTCCTCCCTGTTTCTTTCGATCTATCCTCTCGATCCATGGAGGAAGGCAGAAGGATCCTTTTTAGGCATGGGGGACTACGTATTCAGGCTCTTCTGTTTAAGACCGACTAGAGAACGAATCAAAAAAGGATCCTATTGGGGATTTCCCCGATGTTCGCCTCTACCCTTTCGATCCTGAGCTTCGTTCACCTTCAGTTGTCTACCATCTACTTCCTTTCCATCCAGGGCTTTGATGGCAGCTTCGGCCCCTTCGGGAGTGGCCATTTCCACAAAGGCAAAGCCCCGAAACTTTCCCGTCTCCCGATCCGAGATCATTCGGGCAGAAAGGACTTCCCCATAGGGGGAGAACAGGTTGATCAACCGTTCCTGGGTGGTCCGGTAGTTCAAATTTCCCACATACAGCCTGGTTTTCATCCGAAACTACATCCTCTTTTCATAAGGTCTAGAAAAACTATATCAGCACTTATTTGAACCTGTCAAATAAAAATAGATCCATTGCCCTGAAGCCTCACCTTGAGGTACATTGAGCCATGGATTTGTTTACATCGAAGGAACAGTATTTCCAGTACCTTGAGCAGATCGCTCAGGTTCCCGAAGGGTTTCGGATTGCTACCCTAGGGATTCGGTTCTACCCAGAGGAAAGACCCGTGTCTTCCCCGCTGCCCATGAATCTAGTCCTTATCCAAGGGGAACAACCAATGGAAGCCTTTGGAGGGCTATTCACCCGGAACAAATTCCCAGGCGCTCCTGTCATTATTGGAAAGAAGCGAATGGGGCAACCGCGAATCCGGGGGGTGCTGATCAACAACAAAGTCTCAAACGTAGGAGCTCCCAATGGGGTAGAGGATGCGGAAGAAATTCTTGCGGCTCTTGCTAACCATGCGGGAGGGGGTGCGGAAGAGTATATGCCAGCTTCCACGGGTATCATTGGCTGGCGGCTGCCTAAGGGGGAAATCATCAAAGCGCTGCCCGCACTGGTGCAACGGCTGGGAACCGCCAATTGTTCCGACGCGGCCAAAGCGATCATGACAACCGACGCATACCCCAAAGTGGCTCGCCGGCAGCTAGGGCGGGGGAGTCTAGTGGGGTTTGCCAAGGGTGCGGGAATGATCGAACCGAATCTAGCTACCATGCTGGTATTTCTCCTGACGGATGTTCTCCTCGATCGAAAAATATTACGGGAAACCCTCCGGAAGGTAGCCGAGGAAACTTTCAACTGTATTTCGGTGGATGGCGATCAGAGTACCAGTGATACCGTCCTTTGTTTGAGTTCTGGGATGCGAGATACAGTTACCCCTAGGGAATGGGAAGAGGCTCTTTCTGGAGTCTGCGGGGAATTGGCCGAACAGATCGTACGAAACGGGGAAGGAACTTCTCACGTGATTCGTGTACGGATTTGTCAAGCTCCGGACTTCGAGACGGCGAGAGAGTTAGGGAAGGCTATTGTGAACTCTCCGTTAGTGAAGACAGCCATCTATGGGAACGATCCAAACGTGGGTCGAATTGTTTCGGCTTTAGGGGATTACCTAGGGAATCGAAACCTGCCGATAGATCCCAACCAGTGGGAAATTCTTATCGGCAGGGAAAGGATCTTCTCAAAGGGCAAGTTCCTTCTGGATAGGGAAAAGGAGGGGAGGCTGGCCATGTACTTGAAGGACGCTTCGATGGATCCAAAGGAAAAGGCGTACCCTCCCCATAACCGGATGGTAGAAATCTTAGTGGAGCTAGGATCGGGTAGCGCAGAGGCAACCGTGTTGGGCTCGGACCTTTCCTACGAGTACGTGCGGGAAAATGCAGATTATCGCAGTTGAACGGGAGGGAGGGATGAGAATACCGGAAGAACATCGAGAGGCCTTTCTGTGGGCCCAGGAACGGATAGCTCTCTGCATGGAGGCGGTAGGGAAGGTAATTGTCGGGCAGACGGCCATGATCAAGGGTCTTTTGATGGGACTTCTGGCAGGAGGACATGTCCTTTTGGAAGGAGTTCCCGGATTGGCCAAGACCCTTACGGTGAAATGTTTGGCCCAAACTCTAGAGTTGAACTTCAAACGGATCCAGTTCACTCCCGACCTTCTGCCGGCAGATCTCACAGGGTCCCTTGTGTTCAGACCCCAAACTGGAGAGTTTGTTCCTCGAAAAGGTCCCGTATTTACCCATGTTCTCTTGGCAGACGAGATCAATCGCGCTCCCGCTAAGGTACAAGCCGCTCTACTCGAGGCAATGGAAGAACGGCAGGTTACCATCGGAGAAACCTCTTTCCCTCTGCCCGAACCCTTCTTCGTACTTGCGACTCAGAATCCCATCGAGCATGAAGGAACGTATCCTCTTCCAGAGGCCCAGTTGGACCGGTTCCTTTTGAAGCTTCAAGTTCATTATCCAAGTGCGGAGGAGGAATTGTCGATCCTTCGAAGAGTGGGTATGGGAAAAGATTTGAACATTGCCAAAACCCTCGCAAGGGAAGACATAGTCAAGTTGCGGGAAGTGGCACAAGGAATTCACATGGATGAGCGAATCGAATCGTACATCGTATCCCTTGTGCAGGCCTCCCGACCAGACGCGCATAACCACAGTCCCTTCCATCGGTACATCAGTTTTGGGGCTTCTCCCCGGGCTACCATATACCTGTATCGGTGCGCCAAAATTTACGCCTTCTTTGAAAACCGCACCTATGTGATTCCAGAGGACGTAAAGGCCGTAGCCCCAGAGGTGCTTCGCCATAGGATCGTTCTCTCTTACGAAGCAGAATCAGAGGATTTAACCCCCGACAAAGTGATAGAAAATCTTCTAGAAACAGTACCGGTTCCATGAAGGACTCTAGGATGGTTCGGGCTTTCCGAGCCAGTTTGAACAGGTTATACCTCGTTTCTCGAAGATTAGTGGAAGAACTCCTTTCCGGAAGTTACCGCTCAGTGTTCCGCGGGCCGGGATTGGAGTTTGCCGATGTGAGGGAATACACCTTCCCCGACGATGCCCGTTTGATCGATTGGAACGTAACGGCCCGAACAGGGAATCCCTACGCCAAAATCTATCGGGAGGAGCGGGAGTTGGTTCTCTTCTTCGTGGTAGATGTATCGGCTTCCCTGTTCTATACCCCGTCGATCCATCGGAGACGGGATCTAGAACAGATGGTGTTAGCGTTGCTCTCTTTTTCTGCCCTCCAGAACAACGATAAAGTAGGCGCAGTGTTCTTTAGCGATCGGATCGAAAAATGGATTCCCCCCCGAAAGGGTAAGCGTCATGTGTTTCGACTGATCAACGATCTAGTAGGATGCCAACCAGTTGGAAAAGGTTCTGATCTTGGCCGGGCTTTAAAGACGGTAGGAGGGCAACTGAAGAAACGAGCTATTCTTTTCATACTGTCGGACTTCAAGACAGGAGGATATGCGAAAGAACTTGCCTGGGCATCCAGGAAACATGACGTGATTGCCGTGCGACTTTACGAAGATCTAGATGAGGACCTTTCGGTCAACGGGTATGTAAGATTGCAGGACCCAGAAACGGAGGGCCAAATTCCGGCGGTGGGGTTTTCCCGCTCCTTCCGAGAATCCTACTCGGAGTACCGAACTTTTTGGCGCAGAATCTGGCTTCGGGAATGCGGCAGGAGAGGGGTAGATACTCTGGAGATCGCGGGTCATGAGGATCCCGGGCTACGGTTGATCCAATTCTTCCAGAAAAGAAGGAAGTACCGATGAGGGGAAGGAGATTCTGGTGCATTGGTTTCTGCATCCTCTTGTTTGATCTCTTCTCTCTATCTTCAGAAGAGAAGGCTATACCGGTACTCCCGCTCCCTGATCAGCTTCTCTTTATTCCTTCTACCTATTTCGTGGGAGACCGTGTAACCCTACGGTTCTCCCTCGATACTTCTTCCATCGAGGAAGAACTGCATCCACCCCGGATGGTGCCTTCTCTTTCTTGGGGCGTGGTGCACCAGATACAACTCATCCCATTTAAAGGGAAGAAGGGGTATGAAGTGCACATTTCCTTTACCCCCTACAAAACAGGTCGTCAAATTTTCCCTTACTTGGAGTTAGGTCCCCTTCGGTTAGAGCAGATTCCTGTGCAAGTGTCCTCCCTACTCCAAACAGCTCGGGAAGTGCCCCAACCTATCAGGGACCAGGCGATGATCCCCTATTTGAACGTACTTCTCCTTCTCGGGATAGGGATTTTCCTGGCGACCCCGCTAATATACCTTTTATGGAAAAGGGGACTTCATGCGGTACTTGTTCTTAGCTGGGACCGCTACCGGGGAAAACGTTTGTATCGGCAACTCCTTCGGAAACTAGATCACCTGGAACATCGAATCTCTACAATGGAGCCGAACATTTTCTACAGTTCTCTTCAGGAGAATCTTCGATCCTATCTTTCCCATCGATGGAACCCCAAGATCATTGCGTACACTACCACTGAGATTGGGAAGCTTCTGGGCGTTAACCATCCGGGCTCCGGTCTCTTGGAGGTCTTTCAGCGAGGGGATAAGGTAAGGTTTGCAGGAATGGAGGTGAATACCCATGTTCTTCGTTCCGATTTACTTGCGGTGCGGCAAGGGGTGGACGAGGTGGAGAGAACCTTCTGGCAACAGGGGAGAAAGGTAAAGGGATGATTTCCTTCGATCACCCTACACGTTTCTTAGTAGTTGTACTCCTGATACCCCTCTTTTATCTATTTCATTTCTGGAAAAGGAGGGGAACGGTATTTCCCTTTCCATTTTCCATGTGGAAGCAGGAAGAATTTACTCCTAAGGTATATGGACCTCGTCTCCTCATTGCTATGATGCATGTAACCTTCTGGGGAGGGTGTATTCTGTTGGTCTTTGCATGGTCAGGACCTTCCCGTGTGATAAAGGAACAGGTGTATTTAGACCGGGGAGCGGACATCATGATCCTTCTGGATGAATCCCCTAGCATGGCTGCGAAGGATTTTCAACCGGAGAACCGTTTCGAATCAGCCCGTGCGGTGATCCGGAAATTCGTGGAAAGTAGAACGACGGATGCAGTGGGATTAGTGAGTTTTGCCCTAGAAGCCGCATTGCGGGTACCCCTTACTACCGATTATTCCTACTTTCTCGAACAGTTGGACTCCCTTAGTATCATGGATCTGGGGGATGGAACTGCGCTGGGAATGGGCATTGCTACTGGAGTACTCCATCTAAAGGACAGTATATCCCGGGAGAAAGTGATGATCCTCCTAACCGATGGAAAGCAGAATGCAGGAGAAATACTACCCGAAACAGCTTCCTTAATGGCAGGCCAATTAGGTATTCGTATCTACGTCATTGGAATCGGTACGCCTGGGGAAACGTACATCGAATTTACCAATCCCAAAACGGGCATCCGGTATAGAGGGACTTTTGAAGGTGGGTTCGATGAAGGGATTTTACGGAATATAGCGAGCCGATCGGGCGGAACGTACTTCTATGCAGGGAATCCAGAGACTCTTTCTTCGGTGTTCAAGATGATCGATTCTCTGGAACGTTCCGGGAAGAAGGTGAAGCTCCAGGTTCGAAAGATTCCCCTTCACACTACCTATGCGTTGGGAGGATTGGTTCTTCTATTGATGTCTTTTATCCTTCGGACCTCCCTTCTTAGAGAGGTTTTATGAATCTGTTCCAGGTACAGTATCCTTCCTATGGATTTCTTCTGGTGATTCCCCTAATAGCCGCGTTTTTAGCCTACTTGAACTATACCAATTCACAGAGGGGCCTCCTCCGTTTAACGGGCCCTTCTGAGTCCCTACAACGTCGGTATTTCTATCGCTACCTCTTTCGAGAAGGGACATTCGTCCTTTCCCTCCTCTGTATCGTACTCTCCACTATTGGGATTACATGGGGAACGGTCACTTTAGAGGAAGAACGCAAGGGTTTGGATCTCATGTTTATTCTGGATATTTCCAGGAGTATGCTGGCAAGGGATGTTTCCCCCAATCGGCTGGAGTATGCAAAAATGATAGCTCTATCTCTTGTGGCTACCGTTCCGGAGGCAAGATTTGGGTTAGTTCTTGTCAAGGGAACTGCCATTCGAGCCATCCCAATGACGGAAGATCGGCAGGTGCTAGAAAACTTCCTGAGGAACGTGAACCCTTCGTTCCTTCAAAGCAAAGGTACGAACCTAACGGCTGGTTTGCAAGAGGCAGTAAGAGGGTTCCCCTTAAAATCACCCAGGCACGGGGTTGTAATACTTTTTTCCGATGGCGAATCTCAAGAGCCTATCCCGAGCTCTCTTTTAGGCATATATAAGAAAGAAGGCATTCCCCTATTCACGGTAGGAATAGGCACGTTGGAAGGGACGGTAATTCCCGATCCTACACCCATTCGGGGTAAGGATGGAAAGGTGGTGGTTTCCAAATTACACAGAACCCTCCTGCAGAAACTTGCCGCGGAAACAGGAGGAGTATACCTGGAAGGAGGGGATGTGCCCGTGAATCGAGAGCTGTGGGAACGGATTCGGCAGTTCCACACGGAACGTGAAAGGGTTAAAATTAGGATCGTGCCTGCTGAGCGGCATGAACTGTTCCTGTTACTGTCTTTGGTTTTTCTTTTCCTTCATTTGGGAATGAGGATTCTACCATGGCGATACGAAAAGGATTGATTCTTCTTATCCTGGCATCTACCAGTGTCGTATCCTGTTCCGGAGTACGAGTGGGATGGCTGGTTTGGAATGGGAATCGACACTTTGCAGAGGGTAGTTACCAGGAAGCTCAGTTGGTCTATCTGGAAGCTCTTGAACTGGGTAAGTATGGAGAATGGGTCCATTACAATCTGGGGAATGTGTACTATGCGTTGGGGGAACGGAAGGCGGCCTTAGAAGAATGGGAGAAAGCGATAGGGGTAGATGATTCCCGTCTTCGCTTCAATGTGCTTTTCAACAAGGGTGTGCTCGCCTTGGAAGAAGGGAATTTTCACGAAGCGGAAAAGTTATTCATCCAAGTACTGGAATTAGATTCTACCAATTACTCAGCGAAAGTGAACCTGGAATACGCGTCTATGAAGTTGTCTTCCCTGCAAGCTCAGACTTCCAAGCTTCAAAGTTCTCCCCAACCGAACAAACTAGATGACGAGGGCGAAAGGTTGTTACATTACATTCGTCAGAAGGAAAATAACCGATGGATCGCTTCGGACAAGCTCGTTGTAGAAGAATCGGCAGAAGATTGGTAATTCTTTTCTTGATCCTGGGTGTGGAAGCGCAGAACCTTGCGGGGGAAGGGATGGAATGGTTGATTTCTCCCCCTCTGCCTCGGGTTGGAGAACCCTTTACCCTCAATGTCCGTTTTCCTATCCCCCAACAATCCCTTTCGGATGAAGGAAGCCTTTTGGACGTGATTCCTCCCAAAGAAAACTTTTTGCCCCCTTCCATCCAGTTGTTTAAAGGCCCCCTCGTTCAAACTCGTAGAGAAAGAGTAGAAGGAAGATTGTCCGCGTATCTTCTTGTTTCCTACATCTGTGTCGCAACGAGAGCGGGTCGATTTAGATTGGACCCTATTCAGATTAAAATAGGGGATCAAGAGTATCGTGTCGAGCCCTTTCTCGTTGAGGTGGCCCAGAAGGATCCTCCCCACCGAGTACCTTTCGAGTTGGATTGGATCATTCCGAAGGGCTCCTTCTATGTGGGGCAGGCTATTCCCCTCAAGTTGGTGGCAAAGGATCTGAAGGCTTTAAAAGAATCCGAGGCAGTACAGATAGAACCCACGCCCTTGGGTATTCTAGAAAAAGTAGCGAATCTTTCCGGCAAGGAACCAAAAAATGAGCAGCCTGGATGGGTCTTGAGCACCATTGGCTTTTACCTTTACACCCCCTATCGGGAAGGGTCTCAATCTCTCCCTTTCGTTACCGTCAAAATTGAAGGAATCGAGCAAAAGCTCGAAAGAACGGAGATATCCGTCCTGCCTATTCCACCAATAGTGCATAGAGGTAGTGGGGCAGTGGGATCTTTTTCAGCCAAAGCATCGTTGGATCAATCGACTATCTCAATGGGAGAAACTACTACTCTCCGAATCCGGATCGAAGGTAGGGGGAACCTCCATTGGATAAAGGGCCCTTCCATACAGGCTGAGGAATGTTCATTGATCTATGAAGGACGAAACACTCACATTCGTCCTACATGGGAGGGGTACGAGGGCTGGATAGAAGAAACGTATCGGGTAGTTCCTGAACGGGCTGGAAGCTTCATCGTTAGAGTTCAACCCTTTTTCTTTTGGAACCCTCCACAACGACGGATCCTGGAACTTTCCTTTCCTCCCCTTTCCCTTCAGGTGCAGGAACCAAAAAAGGAGGATACCCGTAAGATCGAGCCTCCCAAACGGGTGAACCTTGACCCCCTTTCTGAGGATACTAAGGTATCAGGATGGACCACCTGGTTGTATCGCCCTGGCTCATATTTTTTGTTCCTACCTGCCCTCTTTGGGCTGTTGGGAAAGCGGATATGGGAAAAGGGAAGATATGCTCTTTATCTAGGGGGATGGTTCTTCTGTCTGGGCACACTAGTTCTCCCCTTTAGTGGGTTTCATAGAACTGACCCCTCGAGTTCGCATGCCATAAAAGAGTTTAACGTGGGGGTACTCTATGAAAGGGAGGGACAATGGCAAGAAGCTCTGTTCCACTTGAGGAAGGCGGTATACCTTTCATCCGATCCACTGTTTAGGAAGAGCGTCCAAAAAGTGGAAGAGACTTACAGGCCAGCTTTCCGAGCTCCTCTTCCCCGTTGGGTACCGGATCGCTGGTTTTTCATGGGAATAGGAGCCTTTCACCTGATTGCCCTAGGATCTATGGTAGGGGATAGAAAACGGGGAATGGGATGGATCCTTGGGATCGGAATCAGTGCTCTATTAATCGCTAGTGTAGGTTTATATTATTCTCTCTCTGACCTCCATAAGCCCTGGGGAATGATTACGGATTCTAACGTTTTACTCCGCAAAGTACCTTCTGCCTCTTCCCAGGAAGGTATTCCGGTCCCGTCGGGTTCAAGTTTTTATGTGGGAAAGGAAAAGGGGGAGTACGTGTTTGTTTTTTTGGAAGGAGTGAAAGGATGGGTGGAAAAGAAAAATCTTCGAAGGATATAAATGGAAATCCCATGGAGAGGTATCTAGAATTATTCCCTCCTTTAGGTCATAAAGAAGAGATAGGAACAGGCGGAATCGAAAAAAAGCGCACTCAATCTATTCCCACGATAGATCTGCATGGGATGACTCGGGCAGAAACACAGAAGGCGGTAATCGATTTTTTAAGAAATTGCCGCCGAAGAGGAATCCGCCGAGCTCTCATCGTTCATGGAAAGGGGCATCATTCTACCACTCCTGCCGTTCTGGGGAACCTGGTTAAAGAATTGCTTAAGAATCTGAAAGAAGTGGAAGATTTTGGTCCCGCTCCCCCCCAGAAGGGAGGATCCGGGGCTACCTGGGTGCTTCTCCGTCAGCGTTCCCGATAGATGATCCGACCGCGGCTTAAGTCATAGGGGGAGAGAGCTACCTTCACCTTGTCTCCTGGCACGATACGAATGTAATGTTTTCGCATCTTGCCTGAAAGATGGGTGAGAATCACATGGCCATTCTTCAATTCTACCCTAAACATCGTATTCGGAAGGGATTCCTTTACAACCCCTTCTACCTCTATCGCCTCTTCCTTTGCCACAATGCCTCCTTACCTTGATTTATGATATTTTTATCTAATATATGTAAACTCTTGGAGCTCTGTCAATTCTCCTACAAAGGAGTTGACATTTTCTTACTTTTCATGCAGATTCCTTTCCCTGAAATCTCGCTGAGCGAAAATAAGGAGTTCGGAATGGAGAAAGAGTTTGTCGAACGGATGCGGGTTACCCTGGAGAATATGAAAAAGGAGATCATCGACAAGCTTGTAATGGAGAGTTCCGAATTTCGTGAAATGGTTGAAGACCTAGATCCTAAAGACTTGGTAGATTTAGCCTCCGACGATATCGATCGAAAAACATTGGAAGCTCTGGGATCGCAGGAAGTGAAACGTCTCCGCCTCATTGAAGCAGCCCTCAACCGGATCGAAAACGGAAAGTATGGAATTTGCATGAAATGCAATAAAAAGATTCCCCAGGAACGTTTACAAGCAATTCCTTATGCCGTCCTTTGCGTGGAGTGTAAGAACTCGGACGAACGAAGAAATCGCTAGAATCTAATCTTCCTCCTTCATCTTCCGATATTTAAAGATGAGGAGGAAGGTAGAGTGAACGAGACCGCTCGCCTCTACACCACAGTTCCCATTGGAGATCTCCTTCGAGCAAGGTATAGTTCCAGTCGCCTGTCCTTGCCCTTAGAGCAGAATCTCTTCATGCGATTCAAACACGTAACAGGGGTTCCTTCTCCAGACGGATCAGGCTTTAGTGTCTCCAAATTGCAACTTCTCGATACCCTGATCGAAGCATTGAAGCGTTTGCAGGGGAAAGGGATCCTCCTTCCTGATCCAGGTGCTTCCTCTCCTGAACGATTGGATCGTCTGATCGAAACTCTTTCGCAAGAAGTTCATCAAAGGATAGTTCAAGTAGCACAAACACCTTTCGCCCCCGCGTTGGGCGCGGGAGCATCATCCCTAGGGCTTTTGGTGAATCTTCGCACGTAATCGCAATTTTTATTACCGGAAAAACGGATTATATCGTAGTTCGCGTTCGATAGTCGTTTGGGGACCATGACCAGGGAATACCCGGGTTTCGGGTGGTAGGGTGAAGAGTTTCTCCTGGATACTGCGTTCCAGACTCTCGGGATCCCCTCCCTCTAGATCTGTTCGTCCTACCCCTTCGAAAAACAGCGTATCCCCCGAGAAGAGGATCTTTTTGGTTTCACTGTATAGGCAGATACTGCCCGGCGAATGTCCCGGGGTATGAAGAACATGAAGATCCGTCTCGGGGATCCTATCCCCGTCTTGGAGTGGACGATCGATCGTGGGGACTCCTCGAAACAGTTCCAAGAACAAGGCTTCTCCTTCTACGCCTAGGCGTTGAAAACTTCTCCTATGTCTCGAGGATGCTTCGGGACCGAAAAAAGGAAGCTCCTCTTTATGGGCGAGGGTCAATACTTGAACAGAGTTGTAATGCAACTGGAGTTCGGTAGCGGCCGCCGTATGGTCAATATGACCATGGGTGAATACAATATATATAGGCGTTTTATTGAGAACCGTGATCTGTCGAATAATGGACTCGGGATCTGCGCCAGGATCAATTACGACGCATTGTTTTTTCCCGATGAAATAAAGATAACTATTGGTGAATAAGGGTCCTACAATAATCCGCTCTACCATGGTAGTATCAGAGTAAGAGTTTTCCTCTTTGTAATCAAGGTAGGGAAGAAGATGGAATGGATTTGGATTCTTGGAATCGCTCTTATTTGTTATGGGATCATTCCCGGAATCGGCGCATTTCTGGTTCGATCTAGGTGGAGATCCTTTCGGGGAGAAGTGATCCGTTCATCCTTCCTTCCTATTGTGACGTATCGAACGCTTATCGAGTTGAATGGGAGAGCCGAAGCTTCCACCGTTGAGTTCCGGTTCTTTGGGACTCTAGAGGGCGTGCAGGAGGACAACACAATCTGGCTGCGTTCGAAAAATCTTGCCCTTTCGGCAGACATGACAGGACAGGATCTTTTCCTACTACCTTCGGGGGGACATGGAACGGGGGAAGGGTTGATGGAAGAGCATCCATCTTTCACAGGGGATGAAATCCCTACCCTCATTCCCTGGAGTCGAGTCTCTACCTTGAGTGAAGGTACAAAAGTGTACATTGCGGGAACTCTGAGGAGGATCGGTGGAAAATTTATGTTCCATGCGGTTCCACCCAAGAAGTTGTTGGTGGTGTTCTACGATGGGGAAGACCGGCATCTGTTACGAAGAGTGATTTGGAATAGTCGTCACAGGAATGAGTACTGGAATCAATTTACTCCTGTAGCCCTGGGCCTGGGAGCCCTGGCAGAAATGATTCTTACCTACTACCTATTGAATACGATGCATCTCCGGATACCTTCCATTCTATCGATAGCAGCTGCTCTTGTTCCTATTCTCCCTTTTCTTCCCCCTGGAATATTCTTTTTCCTTCTGTATCGATGGTTCTGGAGTAAAGCGCGATTCCTTAGAGCAGAACGGGATCTTCTAAGGTTGCCGCTTCGCTACTTTCCCCAATCGGATCTTACCAAAGAAATCTCCTTGCCCAATGGTGAAACCTATTTCTGCTCTCTCCTCCCAGCTGTCCCCTGGGAAATATTAAAAGGAAGGGGTCGAATCCGGGGAACTATCCTACAGAAGTCTCTCTCTCCAAACGCAGAAAACTTTAGAGAAAGGTTCTATTGGTTTGGTATTTTACGGAAAGGAGATCCGTATCCCGAAGTTTCCACCGATCCTATGGTAGAGAATGTAGTTCTTCCTGGCCATCCAGATCTCCTGGCCGCCGCTTGTGAAAAACGAGCCTATAAGCTGGAATTGCTCTCCACCCTTGGGTTCGGTTTAGGCTTCGGGATGAACCTATTCATCGCTCTTAGAATCCTCGCTTTGATGGTTCGGTGAGGACTCAGGTTTATCCTCTTTTTTACGGGCATAGTTTACCGTTAGTTTCTTTCCTTTAAAGTCCACCCCATTGAGTTGTTCGATTAGTTTTTGAGCTTTGTCCGCTGTGACTTCCACGAAGGAGTAGTTATCCAGAATCTTGATTTCCCCGATATCAGCCTTAGTGAAATTCGGGAGCCCACAGATCAGAGCAGACCAATCTCTAGGAAAAATCTTGCGATTCTTTCCCATGCTGAAAAAGAGGGTAGTCATGGGAACTTTGTCCGAGTTCTTGATTCCCAGTGGAGATCCTCCAATGGACGCTTGGTAGAGGAGTTTCAACAGGTAAGCTGCAAAATAGGACCTTAAAAAGATCGAAACATGCTTAGAAATGAACTTTTTGAAATAAGACAATTCTTTCGGGTCCTCGGAAGAACGAATCTCTTGAAGGAATCGTTCAATCAGTTTTCGTAGCGAATCTTCTTGCACGGGTAGTTTTGTGTATTCCATTGCCACCTTCGCACGCTCCTGTAATTGATATAATGTTTCTTTTTCCTGTTCATCCAAAAGAATAAGCACTTGGGCTTTACCCTTGTGGGTACTGGTGAGGATCTTACAGGCTGCGGTCAAATCTTCCAACGATGGAGGAGATTCGAATAGGAACACCCGATACTCTTTATTGGGCATCTCTTTTGGTTCACTTTTTAATTGAATTGTCACCTCTTCTAAACTGATCCCCTCTGTCCGTAAAGCCTCTGTTAAACAATAAAGAGTCTCTCTTCCATCGATGAAAAGGATCGAACGCATCCTCAAGGACTTATCCTTTGCCAGTAAACGAGCCAGGATGGTTTCTTTTTCTATCTTTGAAGGGTATTCTATACACCGTACGGGGAAACCTTCGATCCGGGGAATAATTCTAACTTTCCGGAGGACAGGAAGTAACGATGATAAGCTTTGCAGGGGAAGTTCTGAAACTACCACCGTGGGTATGGGTTTATCACATTTGGAAAGAAAGAACTCAACATCGGGAACAAGGCTCTCCAAATTGCAAGCGGCAGAGCAGTCGATCACCAAATGGGTAAGGCGATGGGTAGGGAAGGTCCCCCTTCGCAGATGGTCGATCAGTCGATCGGGTGTGGACACTAGGATTCCCCGAAAAGAAGCAAGGATTCCCTCCTCATGGTGAAGAGAGTGGATGGTTCCCAATCCCAGAACTGGCAGGCTATCCAAATGGTAGGAGATAGGTCGTTGGAGCCGAATGAAATCTTCGATATCCTTCACATCCATAACTTGGGAGGTAAGGATCAATACCAGCGCATCCCTTTGGGAAGAAAGGACGTGTATGAGTTGGGGGACGAAGAGTAAGTATCTGGATAACCCTGGATCTGCGAGAATTACCACGTCTTTTCGTTTATCGGGGGAAAAAACGGGGTGAGTAGCTATGAATCGGCGAAAACAGGGAGACAGGTCTCCTATTGGGCAGGTTGGTTTCCCTTCGGTGAAGGTCTGTGGAAGTTTTCTGCCATACATGGTTACCATTAAAAACATAGTGCGCTACCCTATATTTGTCAAGGAAAAGGGGATGAATTGTGGTATGCTGTACAGGAGAAGCGTATGAGAAGAACACTCGTTCCTTTTGTCTTTTTGGTTTTATTCATGGTTCCTTCTTCCTTCGCGGAGGTGTTTCGTTTCCTGTACACTTTGGGTGAGACTTATAGGATTCTTTCTATCGTAAAAGAAGAAGTGTATATCAATGGAGTATTCTCCCACCAAGCAGAGATTCTGAACCGGATAGCTGTGGAGGTTGTGGAAGTGAAGGAAGGGAGGGGGAAGCTTCAATGCACCTTTCACACATCGGAAGAATCTCGAAGCTCCCAACGAGTCTTCACGTGGGGAAGGAACTATGAAAGTGAGTTTTGGCGAGACAGTCAGGGACGCATGACGATCCCGGAACAATACTACATGCCCATCGTGCGACATGTCCCCTTTTTCCCCCCGAAAGATCTTCAGGTAGGGGATGAATGGTCCTCCGAGGGGGAAGAAGTACACGATTTACGGGATTCCTTCGGTCTTCGGGAACCTCTTCGGTTTCCTATCTATCCTAGGTATGTGTATAAGGGAGATCGGAATTGGGAAGGCAAGAATCTGAAAGTGATCGAAATTTCCTACACCCTGTTTCATCGATTTACCCCTCCCATAGCTACTAGAATGTACCCTACGCGAGTGGGGGGAATGTCTAAACAGACCTTACTCTGGGATCCTAGGGAAGGCAGACCATACGCGTATGAAGAAGAGTTCGATTTCCTCTTCGAGCTTTCGGGGGGAGACAGGGTGGAGTATCGCGGGAAGGCGGAAGCGAAGGTGGTAGAGTCTATCAAGATGGACAAAGCGTCTCTTGTTGAAGAGATCGCAAAGGATCTTCGGGAAATGGCGGTGCCTAATACGGAAGTCAAAGGAGATTCCTTGGGAGTCACTCTTACCCTGGAAAATGTTCAGTTCTTGCCAGACTCAGCCGTGCTCGTACCGGAAGAGAAAGAGAAGCTCAAACGAATAGCGGAGATCCTTAAAAAGTATCCGGATAGGGACATCCTGATCACTGGGCATACGGCTTTGGCCGGGACAGCCATGGGGAGAAAAAAGCTCTCCGAAGAGAGGGCCATGGCCGTGGGGGAGTTCCTCCTGAGTCTAGGAGTTCGCAAGCGAGAACAAGTCGTTACCCGGGGAATGGGGGCTGAGGTTCCCATCGCGGATAATGCCACAGAGGAAGGAAGAAGGAAGAACCGAAGGGTGGAGATCACGATTCTGGAGAATTGAGTGGAGGGGATAGAAGACTTGCTTTCTTCAAGGAAAGGGAGGGGTGTTTCGTTTGGAGTTCGAAAATTACCTTTTCCACCAAACGTTGTTTGTCATACTCCCTAGGAAAGAGTTCACCCTGTAGCGGTCCTTCATTGGTTTCTACCTGCTCTAGACCTATCCCCATCAACCGAATCTCGAAGCCTAATGGATGGTTCTGCCGGAAGAGTTCCCACCCAAGATGGAAGAGTTCCTCTGCGGAAAGGATCGAATGGGCAAGAGTGCGTCGGAAGGTTCGGGTAGTGAAATCGGGATACCGAACCTTGATGAAGACTGTTCTGGATCTTCCGTTCTCGCGGTGAAGGCGAAATATGACCTGGTGGGAGAGTTCCAGTAAAGTTTGCTTTAGGATTTTTGGATCTCCTACATCGATAGGGAAGGTAGTTTCCTGGGAGAGGGAATGGGATTTTACCCCATCGGTATAGATGCCAGGATCTATTCCCCGCACAATGCGGTATAAAAAATCTCCTAGAGCCTTTCCCAATCTAACCTGTAGCACCCTTAACGGAAGATCTCGGATCTTTGCGGGCGTATCCCAACCCAATTCTGTAAGACGATTCAAGGTCTTTGCCCCGATCCCCCAGAGTTTTTTCAAGCCCAGTGCATCGATGAAGGGAATCTCCTCACCTGGCAGTACCCTGTACAACCCATCGGGTTTTCTATATTCCGATGCGAGTTTGGCCACGTATCGATTCTCGGCAATCCCGATGGATAGGGTCAGATCAAAGATTTCTTTCACTCTTTGCTTCAATTTGATAGCCGCTTCTTCTGGAGATCCGAACAGCGCTTCGGTTCCTGTCATATCCAGGGAAGCTTCATCGATGGAAATGGGAATCCAACAAGGGGTAAAGGAAGAGAAGACTTCCATGAGTTGCTGGGACACTTTCATGTACCGTTTCATTCGAACAGGTAGGAAGATTCCTTCCGGACACCTTCGAACCGCCTCTCCGATGGGCATTGCGGATCGGACCCCATACGAACGAGCTTCATAGGAACAAGCGGATACCACTCCCCGTGTGCCAGGCCTAGCTCCCACAATGACAGGTTTCCCTCGCAGTTCAGGATTGTCCAACTGTTCTACAGAGGCAAAGAAGGCATCCAGGTCTACATGGAAGTAGATCATTCCCCTTCGATCCTTATCTTCTTTCGTATAGTATACTCCGGATTCACAACTTGGTAACCTTCCCCAAAGGAAAGGATCTCCTGTGGCTGGGAGTGCACAGCTATGTTTAGGGTAAACGGATGTTTTTTAGGCAGAGTGAGAATGAGGGTTAAGGGTTGGGGAGGGTTTCTGCCAAAGAATACTTTTGTCAATTGTGTTCCCACTTCGCGGGTAATGGGAAAATTGCTACCGTAGATTACCGTGTTCTCCGTAGCTTCGATCGAACAATCGATCCATGAGGGGGTGAGAGCGCTCGCAATCATGAACTGATAGGTGGTGCGATCTAGGAAGGAGGTTTTATGGACCTGAACCTGAACGGGATCCTTCACCAGGGGAAGGAAAACTTCTATCTGTTTTGAATGGGGGGGAATTTCTATACGGGATGTTCCATAGGAGTAGGTGCCTTCTTTCAGGTAGCTAATGCTCGAAAGAGCGAGGGAATGGGTGCCTGTATCGAAATCCAAAGTTTCCTTCCAATTTATTGGAATAGGGTGGGTATGAAAAGGAGAGAAAGATAGGAGGTATGCCGAGACTCCGAGCGTCATGGCTCCGGAAAGGAGAATAATACTCTTGACTCCCCATCCTGGCTTATGGGAAGAAGGGTGCCGAAGGAGATAATCTATTCGTATCAGCATGAGGAGGTAGGGGAGTAGCATGAAAGCCAAGAGGACGTTCCCGGTACTCGAAAAGAGAAGAACCCGAATCATGGGTAATTCGGGGGTGACGAATAGATCATAGGTGAACCGGTACAGGAGTAGGGGGGCCAAGAAGAGGAAGAGTAGCTTTATTCGTTTCCGTTTGAAGAAGGAGAATCCCAGCGAACAGAGGAAACCCCACAGAAAATAGTAACAAAGAGCGATATTGATCAAGGAAAACACGAGAATGTTAACGAAAAAGAACAGAATGCTGGACGCAGAGTAGAAACTTCCCCTCTTTGCCAGAGGAAGTCTGTGCAAGGTATGGAAGAAGAGGGAAAACAGAAAGGTAGCACTGGATAGTTTCAATACGAAATGCAGGAAAGGCGCGTATTCCCAGAGGGGAAATCGGACTTGTTCGATCCATTTCAAGGTCCAGGTTCCAATGCTGAGAAATAGGAACAGAAGCAGAAAGAAAAACGGCAGGTTCCAGAAATTGCGGAGAAGAGTATAGAGATATCGTAAAGTCTGTTTCCTCCGAATAAAGGCAAGGATGAAACTTAACGTCAGTACCCCTAACAGGATCCCTACCATCTTAGTTTCGTCTAAAAGGAGGAATGTTTGCCCCCAATGGAGAGGGATGTAGTGAGTATCCCATTCTATCGGAGAGCCCGAGAGATCCAACGCTCCAAACTGGGAAAGCAAAGATTGGAAACCCTCCCGGAACCCTTGTAACCAATCTGCCAACATGGGGGTCGGATAGTTTCGGTAAGGGTTCCCCGTTATTCCGAGGGCTGGAATTTGAAGCCGCAAGAACGGTCCTATCGAGCTAGGGGACACGGGGACCCCCATTCGATAAAGTTGATTTCGGCTTCCGGGAAGGAAGAGTTCAACTCCCTTCGAGTCAAAGGCCTTCAGAAATAATCCAACAGAAAACGCGGGACTTAATAATCCTTTGGTTCCGGTCTGTATTTCCAGAATTGAAGGAACACTGGGTAGGTGCAGGTATAGCACCAAAGTTGGACCTGAGGTTTGAAAGGTTTGTAGGAAGAGTTTGCTACCTATGCCTTCACCCATTCCTGTATCACCCCCTAGGAACAACACATTTACAGAAGTAGGCGGGGGAGTTCGCGCCCATTCTTCTATCAATGTTAAAGCCAGGGCGATTCCATCAGAGTAAGTTTCCTTACGGGAGGAGGAAGATTTCTCCTGGGACATGGGGATTGCGAGGAATAAAACGTTGGGACTGTTTCCCGGAAGGTTCACCGAAAGAATCCTAGAGAAAGAATGACCATCCCTCATGGTTGAGAAATCAAGTTCTTCAAACATACAATTGTTGTTTTTCAAAGTGTTCCTCAGATAGGTAAACGCCTGGGCTTCCTCTTTCGATCCTTCCAAACGAGGGCCACAGGATTGTAGAGCGCTACGGTGCGACAGAAACCGTTGGTAAAAAGGATCTTTTTCGGCCCCTGCTAGAGACTGAATCAGGAGGGTTAACTCGAATAGAAGAAGTACCAAGTATCGGGATCGAAGCATGGTAGGTGAAGAGTGAAAGATTGTAGAATCTTGGTCAAGCAGCTTCCAAGAATGGAAAACCTCGTGTATGATGATAGAAACACACCTAGGAGGAAGATCCAATGGAAATTCTGCCGGAAATTCTTCGACGGACCAGTGTGAGAGAGTTCCTTCCTAGAGAAGTTGATCCGGAGACGATCAATCGGATATTAGAAGCTGGGAGGCTTGCTCCTTCGGCCAAGAATCGGCAACCCTGGCGGTTTGTGGTAATCACCGATCCAAGTAAACGAGTTCTGTTCGAGCGAGCTTGTTTTGGTCAGGAGCACGTTGGAAACGCTCCCGTGATCATTGCCTGTTGTTCTACCAATACTGAATACAAGATGCCTAATGGTCAGCTATCCTACCCCATCGACATCAGTTTTGCCGCTTCATTCATGATGCTGCAAGCGGTACACGAGGGATTGGGGACCTGTATCGTCACAACCTTCGATGAGCCTATAGTGCGAGAAATCCTCACCGTTCCATTCTCTATGCGAGTTGTGTTGCTGTTGCTCGTCGGGTATCCCGCTTCCGCGCCTACCACAACCCATGATCGTCTCCCCTTATCGAGGGTATCTTCGTACGATCACTGGTGAGTATCCTGCAGGTAATCGTAGGATAGTTGTTTCCGTTCTTGGTATCGTTCCCATCCTAACTGAAGTAACCGATCTAGCAAGTCGCTGTAGGAAAGACCATCGAAGGCGCACATCCGGGGAAACATGCTGATACTGGTAAAACCTGGAATCGTATTAATTTCGTTCAGGTACACCATACCAGTGGACCGTTCCAGAAAGAAATCCACCCTAGCGAATCCTTCTACCCCAATTGAACGGTACGCTCGTAGGGCTAGTGCCTTAATTTCGGTTTGCTTCGCTACCGGAATAGGGGCGGGTATCTTAAGTTCTGCGCCCTTGGGATCGAGGTATTTGGCCTCGTAATCGTAGAACTCGTGAGAAGGTACTACTTCCCCGGGAGTGAACGCAACGGGCTCTTGGTTTCCTAATACAGAACATTCGATCTCCCGAGCATCGATCCCTTTTTCTATGAGAATCTTAGTATCGAACTTGAAGGCTCGTTTAATAGCTTTCAATAGATCCTTCGAATCTTTTACCTTGGAAATGCCTACGGAAGAGCCAATGCAGGCAGGCTTCACAAACACAGGGTACCCTAACTGATCCGCCACCTGATACAGGTTCTGGTTTTTCCATTGGGACAAAGAGAGAGAAACGTAGGGCACGATCGGTAATCCCTCATTTTCCCATAGGCGT
>OGCI01001295.1_pt1 | contig 21599 bp, 11 predicted proteins | sample 1570021 | NCBI WGS metagenome assembly OGCI01 (sample SAMN06264664, study PRJEB24512) | hot springs metagenome | isolation source: Hot spring water | place: South Africa: Tshipise | collected 2015-06-21 | reverse complement strand
GAATTGATGTGCTTACCGGTTCTACGTTCGCACTTATCATATTCCAGCCGTTTACCAACGGGAAGGTTTGTGTGATTGGGCCAATCGTCTTAAAGTACCAAACATTTGTCCAACCAGATACTGTGTCTGAACGTACTGTTCGTACTCTCCACCAATATTCTGTATTAGGCTGTAGCTGAACTGATATACTCGTAGAAGTGACTGTATCATTCACAATTAGGTTAGCAAAGACATTTGGAATTGCTGTAACCTGAACATGGTATCCAATGCTAGGTGTTACAGGCGTCCATTGTAATGTTGCAACTACAGGAACATTCATTGAACTGTCGGCTGGCGAAACCAATGTTGGTGGAACTACCAGCGGAATTGTTCTAAAGTTCCAAATATTTGAGTATGCTGTATCGCTCGGATTTGAAGCTATTACTCGCCAATAATATAGGGTATTCGGCTGAGCACCTGTGAAAAATACCTGCGTAATAGTATTAGCAAATGTACCCTGAGCAAGTACTGTAGCAAATGAGTCTATTGATATTTGTACTGTATAGTTCACAGTATATGGCACTGATGACCAAGATAACGGTATATTAGGTGTGTAAACTACATTTATAGCATTGTTTGGAGGAGATATTAATGTCGGTTGAGTTAAACTTGGATAAAGCGTAGTAAACTTCCACACAGCAGACCAAGATGAAGTTGCTGTATCGTGTATAGATTTTACTCGCCAGTAGTATGTTGTGCCATAATCCAGTCCCGATACAACGTAGTTAGTCGATGATGTAAGTGCATTAACAAATGTATTATTGAAATTCATATCTGTTGCTACCTGCACTCTATAATAAACTGTGCCAGGTACCACATCCCATACTAAGTTGTTTATCAATGGACGGTTAATATCGTTGTTAGGTGGTGAAAGCAGAATAGGTGCATCAACTGAAGATGATACAAACTCAAAGCGAGTTACTGGGATATTGTTCATAGTATATAGAGTAGCTGTCGGCATTATACCATCTTGATATACATATGCAGTTCGTGGAGCAGAAACAGCAGAAATTGCGTAGTATGGACATATTGAGGTAGAAATCCAACTTTGAAAACCTTTTGCTACAAGGATTTCTAAGTTATCAGTACCATTGTAAACAAAGAAGGAATCTAAGTTAACTTTCATCCAACCTGTTAGTGAGTCATTCGGGAAATTGCCACTGAATACACGCTGATATCCAGGCAATGTTGGTGGATATGGAGATGTTCCACTGATAACAGTGCCCGTAGTAACTGTTGAAGAAGTTGTATGACGCATATAAATATGAACATCAACAATTGGATCAAGGTTGCTGCCTTGTGTCTTATAATATGCTAATGATTTGATTACTTTTTGACCGCTACCGAGATCGCTTTGCAGGTAGATCACATCGCTAATGCTATTATCATAGTAACGATTAAGTGGGATTTGATAGGATGTAGTTGTACCAATTGTTCCAACTTGCAAATCAGCAATCATATTAATTGTTGTAAACGAAGAAGTGCCTGACCAATCACTAACATCTGTTGAATTGAATGCACGGACACGCCAATAGTATGTTGTTCCACCTTCGAGACCCCATACACGATAGGTAGTATCAGCACCGGTATACATATCGACCATTGTATTAAACAATGGATCCATAGCTATTTGGAATGAATAGCCGGTAGCATTACCGATTGCAGACCATACAAACACAGGACTTGGATTAACATTTGTCGAACCGCTGAATGGATCGAGCGGGATTGGTGGGTAAACGTTTGGAATTGTTGTAAATGACCAAACAGATGACCATTCGCCTGTATTTGTAGCGTTCACACCACGAACTCTCCAATAGATAGTCGTGTTTGGAATTGTTGTAAATATATAGCTTGTGTCTGGGGTAGTATAGTCGAGCAATGTAGTTGCAAATGTTGGAGAAGTTGAAACTTGCAATTGATACCCAGTTGCATTTGATTCTGGTCTCCAAATAAATGTTTGAGTCATTGGGATATATTGAGCACCATTTATCGGGGCAACAAGAACGATTGGAAATATTGCTGGACGTGTTGTAAACTTACTAGTAGCTGACCAAACACTATTTTGATGTATGTTAATACCACGGACACGCCAGTAGTAAGTAGTAATATATGACAAGTTTGTAGCGCTTAGAGTTGTGTCTGCAGTAGTGTAATTTATCACAAGGTTTGCAAAGTTTGAATCTGTTGCAACTTGAATTTGATATGAGGAAGCATCTTCGAGAGAGCCCCAAACAAAATTAGTTGGACTAACTATAACATTAACTGCATTATTCAGTGGTTGAAGCAACTTTGGACTTAACCAGCCATCCGCGTAGCCAATAATACGGGTGTTAGGACGATTTGTATATTGACCACCTGCATTTGATGAAGATAAGTCAACACAACCGTTACCTGAACTGAGGTCAGCATATCTGTGTAATGTAAGATTTGCCGCTGTAGTGTGAGAATAAACAGTTGAATTCGAAGTGTAGCTTGCGTTATCGAAGCATATGTCGATAAGTAAGTTCCTTGTTGGGTCGTAAGCAAAAGGAGTTTGAAGTTGGATATATTTCCAACCTGTTGCAGAAACAACTTCGCCGTTATTGTAGTATACGGTTGTTAGCCCAACGTTATCGAATTCGGTACCAACTGTTGTAGCTGTTGTATTTTTCATTTTAACTGTAAAACCATACATAGGTTGAGTAGCAACTGAAGCAACGTTGTATGCTATCGCGGTAATTGCACCAGTCAAGCTGCCGAGTTCAGAAGCAAGCATAATTGTCTGCATACGGGAATCCATATAGAATGTATAGAAAGGATAAGTAGCAGTTGAAGTCCCTGTACCAACAGTAATAGTATCTTGAACAACAGGACCCCAGAAAATAATCTTAGTTGTGAATTTTCTTATATCTGACCATTCAGATTGGTGAGTTGGGTTCAAGCCTTGAATTCGCCAGAAGTAGTTAGTTTCACCATAGAGATTTTGCAGCAAATATGATGTATCAGCAACGACAGTATTGACAATCGGAGTAGTATTCACAGAATCTTTCCAAACAACTATATTGTAGGAAGTAGCGCCATTAGCAGCATTCCAGCGCAGACGTGGATTAATTGGTATCTTAGTAGCATTATTAGCAGGATAAACAAGAGTAGGCGTGTATATAGCAGGACGAGTGAAGAAAGAACGTATAACGCTCCAATCGCTTTGATAAGGAGGATTCAATCCTTGAACACGCCAGTAGTAAGTTGTAAGATACTGTAATGTTACAGGAGAAGTATAGACAAAATCAGTTGTTGTAGTATCGAGAACAATATTTTGGAAGGCAATATCTGTAGAAATTTGTACTCTGTATGAAGTAGCATCCACATTTTGTTGCCAAACAAGCTGAGGATTTACTTCTACAAATGTTTGCCCCTCTGTTGGAGAAATTAGAACGCACGGATAAATAGCAACGCGAGTAGTAAATCCCCAAGGCTGTGTCCATATACCTGCAGTTGTACCTTGACGACCAGCAACACGCCAGAAGTAAGTAGTTGAGTAAGTCAAGCCAGATGGCACCACAGAATTAGTTGTAACAATAGTATCGAATACGGTTGTAGTGAAGAGTGGTGAAGTAGAAACCTGAACTTGGTAAGAAGTAGCTGCTGCAACGCTAGTCCATTGGAGCATTACAGTAAGAGGCTGGTTGTCAGTATCGTTAGCAGGAGCAAGCAGCGTTGGCTGCAATGGATCGATTGTTAACTGGCAAACATTAGTTGTCAGAGTAGTTGAGCCATAAGTTATTGTAGCATAGTAGCTGCCAGATAAGTTGGAAGCAGGATTGATGAAGTTAACTGAATTTCTGTTAACTTCTCGGACACCGGGAGTGCTTGAAAGTGGTGCATTATTGTAGAACCACTCGTACTGATAAATACCTGCATCGCCAATAACAACACCGCGGTTAACTTCATCAACAAAGCCTAACATAATTGGTTGGAACGAAAGTGAGAATGGATCACCGCCCTTTAGAAGAGTGAATGGTAGGTCCTCAGCAATATCGAAGCCAGTTGGGATGGCAATATCTGCACCGGCGTAGTTTGTAAGTGCGTCGCGGAATTCGCCGTCAATATCTTCGTCTGGCATACCAGTAAATGTAGGTTTGATAAGCAGAGGATCGCCAACTGAAGGAACACCAATATAAGCATTACGAACACCAACAAACGTTACGTTACCATAAGTTGAGTTGGAGTCTATCGGGGCAACGGCTGTTTTCCATGCAGCAAATGTGTTGATTACTTGACCTAAATAATTTGCAAAAAATGGATAGTTACCACCAATGAAATAATGATTGTAATCACAATACTTTACACCTGTCCAGGTAGAAGATGGAAGGAAATAGATGTATGAGCGAGAACCTGCAATATTGTGGATTGTTCTATTCACAAAAATATTATTACGCAAAAATACTGAGTCAACAGCTGTTGAAGTAACAAGGACGCAAGCACTCATACTTGCCGAGCTACCTACATTTGCCATGGTACCGGACATATCAATCGTGTTGTGATAGACGTAATAGCCAACGCCACCGGTAACTCTAATACCGAATGGATTGTATACCGTCGAAGATGAAGAGTAATTCATTGTCGTTACATCGGAAATCATATTGTTAAAAATGTAGGTGTTGTAAGTAGTAGATGATGCAACATTAATACCATAAGCACCCCAACCTCCGGAAGCTGGATTAGCAACTCCTTGGATCTTGTTGCCGTAGATGTAAGTATTGTTGAATGTGCCGCTAGCAAGATCGATTGCGGCGATATTAACTGATGTATTAACTTTGATATTTCTTAGAGTGTTATAAGTAATTTGAGCGGAGTTTGTATTTTCTAGATGAATGCCTTTGAAAACGACAGTTAAAGTATCGATATCGTTGCCGATATAGTTTTTGGTGATCACAATACCATTAAGCCCAGGAGAAGCACCCATTATACGAATACCATAATAAGCTCTTTCGATTTTATTTTCCATAATAGTAATATTATGGTTTGTTCCAACTTGAGCGATTGCGGAAGTTGCAACAAGGATACCGTAACTGGCTGTAGTATTGTTAATGGCAGGATGTCCGGCTCTAATATTTACATTGCGGATCATAATATTTGTAGCACCATTAGTAGCAGTCCCTGCAATGTGTATCATTTGATGAGCAGTAGTACGAACAGTGTTTGTTATAGTCAATGAATTACCGGGGAATCCAGAGAGGCGCCCATCTATAATCAATCTATCAGTACTATTGAACAACAAGCAAGCACCATCTTTGTTGAACGAGAGAGTGCGAGGAGCACCCCACGGGCGAATAGTAATACTAAATATGCCACCACTCGATGCAATTTCACCAAGAGCAACTGTTCCAGGTTCGTCAATATTGGATACAATTTTAATAGTAAGGTTGCCAGTGATAACTGCATTGTTAAGAGAAGCAAACAAACCATTGCTTCCAGTAAGAGTTGTGAATGTTTGCCCTGCACCGACTTCTACATCGCCACTAAATGATGGTAGGACACGATAAAAATAGCTAAGATTTGAAGCAGGGAAATTTGCTGAAGCAAGAGCGACAGAGGTAATCTGGGTTGCCAGAGTCGCGCCATAGACCCCGATATTACGATTTGTGAAATTGTCGCTTGCAACGATGAAATACTGAACAGTATCGCCTTGGGCAAGGCCACCAAATAATAGATTATGGTCAACTACAAATTGATACTGATTCCCACCGAGAGGTGTGGCTAATACAAATTTCCAGCCATTTGTAGCGTTAGTATTATCGATAAATGTATTTGCATTTGAGGACTTGCGGAAATATAAACGTGGCATATTGAGGGTGTCGACACCGCTTACATCTGAAATTGTTGCTATTAAAGTATTCGATGGGACACCTGCGCCTGCATTGGGCAAGTTTGTAAAGAATACGTCGGGAGCATCAAAATCACCTGCTTCTTCGTAAGCACCAATTGTAGGAGTAGCAGTGCTACGAGCAACACCTGTAATATCTGTACTGACAAAAGGAATTGGAATGCCAGCAGTAACAAGAGGAGAACCAGTATACGGTCTTAGATTTGTAAAACCATTGAAAATCGGATCTGCTGATATTGAGTTAACATCTTGACCTGAAAGTCCTCGCCAGGCAATAATGTCTGTTGCATCAACACCTAAGAAGCCCAAAACAGCGTTAGGACCGGAAACGTAGTAATCATTGTAATTAATGGCTGAAATATTTGCAGTGCCTGCAAGATAAATAGCGTATGATTTAGATGCTGCATTAGGGCTGACGTATGAATTTGCGAATACGTTATTGCGGATATTAAGGTTAGTAACAGAAGTAGAAGTAACAGTTAATGCAGCAGGCAATATTTGAATAGCGTTTGAGCGAGTACCGTTCAAATACACTGAGTTGTGCCATATTGCGTAGTTTGAACCAGCTTGAATTTGGATACCCGATGGGCTGTACATAGCACTGTTGGCACTTGTAACATTTCCTTGAATTCTCGCAATAACGTTATTGGCAATAGTATCGCTATTACAACCACTCAAAAATAACATACCGACTTGATAATAAGCAGTAAAAGCATAAGTTTGTGTCAAATCACGTATAATATTGTTTGTAATACGAGAAGCTGTAACGGAGGAAAAGTACATACCACCTATTGAATAATATGCAGTAATATTTTCAATTCTATTATTATCAACTAAACCATTAGCAACAGTAGATAAATAAATACCATAGAAAGTGCCAAAACTTGTAACAGCATTTCTGATAATATTATTTTGAATAACCGAGTTATTACCACTTGAAATATATACTCCATAAAGTGTACCATAAATATTAAGACTTTCAAATAAGTTGTTCGTAATTGTAACAGGTGAGCCAGTTGAAATGTAAACACCGTAGAAAGTACTGCCAGAGGAGCTAACATTTCTTCCAATGTTAGAATGCACTACTGAACCAGCCGCAGAAGAAATATATACTCCATAAATTGTACTTGTAACATTAACGTTCTCGAAAAGATTGCCGATAATAGTTGAATTTGAGCCTGTTGAAATATAAATATTATAGAATAGGCTAGACGTACCAACAATATTTCTTGCAATATTGTAATTAGCAGTCATTCCAGTGACAGAGCTACCATAAATAAAGTAAAGCGATGAAGATCCAGTCACATTCTCATATGTGTTGTTAGAAACATTTGGATTGCTTGATGAAGCAACATAAATGCCGTAATTAGCTGTTGTAGTATTGTAAGAGAAATAGTTATTTCTGATTTCTGCGTTTAAGGTACCAGAAACATAAATTCCATAGTAGTTAAACATTGTTGGTGTGGCATTTGCACCGAAATTGTTGAAATTGAAAACAACGTTAGTTGCGTATTGGGCTGCAGTAGTACTACCACGGAAATTTATTCCATAATACACACGAGCAAAATTACAGTATAAAACCTGAATATTTCCGAAACCAGCTGTAGCAGTAGTTTGTGAAGAAGAAGCGGAGAAGTTTATACCATAGTTTGTAGTTGAACCGGAAGCACCAAGGATATTGACATTTCTGATAAGTATGTTTTTAGCGCCGTTACCGCCAGCAGTTGAATCTACCCAGATAATGGTTCCGGAGGTATTGAGCGTAGCAAAAGTAAGCGAATTTGTTAAACCTGTTTGCCCGATACGACCGTCAATTGTGATATTGTCGGCATCTGCTAAACGCACAACAGGCGTAACAGAAGCAGCGCCAAAAACAGTGTCTAAGCCATCTGTGTAAATATTTACAGCAGTGTAGCTTGCAGCACCTGAACCGGAACGGTTCAGAACAGCAGTAGCAGTTTCGGTGGTATTACCGGTGATGTTAATTGTGATATTACCGGTATGAACACCATTATTGATAGCATCAAACGCAGCTTTGAGGGTAGGATAGTTGATTGGTCCAATTTGAACTTGTGCGTTCAAAGCTACGCTTGCCAGAAATGCTACAACGCCAAATAAGAAAAAGCGTTGCAAAAGGTTTTTCATTTAAAACTCCATAAATAGTATAACAAAAACAATTACTATAATAATTCTCTTTTTTCTAAGTTTAACATAACTTAACAGCGTTCAAAAAATCATTATTATAATACAAAAATTTTTAATGAAAACAAAGTTTTTATTAACATTTCCAATAATATAACAAAGAAAACTACTTGAACCAGCGAAACTAATACATCCCCAATAGAAAAATCAAGATAAAATTACAAAAAAAAAATTTAAAAAAAAAACGAACAAATAAAATTTTTATATTTTTTTGTTAAGAATATCTTACATTATAAAAAACTGTAAAACTAATATATAAGGGTAAACGAGTAAACTTTAGTATTATTTTTATTAATAAGTAGCAGCTTTTTGTTCTTCCAGACTTTTGCTACACCATTATAAAAATTCTGGGCGAAGTCGTATTCGGGTGGGATTACGAATTTTCCAGATTTGTCAATAAAGCCGAAATATTTATCCTTTTTTGCAACAGCCAGTCCTTCTTGAAAAGGAGCTGCATAGAGGAATTGGGGTTCGATTGTGTATTTTCCGTGATTGTCGATGAAGCCATACAAATTATTATTAATATCTCTGACACAAGCCAAACCTTCGGAAAAATCGCTTGCATCGATAAATTTATTAGCAGTAAGTTGCGAAATGTTAATGTATTCACCTTTATATTCGAATTTCAAGAAAGAGAATAGATTGCCATCGAAATAGCGGGCAATTCCATCAACAATATCCCAAGCTTTCTCGAATTTTTCAGGAATAATGTAATTGCCGGTTGTATCTATATAACCATATAATTTACTACTTTTTGTAAAAGCAATGCCATTGTTGAATTTACCAGCATCAATGAAAAGGAAAGGAATCGCAAGTTCACCGGTGTTGTTAATATAACCGTATTTTTCGCCTTTACGCACTAACGCGCGGTTATTGCTGAAATGGCTGATATAGTCGTATTTTGGTTCGATAAATACTTCGGCTGCAGAGTTTATCATACCGAATTTTTCGCCGTGAACATATTCTGCTGTTTTCATCAAATTTTGATAAGGAGCAACCCCGTTTTGAAACTTGCCGATAATATCCTCAGTAGGTTCGAATACATATTCCCCTTTTTCATTAATTACAGCGTATTTATAACCATAAGTGTAGAACCAAATTTTTTTTGCAATGCGAACAGTAGCTTTGCCCTCGGAAAAATAAGCCCAATCGGGGAATTCAAACGATGGGAAGGAGTCTTGTTCAAAGACTAAATATAATTTATGAAATGGAGTATCAAACTTCGGTTCTATTACAATTTTGCCCGATGAATCGATATAGCCGATTTTTCCATCTTGAACAAATGGCACAGGTGGATAAGCAAAAACAGCATTACAAACAAAAACAAGCAAAAGGAATAACTTTTTCATTATAGATCATCCTGATTATCCAACTTGAATTTTGAAGATGCACGCAAAATTTTATCTGCTTCTTCCTTGGAAATTGAGAAAGTAACTGTTTCTTCTTCTTTTTGTGGATGGGCAAGTTCTTCAGCAATTTCATCAATTTCTCTAAGCTTTGGCAAATCTTCAAGCGAGCGAAGTCCAAAAATTTTCAGGAAATCCTGAGTGGTACCGAAAAGCAAAGGCTTCCCCAGAACTTCTTTGCGTCCAACAATACGGACAAGGTTTTTCTCAACAAGGGAGTTGATAATCTCGCCTGAATTTACACCACGAATTTGCTCAACTTCTGCTTTTGTAATTGGCTGACGATATGCAATAATTGCCAACGTTTCTAAGGCTGCTTGAGAAAGGCGGCGTTTAGTTTTGGACTTTAAGAAATCATATATATATTGTCCGTAATGACTTAGGGTAGCAAATTGATAACCGTTTGCGTAGTTAACTATCTGATAAGGTCTTCCGGTATTGATTAAATCTTGATTAATATCGCGAATCATTTCGTCAAGGATTTCAGGAGTAAAGTTAATGCTTTTGGCAATTTCATCATCAAGAGTAAGTTCGTCGTCAGAACTTTTTTCGTTCAGTTCGACAGGAGGAAGGCTTTCGTTTGTAATTAGCAATTTATATAACGTTTTGAAAGTAACAATGTCGTCGCTGGCAAAAATAATTGCTTCGATTATTGCTTTTTGTTCTTCGCGAGGAAGTTGTAAAAATAAATTGCCGTTTTTTTCCATATTTCACCAAAAATAGAATTAGTTATTACTTGAACGTAATGAAATCGAAATATCATCAAAATGGGATTCTTGATAGATGAAAATAAGTTGCAATTTAAGCATTTCGAGAATTGCAAGAAAAGTAACAATTATATGAGGCCGAGATTGGTTTCGGACAGTCTCGTAAAAGCTCACTCTTGGCTTGGCTTTGAGTAGTTTTTGAAGGTATGCAACTTTTTCTTCTACCGTAACGTTGCAAACTTCGACCACATAGTGAACGTCCGTCTGTTTTGCCCGAGTCAGAACGTTTTGAAAAGCCCGCATTAGATCGAAAAGTGTAGCATTTTTATAAATACTTTCGCCTTCGACCTGCGAATATTCAGCATCGAAAAGCTCACGATAGTAATGGTAACGGGTGGCTTCTGCTTTTTGAGCAAGTTCGGCAGAAACATCTTTGAATTGTTTATATTCAAGTATTTTCTGAACAAGTTCTTTGCGTGGATCGTCGAGTTCCACCCCTTCATCGTCAATATTTCTTGGCAGAAGCATTTGAGATTTAATATACATAAGATTAGACGCCATTAAAATAAATTCACCAGCAAGTTCTAAATCGAAATACTTCATTAATCTAATATAGTTTAGAAATTCTTCGGTAATTTTCGAAATAGGAATATCATAAATATTTATCTCATCCCGCTTTATAAAATACAGAAGCAGGTCGAAAGGCCCCTCGAAATCTGGTAGTTTAATTTTATACATAAATCGCCACTTAAAAAATCAATTACAAAATTACAGAAAAAAAATTAATCTATTAGGTCGTTCATCTAAATTAAACAAATCATTTTTTCAATTTTTTATTTAATTTTGGAGAAACTAATTAATTACAATAATTATAGGTGTAGTAATGAAATCCGTAATTAGAATTTTTGTTGCCTTGTGTATAATGACATTAATTATACATGCTCAGGATCGCCGAGACAAAGGAATTATGACAGAATATACAAATCCATTCTGGGATGAGATAAAAAAAGGCATTTCTGAATTTGAAACAAAAGAAAAACCCAAAAAATTAGATTTCAAAATGGATTTTACGGGGATTGAACTACCCAAAAAGATAGATGAATTCAAACAAATATGGCACAACGAACCAATTTCGCAGGGTGCGACAGGCACGTGTTGGAGCTTCGCTGCAACATCATTTTTCGAAAGTGAAATATTCAGAATTACAAATAGGAAACTAAAACTTTCCGAAATGTATACAGTGTATTGGGAGTATGTAGAGAAAGCTCGGCGGTTTGTGCGACAAAAGGGTGCTTCTCATTTTAACGAGGGTTCACAAGCAAATGCGTTGAAACATGTTTTCGAAAATTACGGGTGTGTACCAGCATCTGCTTATACTGGTATGAAGCCAGGACAAAAGTATCATAATCACGAGAAAATGTTTGAAGAAATGAACACGTATTTAAATTTTGTTAAGAAAAATTGTTTCTGGAACGAGGAAGTTGTGCTACAAACTATAAGGAATATACTAAATTCGTATATGGGCGAACCTCCAACAAAATTCAGCTTTGATGGTAAAGAATACACGCCGCAAGATTTTTTGAAAAATGTATGTAAAATAAACACCAATGATTACGTTGACATAATGTCCTTATTACAAGAAGGTTTTTGGAAGAAAGCATTGTACGATGTTCCTGATAATTGGTGGAGATGCGATACATATTTAAATGTACCTGTCGATGATTTTATTGGAACGATAAAAGATGCTGTTCGGAATGGATATTCTGTTACCATCGGTGGGGATGTATCTGAAAGTGGCTATTATTCTTTTAAAGATGTGGCGATGGTGCCATCGTATGATATTCCTTCGAGTTATATAGATGATTACGCTCGGCAATTTAGATTTTCGAATGGGACTACGGGCGATGACCACGGGATACATATAGTTGGAATAAAAGAAACTGCAAATGATACATGGTTTTTAATTAAAGATTCAGGGAGCGGTGCAAGAAACGGAGAAAACAAAGGATATTATTTTTATCATTTTGATTATGTAAAGTTAAAGATGGTTAATTGTATGATGCATAAAGAGGCAGCAAAGAAATTACTGGAAAAGTTTGATAAAAATAAGACAGAAAAATGATAATTGATATTGATAGTTCAGCGGGATTCTGCTGGGGTGTTGTCCAGACAATCGATAAAGTAGAAACGGCTTTAGGGGAATGCCGTGGCAAGCAGGTATATGTTCTGGGGCAAATAATTCACAATCCGAAAGAATCGGAACGGCTTGAAAATATTGGACTTAAGACAATAGAACATAAGGACTTTGATAGAATAGACAAAGATAATTCTGTAGTTGTTATACGCGCACACGGCGAACCACCCAGCACTTATGAAAAAGCGGCGTCACTCAATATAGAAGTAATCGATGCTACCTGTCCGCTTGTTCGTGCATTGCAAAGGTCTGTCAAGAAGTATTACGATGAAGGCTGGCAAATAATAATTTTTGGGAAGAGAGACCACGCAGAAGTAATTGGATTGCGTGGGGTGTGCAATGATGAGTGCCTTGTTGTGAAAAATTTTGACGAAGCAAAAGCTAATGTTGATTTATCAAGAAAGACAGTGCTATTTTCGCAAACAACAATGGATAAGCCAACTTTTTGTAAGCTTTCGGAAGAAATTTTTGAGCTTTTCAAAGCAAAATATGGCGACGACGCCAACAATTATTTTGTCTCAAAAAATACTATCTGTAAGTTTGTCTCGAAACGGGAGCAAAAATTAATCGAATTTGCACAAGAGCACGAATTAGTAATTTTTGTTGCTGGGAAGAACTCATCAAACGGGAAAATATTATTTGAAATAGCGAAGAAAGCAAATCAAAACACAATTTTCATAGAAGATATAAGAGAATTACAAATAGATGAACTTTCAAAATACAGATCTATAGGAATTACTGGTGCGACAAGCACACCACAGTGGTATATGGAAAAATTAAAAAAAATATTAGACAATAAATTTAATAATGAAGGATAATTTTATGACACCAAAAACAAAAGAAGAATTTGCGAAATATATTGATAGCACTTTATTACGAGCCGATGCAACAGAAAATGACATTAGGGTGCTTTGCAAGGATGCTATCAAATATAATTTTGCTGCTGTGTGCGTCAATCCTTGCAATATTGAACTTTGCAAAAATCTGCTACAAAACAGCAAGATTAGTATTGCAACTGTTGTTGGATTTCCGCTCGGAGCAAACATTTCGAATGTGAAGTTCTACGAAGCAGGGATGGCATTGCTTGCGGGTGCATCGGAACTTGATATGGTGATAAATATAGGTAAATTGAAAGAAAAAAATTACAGCTTCGTTGAGAAAGAAATTTCTGAAATTGTCCGGCTCAGCAGCGAAGCAAAAGCTCTGGTAAAAATAATAATTGAAACTGCATTGCTAACAGAAGCAGAAAAAATCGAAGCTTGCAAGATTGTATCAAATTCTGGTGGTCATTTTATTAAAACCTCAACAGGTTTTGCCAAAATGGGCGCAACAATTGAAGATATCGAGCTAATGAGAAAATATTGCGACCCAAAAGTTAAAATTAAGGCATCGGGAGGAATAAAAACGGTTGACTTTGCTTTAAAATTGATTGAAGCAGGTGCTGAAAGAATTGGAACAAGCTCAGGAGTTGAATTAATTACAAATTTTGCTTAATTCATTTGCAAAATTGTAACCATTGTGTTAATTTATCGTTAAAATATTTAAAAATTCCCTTGGGAGTTGATATGAAAAAGGTGTTACTAATATTTATTTTCCTTATAATTTTTGCTCCAACTTATGCACAAGAACAGAAAGTGCCGAAAGGATATGAGTTTTATAAGGAAAAATACGAAGAAGATTTTCAAAACACTTTTGATGAAATATGGAATGCAGTGCTTTACTCGCTTGAAGAGATTGGCTGCAATTTAATGAATAAAAACACAAGAATGAACGACGAAGGGCTATATCGTGGAGTAGCTCAGTCGGATTTTTGCGTTTTTGCTATGGGCGACACAACTTTTAACGTTTTGAGGAAATACAGTTTAGATATGCCTTTTATTCGTGCGGGAAAATGGGATAATGGACGTATGCAATACAAATTTATCATTCAGGAAAAAGGAGAAAAGAACATACATTTAATATTGACAAGCGAAATGAGTGGATTTGAATCGTATGTAACTGGTAAGGTTCATTTTTGGCGTTCTAATGGTATTTTAGAACTTGCTTTGCTCGAAAGAGTCAAGCAGAATATAGGGAAAAAACCAAAAGAGCAATATTAAGAATAATCGCAAGATTATTGAAAATATGAGGCTACCTGTTTGTGAGTAGCCTTTTTTATTAGTAATTCATTTTTTGATAGTAAATGACAATGTAATTTCTTAGTAAATATCATAAAATGATTTGCTCTTCCATTTAACCTGTTTAAAATTATTTATAAATGTTTTTATTAATCCGCTAAAACTTATTTGGCAGCGGCATTTCGCCTGAGTAATTGTAGAAACCGTTGCCAGATTTTCGACCAAGATAGCCCGCAGCAACTAACTTACGCAATAATGGTGCAGGACGGAAGCGTGGGTCGCCTAAATCTTTATGAAGCACTTCCATAATAGACAAAGTAGTATCCAAACCGATTAAATCAGCAAGCATAAGCGGTCCCATCGGGTGAGAAAAGCCAAGTTTTGCAACCTCATCAATTGCTTGAACTGTTCCGACACCTTCCATAAGCGCAAAGATTGCTTCATTAATCAGTGGCATAAGTATTCTGTTAGCAATAAAGCCGGGGTAGTCGTTTGCCTCGACAGGAATTTTATCAATTTTTTTGCTAAGTTCATAAACAGAATGAAAGACATAGTCGCTTGTTGCAAGCCCACGAATTATTTCAACGAGTTTCATCATTTGGACTGGGTTCATAAAATGCATACCAATAACTTTTTCGGGGCGGAAAGTTTTCGAGGCAATTTCAGTGATAGAAATAGTAGAAGTGTTGGAAGCCAGAATCGCATCTTTGTTAATTAATTCGTCAATTTGTTTGAAAAGATTAAATTTTAGTTCTTTGTTTTCGGTAGCAGCTTCGATTGCTAATTGGGCATCGGAAGCCGAAGAAAAATCGGTAGTAGTTGAAATTCTTGCAAGAGCAGATGATTTTTCGTTTTCCGTTAGTTTGCCTTTTGCGATTTGGCGGGACATATTTTTTTCGATTGTTGCAAGAGCATTTTTCAATGCTGCTTCGGATATATCGCTCATAACAACATCAAAGCCGTGCTGAGCAAAAACGTGAGCAATTCCATTACCCATTGTGCCAGCACCGATAACTAAAATTTTTGTGATTTCCATAAATTCCCGAAATGAATGTTTATAATAAATTTTGTTAAAACTAAACATTAAACGTGAATCATTAATCAGATATTTTATATTTTTGTAAAAAATAGTAACAATTATATGAAATATCGCTTTCTAATTGATAGTAATATACCGTTATTGCCTGAAATATTAGACCAAATTGGTGAGGTGTATAAGTTTGAAGGTAGAACGTTAACAAACGATATTATTCGACAAAGCAAAGCTAATATTCTGTTGGTTCGTTCTACTACTCAGGTAAATCAAAAACTACTCAACGGCACGAACATAAGGATTGTTGGGACAGCTACTTCGGGTTCGGAGCATTTAGATAAGGAATATCTTAGCTTGCAAGGAATAATTTACTTTGATGCGATAGGCTCAAATGCGTTATCAGTTGCAGAATATTGTATGTTCTGTATTCTCAACTGGGCAGAAGAGAATAATATAAACTTGAAAAACAAAATTTTAGGAATAATTGGTTATGGAAATGTCGGTAAACGTTTGGCTACAATGGCTAAACACATAGGAATTACAGTTGTTATAAACGATCCACCACTTTTTGAAAACAGTCCAGAAAGGTTGTTAAACGAAACACATTTAGAAATAAATGAGATTGTCCAAGTATCAGATATTCTTACAAATCACGTTCCGTTAACTTTGAGTGGTAAATACAAAACGTATAATTTATTGGATTATAATTTACTTGAAAAAGTCAAAGAAGGGGCTTTGCTTCTTCACACTTCGCGTGGCAGTGTGGTATGTGAAAAGAGTTGGGTTCAAATTGCAAACAGTGGAAAAATTAAAGTTGTCGCTGATGTTTGGATGAACGAACCTAATGTTTCTGAAACTGCAGTTTCAGCAGCATATATTTCGACGCCACATATAGCGGGGCATTCGTATGATGCTAAATTACGTGGTAGTTTAATGTTAGCCAAAGAACTTGAGAGAATATTGCAAGTAAAATTAGATACTTCTCAACTTGAAATTGAGTGCAATTCGAACAAAAAAGATGTAACTAAATTGAGCAAAGATGAAATTTATAATCTACTGAAAAACAAAAGAATTCTCGAAACATGTCAGGAGTTCAAAAAATTAGCTTCCGATAAAGCAATTGCAAATAATTTTGAAAAAATGAGAAAAGAGTATCCAAAGATAAGAGAATGTTTTTATGACTTTTTGTTTAATTTGTAACAAAAAAGTGGATAAATACGTATAAAATATTATTGTTTCATTTATTATAAAAATGGGTTTATTTATGAAAAAATTGTTTTTTGTCCTTGCATTGTTTGCAATAAGCATAACAAGTGCATTTTCTCAGCCTATTAAGCAAAGGAGTATGGACGAACTACTTCCATTCGATCCAAATGTAAAGATTGGAGTACTGGATAATGGGTTGAAGTATTACATACGCCACAACAAATTACCAGAGAACAGGGCTGAATTACGATTAGTCATTAAAGCAGGTTCTGTGCAAGAAGATGACGATCAGCAGGGGCTTGCACACTTTATTGAACATATGTGTTTCAACGGCACAAAGAATTTCCCAAAGAATGATTTAATTAATTTTCTTGAAGAAACTGGGCTTCGATTTGGAGCAGATTTGAATGCAAATACTGGGTTCGATAGAACATATTATCTGCTAACAATTCCTCTTGATAAGCCTGGATTGCTGGAACGTGGATTTCAAGTGCTGGAAGATTGGGCACATAATGTAACATTTGATCCTGTTGAATTGGAAAAAGAGCGTGGAGTAATATTAGAAGAATGGAGATTATATCGCGGTGCTCAGGAAAGAGTAATGAAGCAGCATTATCCATATATTTTCAAAAATTCTAAATACGCAGAAAGATTACCTATTGGGGATACAGCAGTTATATTAAATGCTTCGCGCGAAGCATTTCTCCGTTTTTACAAGGAGTGGTATCGTCCAGATTTAATGGCTGTGATAGCTGTAGGTGAATTTGATGTTGTAGAAGTAGAAAAGATGATACGCGAAAAATTCTCACGAATTCAGATGCCAGAAAATTTCCGTCCACGTGTTGATTATCCAATACCACCACACAAGGAAATGCTTGTTTCGATTGCAAAAGACCCAGAGCTCCCAATGCCAAATATTTCACTAATATACAAGTTTCCGGGCAGGGATCAATCTACTTTTGGTGGTTACCGTCAGGGAATTATAGATAATTTAGTAAATCAGATGCTTAATATGCGAATACAGGAAATAATGCGTAAACCTAATCCTCCATTTTTATTTGCGGGAGCAGGAGTTGGTGATTTTATGGCAGGATTAGCTGCATTTAATGTCGTTTCTATATCAAAAACAGATGATATTTTGAAAGGCTTAGAAGCAGTTCTTACGGAAGCATACAGAATGAAACAATATGGATTTACTAAATCAGAATTAGAACGCGTGAAAGAAGCCACATTGAAGAATATGGAGAGTGCATTAAAAGAAAAAGACAAAACGAAATCTGCTGATTATGCTGATGAATATTATAGAAACTTCTACGAAAAAGAAGGTATGCCTGGTATTGAATTCGAATATCAATTGTATCAAGAATATTTACCAATGATTACTATCGAAGAAGTTAATAAGTACGCACAGTCATTAATTACGGAGGGCAACAAAGTAGTATTGGTAAGCGTACCTGATAAGCCAGAAATTAAAGTTCCTACGGAGCAGGAAATCCGCTCTTTATATGCAAAAGTCTCAACGGCAAAATTAGAACCATACAAAGATGATGCAACAGACAAACCGTTAATGTCGAAAATGCCGAAACCAGGCAAAATTGTCGAAGAAAAGAAAACTGGTAAATTCGACATTATTGAAATGAAGCTTTCGAATGGTGCAAGAGTGCTTGCAAAGAAAACTGATTTCAAAAACGACGAGGTCCTATTCCGTGCGTGGAGCCCAGGTGGGACATCACTTGCAAAGGACGAAGACTATCTTTCGGCAATGTTTGCAGCAGATATAGTAGATGAAGGTGGTATTTCTGAGTTTTCAGCAACACAGCTACAAAAAATGCTTACCGGCAAGCTCATTAGCATAAGTCCAAGCATTGATGAACTAGCAGAAGGATTTAGCGGTAGTTACGCCCCAACTGATGCTGAAACTTTCTTCCAGTTGCTGCATTTGTATTTCACCGCACCAAGAAAAGATGAAGAAACATTTAAAGCGTTGGTAAGCCGTCAGAAAGAATCAATTCGCAACTCGAAGCGTCGTCCGGAAACTGTTTTCCAGGATACAGTTACTGCAATTCTATTCAATTACCACCCAAGATATATGCCTCTCAATGCAAAAGATATGGACAAGGTCAACCTGGACAAAGCAGTTGAGTTCTTCAAGGATAGATTTGCTGATGCCAGCGATTTCACATTTATTTTTGTTGGCAATTTCGATATGAAAGAATTGAAAAAATATATTGAAACTTATATAGCAAGCCTTCCAAACAAAAAACGTAACGAAAAATGGCGTGATTTAGGTGTTAATTATGCGAAAGGACCTTTGACAAAAGAAGTTGTTAAAGGAATTGAACCAAAGAGTTCAATTAGACTTGTGTTTGCTGACAATTTTGATTATAATCCAGATAATATATTGAAGCTCAATGCATTGATGGAAGTATTCAATATTCGCTTGCGTGAAGTAATTCGTGAGGACAAAGGTGGTGTGTATGGCATACGTGCAATTCATAGAGTAAATCAGTATCCAAACCCAAGATACAATATTAACATTGTTTTCGGGACAGGTCCTACACGTGTTCAAGAACTTATCAATAGTGCTTTCGATGTTATTAATGAAATGCAAACAAAAGATGTAAGCGACGAGAACTTTACAAAAGTTAAAGAAATTCTGAAAAGAGAATTTGAAACAAATCAGAAGGAAAATCATTTCTGGTTGAACTATATTTATAATTCTGATTATAACAAATTAGATGTTGGACGTTTAGCAAAATACACTGAAAACATTGATAAATTAACGAAAAATGATATTAAAGAAGCAGCAAAGCAATATTTGAAGAAAGACAAAATAATACAATTTGTGCTAAATCCAGAACAATAATGATAAGCCACACAAGAAAAGAGGCTGTCTTATGAAAAAGGCAGCCTCTTTTTTTTTTTTCTATGTGAATATTTTCATTTGATAATTAATTAGTAGCATTTGCCATTGAGGAGGTATTTATTCCATTCAATACCGCGCATATCGCCTGTTTGTAAAAAATGAAGGTGCATAGCAAAAGCAGCTGAAAGCGATTGAGGAGTGTGGGCAGTATCGCAAATTTTAAGATAATCGCGAAGTTGCTCGCGGTAATCGGGATGAACACAGTTGTTTATAATTTCTTCTGCTTTCTTCTGGGGTGATTTAGCACGCAAATCAGCAACACCATATTCAGTAATGATAACCTGAACAGAATGTTCGTTATGGTCAACGTGCGAAACCATCGGAACAATTGTGCTGATTTTTCCATTTTTTGCAACAGAGGGACAAGTAAAAATTGAGATATAGGCGTTTCGTGTAAAGTCACCTGAACCACCAATTCCGTTCATCATTTTTTGTCCCATAACGTTAGTTGAGTTGACATTGCCACAAAGGTCTGCCTCGAGAGCAGTATTGATAGAAATAATTCCTAAACGACGAGCGATTTCTGGATTGTTAGTAATTTCTTGCGGTCTAAGTAATATGCGTGGATGGAAATAATCGAGATTATCATAAATTTCTTTCAATTTATTGTTAGAGACAGTAAGCGAACAACCACTTGCGAAACGAACTCTACCTTCTTTCATCAATTCGATAACAGAATCTTGAATAACTTCTGTGTACATTTCAAAATCAGGAATACTTTTGTTTCTACCCAATGCACCAAGCACAGCATTGGCAATATTACCGACACCAGATTGAATCGGAAGAAAGCTAGAAGGAATTCGACCTCTTTTGAATTCCGAGGACAAGAATTCAGCAACATTTTCACCAATTTTTTCAGTAATTTCATCAGTTTTAGAAAATTCGCCAACTTCATCAGGAAGATGAGTTTCAACAATACCAATAATTTTATCAGGATTAACTTTAATAACAGTTTCGCCAGCTCTATCGGAAGGTTTGTAGATAGGAATTTCGCGACGGTTCGGTGGGTCGGCAACGATATGAATATCGTGCATACCATGCAATGATTTTGGATGATAATGATTAAGCTCGATTATAATCTTTTCGGCAACTTTGCAAATAGACGGAGTAATTCCAACACCTGTTGTAATCACAATTTTGCCATCAGCTGAGACATCGCAAGCTTCGATGATACCGACTTGCATTTTGCCGAGAAAGCCGTAGCGTAGGTTTTGAGCAACGGTTGATAAATGAGAGTCAAAATAATCAGCTTTGCCATCGTTAATTAGCTTTCGTAAATCAGCATTTGATTGATATGGTGTGCGAAAAAGCACGGCTTCGGCACGAGCAAGAGAACCATCGAGCGAATCGCCAGTGGAGGCACCTGTTATCATTCCAATTTTGAAAGGGCGTCCAGCATTATGCTCGGCAATTGCTCTATTTGCAATTGCTTGCGGAACAGCTTTTACAGCTCCGGCGGGAGTAAATCCACTAAAACCAACAGTATCGCAGTTATTCACATAGCTTGCGGCTTCATCAGCCGTTATGAAACGTAGTCCCATAATACCCTCAAATATTTAACTAATTGGGATTGCCCCATAATTTATCAGCAAAATTACAAAATTAGTGAATATGTTATATCATTTAGTTTTATTTTTATCGATATAATTTTCTTTTTTAAGTATAGCAAACTGATACTTTTGAAACATAAATTTATATATTAAATTAATATATAAAAAGCCCCGAGGGTGGGCTCAGGGCTTTCATTTTCTCTATTTCAACGATTTTATCGCACAATCACAGCGCGTTCTTTGATGATTGTGGCACCGTTGCGGATTATAACAGAATATACTCCGCTTGGCAGGTCGCTAACGTTGAGCTTTATTACTCCGTTCGGTGCTTTGTCGTGGGCTCGCAGCATCAA
>OGCI01001294.1_pt1 | contig 21602 bp, 19 predicted proteins | sample 1570021 | NCBI WGS metagenome assembly OGCI01 (sample SAMN06264664, study PRJEB24512) | hot springs metagenome | isolation source: Hot spring water | place: South Africa: Tshipise | collected 2015-06-21 | reverse complement strand
GTCATCAGTGTGCTATTTTGAAGAATAAGAATAAATAAAACTAACCATAAAAAAACAGGAGGTTAAAATGAACTCATATACAAACACAAAGCAAAATGTAATGATGTTTCTGTTTGTTCTGATAACAGCGGGATATACTTGTACAGGATAGAAGTAATCGGTGAAGGGAATATTCCGGTTTACACGAAGATGAGGAAGATGGTATTGGTTAAATAATCTTCAACTTATTTCATACCCTCTAGGCGGTTACTAGTAAAATGGAAACTGCCTTTTTTTATAGATTTTGCCAACCTCAAACTTAACACTCAATTAATACCTACTTAACATTCTCTTAATATTCAGAAGCTACTTTTGGACGTCGAAATTAATTCATTACAAGGAGAGAGAAATGTTAAACAACATTTTAACAAACCATTTTATGCAAGGTTTTTACTTAAAATTTCTAGTACTTTCAACTTTATTAATCAGTACTACTTTTTCCCAAAGTGTATCTATTTCAGGTACTGTTACCGATGCGACTAATAACGAAAGTCTCATTGGAGTGAATGTATTAATTGAAGGTACCACAATTGGTGCAGCTACCGATTTAGATGGTAAATATTTCATTAGGAATGTCCCTGATGGGAATTATAATCTAATTTTTTCAATGATCGGATACTCAAAACTCATTGTTAAAAATGTTAAGATACCCCAGACACTTAATGTTTCCTTGAAGCCAGAAATATTAGAAACTGCTGAAGTGGTTGTAACCGCAGAAGCACTTAAGACAACAGAAGCATCAGTTTTGAAAATACAAAAGAACTCATCAAGTATAGTTGATGGAATGAGTTCGGAATTGATTTCAAAGAATAATAGCTCAGATGGAACCGATGTGCTAAAGAGAATGACTGGTGTTACAATTTCAGATGGTAAATATGCATTCGTCAGAGGTGTTGGTGATAGATACAATAATACTTTATTAAATGGTGCAGTTTTACCTAGTACAGATCCTGAGAAAAAAAGTTTCGCTTATGATATTTTCCCTGCAAACCTTATTGAAAATGTAATCACCGCTAAAACTTTTACTCCAGATAAACCAGCTGACTTTACCGGAGGACTTGTTCAAATCAGTACTGTTGAATTTCCAAATAAATTCACAATTGATTTCAGCAGCTCTGCAGGATTTGTTACATCCACAACTTTTTCAGAATTCAGAACTTATCAGGGCGGTAATAGGGACTTTTTAGCTTACGACGATGGAACAAGAAAATATCCTTCTTTAATTAACTCCACACGAGTTGTACGAGGAAATTACTCAGAAAATCAGTTGCAGGAAATTGCTTCTTCTTTTAAGAATAACTGGAAATTAAACTCGATCAATGCTCCGTTAAATAGCAGTTATAAATTAAGTGTTGGAGATAATTACAGAATTGGTGAAGATATTTTTGGTTATATCGCATCACTTAATTATTCATCAAGTTATGAATCCTACCAACGAGAAAGAGCCTTTTATGATTTTGATGGTGCCAGATTTAATTATGTCGGACTTTATTCAAATCATAATATTATGTTGGGGGGGATGCTTAATCTGAGTTACAAATTCTCAGGGAAGAATAAAATAACTTTCAAAAATGTTTTCAATCAAAATGCTGATGATGAAACTACTATCAACAAAGGTGAGTATCGTTATGCCGGTCAATACAGAGAAATAACAGCACTAAAATATGTTTCAAGATCTTTAAGGTCACATCAATTAGGTGGTCAACATTCATTCACTCCTGCATTTCTATTTGATTGGGGACTTTCTTATTCAAAGTCTGTTCGTAATGAACCTGACTTAAGAAGATATGTTTATGCACGCGATATAGAAGAACCTGAGACTCCTCTGAGTTTAATTTTAGATCAATCTTTAGTTACTAGATTCTTCGGTGAATTAACTGACAATGATTATGGATTGAATTCAAATTTTTCAATCAAACCATTCACCAATCCTAATCTTCCAAAAATATCTTTCGGATTATTGCTTAATTCAAAAGACAGAAAATTTGATGCAAGAATATTCGGATTTAGAAATGGAATAGGTGGTAATTTTATTGAAGAACAAAAGACTCTTTTACTTCCAATTGAGCAAATTTTCGTTCCACAGAATATCAGACCTGATTTTATAACAATTACAGAAATAACTCTTCCATCAGATAGTTATACTTCCGAGCAGAAAGTTGTAGCTTCGTATATTATGATTGATCCACAATTGACAGATAAATTAAAAGTCGTTACAGGTGTTAGATTTGAGTATTCACAGCAAATATTGAACTCACAAACAATTACAAATGATCCTGTAAACGTAAATACAATCTATCGCGATTGGATGCCGAGCTTGAATATTATTTATCAATTCACTAATGATATAAATCTGAGATTGGGTTATAATAAAACCTTAGCAAGACCTGAATTCAGAGAAATTGCTCCGTTCACTTATTTTGATTTTGTAGCTAATGAACTTGTTCAGGGAAATCCTTCTCTCAAAAGATCTTTGATAGATAATATGGATTTGAGATTCGAATATTTCCCAACAGGAAGTGAATTATTTGCTGCAAGTTTGTTTTATAAGAGCTTTAAAGATCCTATTGAGTTAATACTTGTTGCTTCTTCGAGCAATGAACCAATTCGTTCTTTCGCAAATGCCAGAAGTGCTAAAAACTTCGGTGTTGAGTTAGAAATAAGAAAAAAATTAGATTTTTTAACAGATTTATTTGAGAATCTTTCGATTGTAAGTAATCTGAGTTTTATCAATTCAAGAATTAAATTAGATAATTCTTCTGAGTCAAATTCATTCCAAAAATCAGACAGACCTCTTCAAGGTCAACCAAATTATATCATCAATTTTGGATTTTACTTTGACAGTGTCGAGCTAGGTTTAAATTCTTCTATTACATATAACAGAGTTGGAGATAGAATATCAAAGGTTGGAGTAAATGATCTTGGTGATATTATAGAAAAACCTGTTGATCAAATAGATTTTATGATTTCTAAAAAATTCTTTGGAAGTTTCTCAGTAAAATTTGCTGTAAAAGATTTACTAAACCAAAGCAAGACATTCATTCAAAGAACAAAAAACGGCGACAAAACAGTTGACTTATACAATCAGGGAAGAAGTTTTTCATTAGGATTTTCGTATCAACTATAACTATAAACAAAAAAGGGATCGCATATGAAAAAAATGTTCATTATTCTCATTGCTCTTTTTGCAATCACTGAGTTCGTAAATGCTCAGATTGTAATTCAAGGTGATATTACTACTAATACCACCTTTACCAACAACAATACTTATTTATTAAGAGGTATTGTTAGAGTTCAGTCTCCCGCTACTTTAACTATTCAGCCAGGAACTTTAATAATTGGTGAGAATGCAACTCAAGGTTCATTAATAATTAAGCCTGGAGCAAAAATAATTGCAAACGGAACAAGACAACAACCGATTGTTTTCACAAGTCAATTTGCTTTACAAGGTTCAACCAGACCACCAACGTATGGCGACTGGGGCGGAATAATTGTATTAGGTAATGCAAGAATAAATGTTCCCGGTGGAACAGCTCAAATTGAAGGACCAGGCGACGTGTACGGTGGTACTAATGATGACGATAGTAGTGGAGTAATGAGATATGTTAGAATTGAATATCCTGGTATTGCTTACTCTCCAAACAATGAAATTAATGGTTTAACACTTGGTGGTGTTGGAAGAAAAACTGTTTTCGAATACATTCAGGTCAGCTATTGCGGTGATGACTCTTTTGAATGGTTTGGCGGAAATGCAAATGCAAAATATTTAGTTGCTTTCAGAGGATGGGATGATGACTTTGATACAGATTTCGGATTTTCTGGTAAATTACAATTTTTAGTAAGCTTCAGAGATCCTGCTATTGCAGATCAATCACAATCAAATGGATTTGAATCTGATAATGATGGTTCAGGTTCTTTAAATACTCCAATTACTTCGCCAACCTGGTGGAACGTAACTTTAGTTGGGCCGAGAGCAGATGCAAATACAACAGTAAACTCTCTTTATAGAAGAGGAATGCATTTGAGAAGATCATCAAGAAATAAAATATCAAATGCTTTGATTATGGGATGGCCAACAGGAATAAGATTGGACGGTGCTAATACAATACAAGCTTTGATTGATAATAATTCGTGGGTAAGAAATAGTATCATTTCAGGTTGCCCTACTGCTATGGATACAGTAAGTGCTGGTAACTTAAATTTCAATATTGCTAACTGGTGGACAGCATCAAACGGAAGAACTTTCACAAATAATTCTGAAGTTATGTTAACAAATGCATTTAATCTATCTAATCCTAACCCTATGCCGATGACAGGATCACCTGCTTTAACCGGTGGTGCAACTCCTCCGAACGATGGTTTCTTTGATCCATCAGCAACTTTCGTTGGCGCATTTGGAACGACCAACTGGATGGAAGGTTGGACAAACTTTAATCCAAGTGGTTATGTTTTGTCAGCTAAAGAAGTAGTATTAAATAACATTCCAACTGACTTTACTCTTTCTCAAAACTATCCAAACCCGTTTAATCCTTCAACAAAAATTATTTATACAGTTGCAGAACCAACTCAAGTAAAAATAACTGTAACAAATTTCCTCGGTCAAGTAGTTGAAGAGTTGGTTAATGATTACAGAGAAAGAGGTACTTATGAATTAACTTTTAATGCTGAAAATCTTTCATCAGGATTATACTTCTATACTTTAGAAGCAGGTAATACAAAAATTTCAAAGAAAATGACTTTGGTTAAATAAGATCTCCTCTCTCCTTCGACAAAGGGCGTTGCTTATGGCGGCGTCCTTTTTTATTTTAAACGGGAGATAATTGTATTTATGATTAAAATTATTCCAATAATAATTCTATTTCCTTTATGTCTCATTGCTCAATCAAGCTCAGAGTATTTTAAAGCTTTAAATAATATTAGTGCTGACTCAATCAGAAAACATCATTTATACCTTGCAAGTGATGAATTAGAAGGAAGAGGTCTTGGTAGTAGGGGAATAGAATTATCAGCAAATTATATATCTAATCAATTCTCATATTCTAATCTTAAAAAGATTCCTAAGAAGAATAGTTATTTTCAGGAAATACCTATGCGTGGAAGTAGAATACTGGAAAACTCAGAATTAGTGATTTTGTATGAAGATTCAATAATTAATCTTAAATATTCTGAAGACTATTTTTTATATAAACTTGGTCAACAGACATTTATTCCACAACCTTTGGAAATTGTATTTGTTGGATATGGAATTATTGCACCTGAATTTGATTATAATGATTATCAGACTGTTGATGTTGAAGGAAAAATTGTTGTATATCTTGACAGTGAACCTTACTCTGAAGATTCTGATTTTTTTAGTGGATATCTTCCGACAAGATATAGTCAACCCGAAATGAAAAGAAGAATTGCAATATCAAGAGGTGCTGCAGGTACGATTTTAATACCTATTGAACGCTATACTGACTGGTCAGTAGTTCAACGTGATTTTGATATTGAAGATGTGATTTTAGCTTATGATTTTACAAGTAATCTAAATATTATTCTTAATCCTCAGAAAGCTGAATTGATTTTTAAGGATTCTAATTATTCATTTGAAGATATACTTCAAATGCACGTGAGACATAAAATCAAGTCTTTTAAACTGAATTCTAAATTGAAGTTTAAAGGAATTTTTAAGGAAAGAAGTTTTATTGAAAAAAATGTGATTGGAACAATAGTCGGCACTGATAAAAAATTAAAGGATTCATACATAATTGTATCTGCGCATTATGATCATCTTGGAATTGAAAAACCAATTAAAGGCGATTCGATTTATAATGGTGCATTAGATAATGCAATAGGTGTTTCAGTAATGCTTGAAATTTCACGCGCGTTGAGTTCGTTAAAACTTAAAAGGTCGGTAGTTTTTATTGCTACTACTGGTGAAGAAAAAGGTCTTTTAGGTTCAATTTACTATACTGATAATCCTATTTATCCGCTTTATAAAACAATAGCTAATTTGAATATAGATGGAATTGCTTTTTTTAGAGACTTCAAATCAATTTTACCGTTGGGAAGAGAATATTCAAGTTTAGGTGATAATTGTTTAATGGTTGCAGAAAAGTTTGGATTGACTATTGATGAAATTCCAGATGGATTTTACAAATTCGGAGCGTTTAGTAATAGTGACCACTATGCATTTGCGATGGCTGGTATTCCATCCATTATCATTCTTGAAGGATTGGAAAATAAAACTTTATCACGAGAAGAAGTTAAGAATGAATTTATTGATTACTATGTTAACAGATATCATTCTCCATTTGATGATTTAAATCAAAATATTGATTACATTGCTGCTGAAAGACACGCTAAGATTTTATTTGATTTTATCTATCAATTGGCGACTAGTAACGAAGTACCAAGTTGGAATGCAGATTCGCCTTTTCTCAAATTCTATTTAAGAAATATAGCTGAAAAAAGATAAGATATGCGGATAAATTTATTTATTGTTCTATCAGTAATTTTATTTAATTATAGCTGCACCGTTATTAAATCTACAGAAAATGTAATTATAATTTCTGGCTCTGATACTATGTACGAGCTTAATGAAAATCTTGCGAAGGAATTTATGAAAGAACATCCTGAAATATCTATTTATGTTAAAGGAGGTGGTACGAGATTAGGAATTTATGATTTGATAAATGATAAGTGTGATATTGCCGCTGCTTCAAGAAACTTGAAACCTGAAGAATCAAAGTTATTAGCTGATTATTATGGGGCATTAGCATTAGTTTATTTAATTGCAAAGGATGGATTAAGCATTTATGTTAATCCAAAAAATTTTGTGAATGATTTAAGTTTAGTTCAGATAAAAGAAATATTTTCAGGTAAGATAAATAATTGGAACCAAGTCGGTGGTGAAGACAAAGAAATTAATGTTGTAACTCGTAATCCAAACTCAGGAACTTATTTATTTTTTAAGGAGCACGTTTTGGATGGAGAGGAATATACAAAGAATTCGATATCATTTAACTCTACAAAAGATATAACTAAATATATCAGTGAAAATTATTATGCAATTGGTTATGGAGGTATGAGTTATACTGAAGGGGTTATTCAAATAAAAGTGAATGGAATAGAGCCAAGTGAACAAAATGTGAGGAATGATACGTATCCAATTACCAGATATTTACATTATTTAACAAGGAAATCACCATCAGGGAATGTAAAGAAATTCATTGATTGGGTTCTTTCTCCTAAAGGACAAAACATTATGCGTAAATCTGGTTTTATTTCTCTTTGGGAATATAGGCTTTAGTTAATCATTTTACACTAAAATAATATTCAGATAATTTTCCCTTAATATCATATCACTAATTTCCCTCAGTTAAAAATTATGGTTTAATGAGGAAATGTATTTCTCGAGAAAAAAAAATCAAGATGTTTTTAGTATCAGGAAGATTAAAGAAAATCCATTCAGTGGATTGAATGAATTAAAGACACATAAAAACAAAAAACTGATAATGTTGAAAGAAAGAAAACTCGAGTGGGCGAGTGAATATTATCTGATTTATAATTCAGACAATTTGGAAAATAATTAGTATTAAACTAAAACCTTCTCTTCTGATTTTTTATTCGAATATAAAACTTCTATTTTGATCTCATCCGATTTTGTAATCTTGTGCAAATTACAAGTGATGCTTTTGTTGTTGATTTCAATAAAATTGACACGCAAAGACTCACCTGAATAGCCTTTGATTGAAGCTCCGCCATTGATAAAGTTTAGTCCTTTTCTCTGATAGTATTCATTGTAATGAATATGACCGTGAATAATTAAGTCAATTTTATATTTATTAAACAGACTGAATAATCTTTTCTTCTTGCGAAGTTTCATAGTTTGTTTCTCAATATTCTGCCAAAGACCAGCGATTGAGCGTTTAGTGTTTTTTATTTTATTGAAATGATGATGAAGTGTTGCAATTTTAACGTATCCATCCGAATTGAATTTTTTTAATACCTGCTCAATTTCAAAAAACTGATTGAGTTTAATCTCACCGTTTGAAGCGAAAGGATTTTTTGTAATAGAGTATTCTAAAATTGAATTCATTCCTAGTAGTAGTACTTCGTCGTTTAGTTCTTTTAAGAAAGGATAATTATTGTTTTGGGAAACATATAAGCAATTTTCAAATGTCTCTTCAAAATAGTTATTGAATGAACGAAGTTTTTCGTAGTAATCAACTTTTTTACATCTTGATGGAAAATCAAAAATATCTTCAGCTCTTTGGGGACCGCCAAAAATATCGTGATTGCCGGGAAGTACAGTCAGATATTTTGAATTCAATAATTTTCTTTTATGCAAGTGATTTCGAAGTAATAACCAATCACTTTCATCCGCATTATCAGTTAAGTCACCAGTGATTATCAAATGATCGGCATGGTTAGCAACTATGTAATCAAGTAATCTTTCTATCTTTCTGATGTTTGAATCGGAAAACAATGTATTAAGGTGAAGATCAGAGATGTGTGCAATTAGCATAAAATTTAAGAGATTAATTCAACAGTATTTTCTATAGGTTTTAAGTATCTGGCTCGTTTTGATTCTTTAATGTAAGTAATATCTAAAATTATAAAAGCATCAATACAATTATTAAAATCCGGATCAATACTGAAATCAACAAAATTAACTCCCTCATTTAAGCATATATCAGCATACTGTTTAAACAAAACAGGAACAGAAAATCCGAGAATTTTTAATTGTGATTTCAGTATTCGTAATTCCTGTTCGTAATTATCAGCATTAAAAAGTTCTTTTAGTTCTGAAATCTTTTTTTCTGAGAGGGCAAATTTATTTTTAGAATAAACAAGATTATTATTTTTAGAAAACCATTTAGTGTAAAAGTAAACGATTAAGTTTTTTGCATTTTCAGAATAATTATTGCTCATGCTTACTGCACCGAACAGATATCTTATTTCAGGATGAAGAATAAGAACTTTGCCGATTCCTTGCCACAAATAATCTAATGCAAGTGAATTCCAATATTTTGATTGTATGAAGCTTCTTCCCAACTCAATTGAGTTAGGTAAAATTCTTTTTAAATTGTCTGAATAATCGAATAGAGATGAAGTATAAAAACCTTGAATTCCAAATTCAGAAAGAACTTGACCACCAAATGCAAATCTATAAGCTCCAACTATTTCTAAATTATCATCATCCCATAATACGAGATGTTTATAATGTTTATCATACACATCAAAATCTTTACTTCGGCCTGTGCCTTCTCCTACTTTTCTAAAGGTTATTTCCCTTAATCGTGCAATTTCACGAACTACATCTTGTCCATTGGAGTAATTAACAAGATAAATCTTTTTGCCATCAGTAGTCTGACCAATAAATTCACTGTTATTTAATTGCATCTTGATTTTTTGTTTATCAACGGGTTGAATAACTGTTGACTCTGTTTCAAAAATGCCGGGTTTATTCTTAGCAATTCTATATAAATGCTTTCTTAAAGATTTTGAAAGATGATTTGCATTAAAATATTTAGTGGATAATGCTTTAGGTGAAATCAAATTTCCAATTTTTAATTCAATAGTTTTCTTTTCCTTATTCATCAGTTCATATGGAAGAAGAAACATAGAAAACTTTTTCGAAATAAAAGAAACGAAATAAAATAAGAGAGAGTTTCTTCCTTTAACATAAATCGGTAGAACAGGTGCTTGAAATTTATCTGAAAAATAGACTAAACCTTTTTTCCATTGAGAATCTTTTATGCCATTTAAACCCAATCTGGATACTTCACCAGCAGGGAATAATATGATTGCAGATTCTTCATTTATCGCTTTAGCTATTGCCTGATAATTTTCTTTGAATTTTACATTGGAAAAAAGATCAAATGGTAGAAAAAGTTCTTTAAGATTGCTGATATTTAACAATACATCATTAACGATAATTTTAACATCACTTCTTACTGACAACAATAATTTTAATAATATTAAGCCATCCAGCCCCCCAAATGGATGATTTGCTACGACAATTACTCGTCCTTCAGAAGGAATTTTTTCTCTATCGCGTTGAGAAATTATGTAGCTAATATCGAAGGTTTCAAAAAATTCATCAATGAATTCTACTCCAAATTTTTCATTATTAGCTTCAATGAAATTATTAATCTTTTTGAGCAGAAATAATCGCTCTAAAAAAATAATTATTGAATTCCTGATGAATTTGGGAAATTTGGTCTCTAACGAAGGAATTTTAGAGACAAGTATTTTTTCGATATCTATTTTATTCATATTGAAATAAAATTTAGTCTCAAGATAGAATAGAATTGTTATTTAAATTTTATCGGAATGTTAAGAGAAGATTAAGTCTAATCAGATTGCTTTTTGCCAAATCTTCTAAAAGCAAAAAGTGTTTGACTAAAATAATTATTCGGGAAAAAAGTTTTTAATCCATACTCATCAGGTTTACTATCGGGTAAGTATGCAGTGCCAAATAACCAATCCCAAACAGCTAACTTAGTTGCAAAATTTCTATTTCTTCCTTTTCCTGTTGAATGATGCCAACGATGCATTTCAGGTCCATTGATGATTTTCTGAAGCCAGCCAGTTTTTACATCAATATTTGAGTGGATATACATTCCCCAGACAGCACTTATCAATCCTTTGTATGCTACAACTTCAGGTGGTGACCCTAGAAGAATTATAGGAGCGAATTCAACTGTTTGGTTTATTAAAATTTCGAGTGCGTGAGAACGAGAACCCGATAGCCAATCAACTTTTTTGGGTGAATGGTGTGCTTCGTGAATTCTCCACAACCATTTATTATTATGTTGCCAGCGATGCATAAAGTAAATATAGATGTCATGTGTTACTGTGAAAAAAAAGAGTTGAATCCAAATGGGAACATTTGCAAGTAATTTTAATCTTGATAAACCGGTTGAAATGTCAATAAAATTTATTATGTAACCAAAAATTATTATTGAAAGGATGTAGCTTTGAGCAATTGTATAAAGAGCCAAGTCATCAAAAAATCCTTCTCTGAGAACTTCCTGACCTTTTGTGTATGGAAAAATTCTTTCAAGAATAACAAAGAAAATTGCTGAACCGATTATTCCCAACATTGAAATTTTTTCATAAGGTGCGAGATTGTTGATGTATTCGCTAACAAATGAAAATATTCCGTTTAGGAATTCCATTTTTATTTAACTCTCCTAAGTTTTTTAATCTGAGCCAATTCACTTTCATAGACTTTTTTAATACCATCACCAAGTGCTAATTCGATATCTCTGATATTTGAAACTAATCTTTGAATTCCACCCACTTCAACAGAAGCAGCTTGGTCAGTTCCCCACATAGCTCTATCGAGAGTTATATGGCGTTCAACGAAATTTGCTCCGAGGGCAACTGCAGCCCATGTTGGAGCTAATCCAACTTCATGACCAGAATATCCAATTGGAATATCCGGATATTTTTCTCGTAGAGTAGTAATCATTTTAAGATTTAGTTCTTCGAGTTTACATGGATAAGAAGAAGTTGCATGAGCTAAAAGTAAATTTTCTTTACCAAAGAAATCAACAGCTTTTTCAATTTCTTCCATAGTTGACATTCCAGTTGACATCATAACTGGTTTATTGAGTTTTTTATGTTTATCTAATAATTCTATATCAGTCAAGGAAGCAGATGGAGTTTTATAAATAGGGGGATCAAATTTTTCAATAAAATCTACGGAAGGCTCATCCCAGCAGGATGCGAACCAAATGATATCAAGTTCTTTACAAAATTTATCTAAAATCTCGTATTCTTTTTCACCGAATTCAACTTTGTGTCTGTAGTCAATGTAAGTCATTCGTCCCCATGGAGTATCGCGTTCAATATTCCATTGATCTTTCGGGACACATAATTCAGGAGTGCGTTTCTGAAATTTCACTGCATCACAGCCAGCGTATTTCGCCCCCACAATCATTTTTTTAGCAATATCTAAATCGCCATTATGATTTATACCGATTTCTGCAATAATGAAAGTAGGATGGTTATCGCCAATAAATTTATTACCAATTTTGATTTCTCTTTTTGTCATTTTTTATTCTCAAGTTTTAATGATATGATAAGTTCTGCTAGTTCTCTGAAAGCTCCGTAACCTGCTTTAGCTTCGCATATATAATCAGAAATTTCTTTAATGAAATTCATTCCATCATTTGGAGTAGCTTTGAATCCACATTTCTGCATTATTTCATAATCATTCGAATCATCACCAATATAAGCGATATTTAATTCTTCTATACCATTTTTCTTTTTGATTTGTTCAAGCACTTCGAGTTTATTTTTTACTCCGAGATAGACTTCGGTAATCTTTAATTTTTCTGCTCGAGTCTTAACCGTTCCAGAGTGTTCACCGGTAATGATTACCGTTTCAATGTTTAACAGATTTCTTAATCTTTCTACTCCCATACCATCTCGGATAGAAAATCTTTTGAAAGCTTCTCCATTAGATGAATAATAAATGCCAGTATCAGTTAAAACTCCATCAACGTCTGTAATGATTAATTTGATATTTTTTATTTTATTGGAAAGATGTTGATTGTTCTTTGCTAAATTTTTATCAACTACCATGCAGTCCAACCTCCGTCAACAACTAGATTTGCACCGGTCATATAAGCGGACGCATCACTTGCGAGAAAAACTATTGCACCTTTGTAATCATCTGGTTTAGCCATACGACCAAGCATTGTTTTTTTTGAGTAATTATTAATGAAAAATTCGTCTTGCTCATTTTCAACGCCACCGGGAGTTAATGTATTTACTCTTATATTATCCTTTCCCCAATATGAAGCGAGATATCTTGTGAAATTTAGTATTGCACTTTTTGTAGCAGGGTAGGAAGGTGATTTATAGAAATCCTGCGTTCCATCTGGTTTCTGATAAAGCGATTGATCCGGTGCAACCATTCCATAAGTTGAAGCAACGTTAATTATACTTCCGCATTTTCTTTTAGCCATTTCCTTTCCTATAATTTTGCTACAAAGGAATACTCCAGTAAGATTAACATCAATTGATTTTTGCCACATCTCTAAAGGATAGTTTTCAAATTTTGATAACTCTCCAGCAGTTTGTGGATTTTCAAACATATCATTTATTGCAGCATTGTTCACAAGTACATCAATCTTACCGAATTTTTTGATTGTAAGTTCAACAAGATTTATAATTGATTTTTCATCCGTAACATCAAGCTCACTTCCGATAGATTCTGTTGGTAATTCTTTAGCAAACTCTTCACATTCTGTCTGATGCAAGTCAGCTACAACTACATTAGAGCCCGCCTCAGAAAGAGCAAAACAATGATGCCTTCCAATTAATCCTAAAGCACCAGTTACAACAGAGACTTTATTTTTTAACGAGAATAGTTCAAATAAATTATTCATTATTGTTTATTCTTTGGTTTTGTATTGAAGTTCGTGGTTTTTCTAAAAACTGGTTCAACTGGTTCTCCACGTAAATATTTTTTAATATCTTTTTCTTCGACAGCTGTTTTTAAGATAGGCAGAACATCCTTATATGCTTTTAATGTATATTCAATATCATCGTCCGAATGTGAAAATGACATATTATGAAATCCGCCCCAAAGAATTCCACGCTTTATCATTTCTTGTTGAACTAAAGATTTCATCTCCAAAGGATTGCAATCAGATTTTTCAGCATCAAAAGTAATTATAGTTCTGCAATCAAAACCTGAACATTTCGTATAATCCATTCCTAAATCATGTGCAATCGAGTTATATCCGTCCTTTAATTTTCTTCCTTGTTTAGCAAGATATTCAGGAACATTTTTTTCAATTAGTTCTTCAATAGTGGCTTTTGCTGCAGCTAATGAGAGTGCTTCTCCACCAAAAGTAGTAAAAAAGAAAACTTCTTTCTCTAATAAACTCATTACATCTTTTCTACCAGTAAGAATTCCGATTGGCATGCCATTAGCAACTGCTTTGGAGAATGTAGCTAAATCCGCTTTTACTCCAAAATATTCCTGTGCTCCTCCAATTGCTACTCTAAATCCAGTCCACATTTCATCAAATATTAATAATGTGCCATTCTTCGTGCAAACTTCTCTTAATTCCTGAAGGAAATTATTTTTGGGTTCTTCAAAAACAAATGGTTCAAGTATAACGCAGGCAGTATCTTCATCAATTGAGTCAATTACTGAATGAATATCATTGTAGTTGAAAGTAAATGTTAAATCCTGAATTACTTGCGGAATTCCTTTGTTTCTATCAGTAACACTAATGTACCAATCGTGCCAACCGTGATAGCCACAACAAAGAACTTTATTTCGTTTTGTAAATGCACGAGCTAACCTCACCGCAGCAGAAGTAACATCTGCACCAGTTTTACTGTAACGAACAGATTCAGCATTTGGTACAACTTTATTTATAATTTGAGCAACTTCAACTTCCAATGGATGCATTAAAGAAAAAGTTATCCCAGAACTTAATTGCTCTTTAATTGCTTCATCAACTTTATCATAGCAATAACCCAATGATAAAGGACCGACAGCCATTGTGTAATCTAAATACTCGTTTCCATCCACATCCCAAACGTGAGAGCCCTTTCCTTTTTGAAGATATTTTGGAGCAACACCTTTGATGTTTTGACCTGGACCTTTTGCAAGTGTTTGAGTTTGGGCAGGGATGAGTTCTAAAGCAATTTTATATAATTCATCTGATTTAATTATTTCCGGATAATTTTCATTGAAAGAAACAGTATTTGGCATAATTCCTCAAATAATTTTTGTTTGATCAGGAGTAATTGTTTTCAAATCTTTCAGATGATTTCTGTACCAATTTACTCCGATATATTTTTCATTGATTTTTTTTATTTCGGGTTCTGCTTCCAATAAATTTAATATATCCTCTAATGAAAAATAAGGATTATTTGGAAACAAACGTTCATAAACTGTTTTGATAAATTGAAAGTCTTCGGGATAATCAATTGTGAATCTATGTGACATTGAATAATCTAAACCTGTTTCCCAGACTACATTTCCAATTCTGAATTTGTCATTATTTTCCCAAATGTATGGGGTTGTATGTTCTCTCTCGAAATCTTTTTTGGCTTCAAACCATGCTTTTTCTAAAACAGAGAAATTCATAACTTCAACATCATTCCCATCGGGGTAAGTTGCAGGATGTAAATTACTTACATAATCATACTTATCAGAATTTTGTATAAAAAAGTTCAAAACTTTATCAATTATTTTTGGATCAATGAGAGGGCAATCAGAAGGGATTTTTACTACTGCATCAGCTTTATAAAATTTAGCTGCCTGATAATGTCTATCTAATAAATCAGTTAAATTTCCACGAAAAACCTCAAATCCATTTTCATAACATAATTTTTCTAATATATCATCTGATTGTTCATAAGATGTAGCAACAACAATATTATTACTAAATAATGATTTAGCTACTCGCTCTAACTGTCTAATTAATAGGGGCTTATCTATAAGAGGTAATAAAACTTTATTGGGCAATCTTGAGGATGAACATCTTGCCTGAACAATAATTACAATATTCATTATGATCTTGAACCGAGCAATTTCTTTTTCTTAAATAAATCCCAGATTGGATTATAAAATTTGACTGAATCTTTTGATTTCGAAAATTCTAATAATTTTCTTCCTTCCTCGGCAATAAATTTAGCTGAGGTCCCGTCATTCTGTATTGGCATTAAACTTTTGAGAATATTAGTTTCAATATCTGAATAAACTTCTTTACCAAGAGCTAAAGCGAGGTAAACCACTGAGGAATAACGGGTAATCAGAACATCACAATTTGCAATTAAAGGTTCAATTGGACACCCATAATAAACTAATGCTTCAGGGGCGTATTTCTTTATTTCAGCTTCCCGTTTTTTGAAATTTTCATTTGGATGAAGTTTGAAAATCAATTTACGGCCATCTGCAATTTTCTGAGCTTTTCTTATGAATTTTTTTCTGTTCTCATATTTGAAAGTTTCCCGCATATCAGATGTTGCTACTAAAACGAAATTTTTATGTTCAAAATCAGAATTGATAATCGACCTGACGTTATCAAAGTTAGGAATACCTGTTACACGAATTTTTTCAGGTTTTACACCTTTTTTAATGAATAGCTCCCGATAGCCTTCGGAGGCAACACAAAATATATCATACAAATCCGATAATCCTGTCATAGAAGTACTTGCAGCCCATCTAGGGAGTTTGAAGTTTTTCACAATTTTATACCAAAGATTTTCGGGGTCAGTCATTCCTTCCTGAACGAGAATGACTCGTGAACTTCTTATGTTTTGAGGAATTATCAGATCCTGACAAGTAAATACTAAATCATAGTTTCTCGATTTACCTTCATAATCAATTTGTAAATTGTTTGATTCTAAGTATTCTAATGTTTTTCTTTTGAATTCTCCACCTAAAACTGTAAAATCTAATATTCCTAACTTTGTGAGAAATCTGATATATCCATCAGCATAATAGGGAGTAAACCAGAGATTATAATCTTTCAAATGTTCGGAAATACGGTGCATCTGCATAGTCTGGTTCAAAGAACCACCGATGAATAATATGTTTTTCTTCATTTTAGTCAAAATTAGTTATTACTTTTACGTAAATATCAGTTATCGAATTCAATATTACAATGAAAATATGTTATCCATAAGTAAAATAAATATTACCGGAATGTTAAGAAATTGAGTAAAAAGTAATTTTTTTACCATTATAATTATTTGAACTATATTCGCAAAAAAAAATTAGGTAATTATGCGAGCAATCAAACCACCAGCCTTAAAAAAAGGGGACTTGATAGGAATTATCTCTCCAGCCTCGACGCCTGACGAATTATCGAGAATTGAAAATTCTGTGAAATATTTCGAAAACTTAGGTTACTCAGTTGTTTTAGGTCAAAATGTTGGAAAATACAGAGGATATCTGGCTGGCACTGATCAGGAAAGATTGGATGACCTTCATTCAATGTTTTCAAATAAAAAAGTTAAAGCTGTTTTTTGTATCAGAGGTGGATATGGTGCTTTCAGATTACTTGATAAAATTAACTATAAACTCATAAAATCTAATCCCAAAATTTTTGTCGGATATAGTGAAATTACCGCACTCCAAAATGCAATATTTACAAAAACCGGATTAATCACTTTTGCAGGTCCAATGCCTGCTGTTGATTTTGTGAATGAAGTTAGTTCATTTACGGAAGAATTTTTCTGGAAATTAGTTACTTTCAAGAAAAAAATAGGGAGGATTAAATATCCTGCTGAGACTTCTCCACAAACATTACGAAAAGGAATAGTTAGTGGACAAATTGTCGGGGGCAATCTTGCTGTATTAACTGCTTTGACAGGTACGAAATACTTTCCAGATATGAAGAATAAGATTTTAATTCTTGAAGATATAAATGAAGCTCCTTACAAAGTTGATAGGCTTCTAAATCAGTTGAGATTAAATGGTGTTTTCTCAAAAATTAAGGGAATAATTCTCGGTCGGTTTGTTGATTGTTATGAAGATGATGCAAATAAAAAAACACTCACACTTGGTGAAGTAATTGATGATTATTTCTGTCCTCTAAAAATACCTTCGCTTTATGTTTTTCCGCACGGACATATTAAAGATTTTGTAACTATTCCATTTGGATTGAAGATAAAATTAGATTCGGGCAAGCAGTCTGTTGAGTTTTTAGAATCAGCTGTCAATTAGGACTTTCTACATAAGTGAAGTAACCTTTGTTTTTTAATTTATCTTCAATTTGTTTAATTGAACTATCGTTTTTGTAAATTGCAAAAAATGTTGAACCACTACCTGTCATTATAGAAAAATCTGCTCCAGATTCAATAAGTAGTTTTTTTAGCTCTGCTAATTCCGGATAAAAACTTGTAACTATTTCTTCAAAATCATTTCTAATAAATTTTCCCCACATTTCATAATCATTCGGATGTCTTTTAATTATTTCTTTGAGATTATATTCTGATTTTTTCGGTTGAATTTTCGAAAAAGCCCACTTTGTAGAAATATGAATTCCTGGGTTAACTACAAGAATTTTATCGTTAATCTTAAGGTTAATCTTTGTTAATTTTTCTCCACGTGATTCGGCATAAGCCGGTAAATCAAAGAGAAACAAAGGGACATCAGAACCGAGTCTCAATGCAATTTCGCTTAATTCTTCTTTTGATATTTTTAGTTCGAATAATTCATTTATTCCAATTAAGGTGAATGCTGCATTAGAGCTTCCTCCGCCCAATCCGGCACCAATTGGAATTTTTTTTTCTAATTTAACATCAACTAAAATTTTTTTACCCGAGTATTCTTCTAGACTTTTTATAGCTTTCAGAATAAGATTTTCTTTTTCGGAATTAAGAAATTCAGAATTGGAATGAAAAGATAATTCATCTGCTTTTCGAAAAGTTATTTTATCGTGTAATTGTAATGGATAAAATATTGTTTCAAGATTATGATAACCATCATCGCGTTTAGAAACAATGTTTAATCCGATATTAATCTTTGCGAATGATTTAAGTGTTATTTCTCTCATCTAAAAGCTCTTTAATTGATTTTATATCATTTGGATTTGAGCCACAACAGGCACCAATCATACTTGGTGAAAGACTTAACTTGTCCCGAATCAATTCAGCGTAAAAGTTATTTCTTTTATTATTCTCAGATTCAGACTTTTTCCAAAGATTGAGATAAAATCCCCAGTTGAAATCAATTTCCATATTTGAAGTTAATTTATCCAATAATGAGTTAGTAATGCAATTAAAACTTATACATAGGGGATTATAATTTTTTATGAAACTTATTACTTCAATTATTTTTTCTCCGCTTAACAATCTTAAATCTTCGGTGAAATAAAGACTTATTACAAAAGGTATATTATTCTTATTGCAAAATTCACAAATGATTTTAATCTCATCCAGATGACTTTGAGTCTCGTTCAAAATAAAGTCAGCACCATATTCAACTAAACTTTCAATATGATAGCAATGATTTAATTCCAGTTCTTTCTTAGTCGCTTTCCGTTGAGTCTGATAGCAATCTTCTGTCGGAGGATTTGAACCAGCAATAAGAATCGGTAAATTCTCTTTCGCTTCTAAGGCAAGATTCATTGCTATTTTAACATAGTTCTTGAAAACATCAATACCAGCTTGTTTCAGAGCATATGGATTAGTTCTGAACGTGTTAGTTGTTATAATATCAGCACCAGCATTTATGTAATCTTTGTGAATCTGTAAAACAACTTCGGGATTGTACATATTAACTTTAGCTGACCACGAATAATCTTTTGAGGTCAATCCTTTTTGTTCCATTAAACTTCCCATCGCTCCATCTAAAATTAGTGGGCGATTTATTCGTTTTGATAGACTAAACAGGTTAAATTCATTTAAGAAGTTCATTGTATAGTTTCAAATGTTTTTCAAAAAATGGTAAGAATTTTTTCCAAACTTGTTCAAATTCAATATTGTGTAAAGTTGGTTCTTCAGTGATTACACAATCAAATTCTGAGTTAATTGGATGCCATATAATTTCATCCATTTGATACTTAACAAATAACTCAAAAACAGTAATTCCTTTTGCGTCTGCGAGAAATACTGCTGATGTGTCAGGAGTGAAAAGCATATTTAGATTTTGAATTACAGCAGCAAAAAGGTCAAAATCATTAGTAGGATTAAAAATAAATTTTTCATCAATTATTTTTTTTGCCTTATCAAAATCTTTTTGGTGACATATCAGAATAATATTTATATCGTATTCACTCAGTTTATTGATAAGTAATCTAAAATTTTCCGTTCCCCAGAAACGAGCATCGCTACCAGCAGAAATATTGATGCCGAGCAAAAACTTATTCCTATGAAAAATATTTTCAAATGATTCTTTAATCTTATTGATGGAACTTTCAGTTGGATTGTAAATAATTTTTATTTCTTCTTTCGAGTAATTGATTTCAAGAATTTTTAATAAGCTACAAATTCTCTCTGTAACATGATATTTATTTGCATCAGGACGAGGGGTTGTATGAGTAAATATACTTTTATTTGATTTTTCAAGACCGAGCTTGTAATTGCACCTAATAGCTGATATTAAAAAACTTACTGTTGTTGAAACATCATCGTGGGCATCAATTACAATATCGAAATTTCTTGAGTTTATAACTTTCAAAGTCTGAAAAAATCCTTTCAATCCTTTATCGTAAATCATGATTTCATCTATGTCGGGATTGTTATTAAATGCAAAGTAGTTTTTTCTATCAGCTAACACAGAAATATTGCAACAAGTCTTTTGTTTCAACAAATGAATAAAAGGAGTTGTAACGAGAGCGTCTCCTATTCGATTTATTCTGATAATTAAACACTTTGTATCAGAGTTAATTTTTATTTTGTCTGAGGATGATTTTGTTTTTCTACTCAGCCAACTGAGAACTCGCAAAAGAAATTTTCTGATTGAATATTCTATCTTTTTAATCATCTCTTAAAATTAACTCTTTACTCTTATCTAAAATTTCATCAAGGTTCATTTCGTAAAAACATTCTTTATTAAAAGGACATTTCAGTTTATTACAAATGATGCAGTGCAGATCACTTTTAATTACATAATCAGATTTATCGGAAAATGGACCGTGATTTTTCGGTGAAGTTGGCCCAAATAAACCGAGAGTTGGCACTTTCAAAGCTGCCGCGATATGCATTGGCCCTGAATCATTCGCAAGTATCAAAGAGCATTTACTGATCAATCCAGCCATTTGATTAAGATTTGTATGCGGAGATAGAATTACTTCTTCGATTTTATTTTTTATAAATTCTGCATCAGAAAAATCTTCAGGTCCCCATAACATTAAAATTTTACAATCAAATTCCTTCAATAATCTTTCACAAATTTCGACCCACTTTTCTTTAGGACAACGTTTTGAGTCCCACCCACCAGCTGGAATAATTCCAATTACTTTTTTATCCGAAAGATTATTTGAAATGAAAAAATTATCTGCAAAACTTATGTCATTTTCATCAAGATAATAATGAATCTTTTCTGAAATTATTTTTAGTCCAAGAGGTTTTAATAGCTCTAAATTGTGCAGTGCTGAATGTTTATCTCCGCGACCTTTTGTGCCAAGTAAGTTATAGGCGTACTTTCTTCCTCTGTAATCGTAACCAATACGAAATTTGGCTCCGGAAAAAAAAGTGATTTGTGCGGTTTTTGGATTTGACCACAAATCAATAATCAAATCATACTTTTCTTTGCGAACCTTAAGAATAGTTTTTAAAATAAATTCAGATTTATCAAAAGTTAAAACTTTGTTAATCAGTGGATTATTCTTTAATACATCTTTTGCAAAAGATTCAACGAGATAATCAATTTTGGAGTGAATAAAATGTTCTTTCAGATTATCTAGCACAATTGTAGATAGAACAATATCACCGATTCCGCGTGGTTTAATTACTAATATTTTTTTAATTCTCTCTGGATTTATTTTCATTTCGATCAGTCAGAGTTTTCAATGAGCATCGAGCCAATTTTCGCCAATACCAATATCAACTACAACCGGAACTTTAAGTGGAAAAGAATTTTC
>OGCI01001293.1_pt1 | contig 21612 bp, 18 predicted proteins | sample 1570021 | NCBI WGS metagenome assembly OGCI01 (sample SAMN06264664, study PRJEB24512) | hot springs metagenome | isolation source: Hot spring water | place: South Africa: Tshipise | collected 2015-06-21 | reverse complement strand
TGAGGTGGCTCAGGTAGGCTTCTTCACGCCCCGCCTCCAGCCCACGCAGAGCCTCAACACAGGCGAGGTGGGCTACATCACGGCGGCAATCAAATCGGTCAAGGATGCCCAAGTGGGCGACACGATTACCAACGCCCACCGCCCCGCCAGCGAGCCACTGCCCGGCTTTCGCAAAGTGAAGCCGATGGTGTTCTGCGGGCTATACCCTGTGGAAGGCGATAAGTACGGCGACCTGCGCGACGCACTGGAGAAGCTGAGCCTGAACGATGCCTCCATCAGCTTTGAACCCGAAAACAGCGCCGCGTTGGGCTTCGGCTTCCGCTGTGGCTTTCTCGGACTGCTCCATATGGAGATTGTGCAGGAGCGTCTGGAGCGTGAGTTCGGGCTGGAACTGATTGCGACCGCACCCAGCGTGGTCTACCGCGTACAACTGGAAGACGGAACGGTGCGCGAGATAGACAACCCCATCCACTGGCCCAACGCGGGTGTCGTTGAGAAAGTTGAGGAACCCATCGTGAGCGCCACGGTGATGGTGCCCAAGGAGTATGTCGGCTCGGTGATGGAGCTGTGTATGGGGCGTCGGGGCGAGTTCATCCGAATGGAGTACCCCACACCCCAGCGTGTCATCCTCTACTACAAACTGCCCCTGAGCGAAATCCTGTTGGACTTCTATGACCAGCTCAAGACTCGCACACGCGGGTACGCTTCGTTTGATTATGAGCCGTCGGGCTACCGTGAGGCGGATATGGTGAAGTTGGACATCCTCATCAACGGCGACCCTGTGGATGCGCTGAGTTTCATTGCCCCGCGTGACCGTGCCTACCCACGCGCACGGGCACTGGTCGAACGGCTGAAGGAAGTGGTGCCCCGCCAGCAGTTTGAGGTGCGCATCCAAGCGGCGATTGGCTCGCGCGTGATTGCGTCCGAGACGGTCAAGCCGTTCCGCAAGAATGTGATTGCCAAGTGCTACGGAGGCGACATCACCCGCAAGCGCAAACTGCTGGAACGCCAGAAAGAGGGTAAGAAGCGCATGAAGCAGGTTGGCGCGGTGGAGGTGCCCCAAGAGGCGTTCCTCAGCGTGTTGAAGGTGAGTGATTAGGTGTCTGGGCATCACGCTGAGGGTTTGACCTCACCCTCTTGCCTCCTCTCCCGACGCTGCGGGAGAGGGGAGCGATTGGCTCCCTCCCCCTGCGTTTAGGGGGAGGGTTGGGGTGGGGGTTTCTTGCTCCCCTCCGTCAGGTTCCCCCCGCCAGCGTGGGGAACCGATATTACCCCCCTGCGTTTAGGGGGAGAGCTGGGGGATGAGGGCTTACCCCGCTACAACCTCCTTATTCTCGCTTGCCAGCCTCTACGCCTTCCCAGATAATCTCCATCGGCTCGCCATCGGGGGTGCAGTTATAGACGCTGAAATCGATGACTCCCGCTGAGCGCAAGACCTCCTCATCAATCAGGGCTTGCGCAGTGTAGGTAGCCGGCTCACGACGCACGATTTCGTAGACCGCGTCCGCCATAATGTCAGCTTTGCGCCACTGTTGGGGCGTGCCTAAGCCCCAAGCAATCGTGGCTTGGCTCTCTATCAAAGTTCGGGGCCATAAGGCGTTCACGGCGACATTGTGCGCCCGCACCTCCTCCGCCAGACCGAGCGCTAACATCGTCATCCCGAACTTGGAAATCATATAAGCGACCTTGCCGGGTAGCACCTTGAGGTCTATTGGGGGCGACATCATGATAATGTGCCCCCAGCCTTGTTCAATCATGGTGGGTAGCACCGCTTGGGAGCAGGCGAACGAGGCACGCAGGTTGACCCCCATCACCAGGTCAAATCGTTTCATAGGGGTCTCCATCACGGGGTACCACCAGAGCGCGCCCGCATTATTGACCAGGATATCAACCCGTCCGAAAGTTTCCAGAGTGCGCTCCACCATCAGGCGAATGGCGTTGTTGTCTCGTACATCCACTTGGATTGGCAAGGCACGCCCGCCTAACGCCTCCACCTCTTCAGCAACGGTGTAGATGGTGCCAGGTAAGCGCGGGTCAGGTTCGGTGGTTTTCGCTGCGATGACCACCGCCACGCCCTCACGCGCCAAGCGCAGAGCAATCGCACGCCCGATACCGCGACTCGCCCCTGTGATAATCGCCACGCGCCCATTCAGTTCCTGTGCTTGCATGCGGGTAGGATACCCCAAACAAAAAAGTGCGCTGACGAAACTGCCAGCGCACTGCCTGAGAGGAAGCAAACCTAACTATTTCTCAAACTTCACCTGAACGGTCTTCGGCTTGGCGTTCTCTGCTTTGGGCAGATGAACCTCCAAGATACCGTTGCGGTAGACAGCGTTCACCTTGTTCTCGTCGATGTTGCTGGGCAGGGTGTACGAGACAGTGAACTTGCCGTACCCACCCATTCGGCTGATGTAGTGCGGGGTCACATTTTCGCCCTCCATCAGCGCCTTGCGCTCACCGCACACGGTCAGCACGCCATTCGCTAGCTCCACTTGGAGGTCGTTCTCGGCGACGCCCGGCGCCGTGACGAAGAGCACGAACTCCTCTGGCGTCTCGTAGACATCCAGCGTGGGCGAGAACTCCAGCGTTCCTACCGAACGGGTCGGACGCACCTCAAAGAATCGGTTGAACAGCTCATCCATCTCTTGGCGGAACCGCTCCATCTCGCGGAACGGGTTCCAGGTTGCTACCGTCTGCTCTGGCTCGCGTCGTACCAATGCTCGCATAGGGTTCACCTCCTTATCTGAGTTTTAGTCTGGAAGGTCTCTTGAGTGCCTCCAACTCAACTATACGACGCGGGCGTCTTGAAAGTTCCCGAGTTCTGCCGTGCCCTTGCCAGCCCCCCAGCGCTCCTCTAACGCAGGGGAAAGAACCCCTCAATCACTCCCACCACTTCGGGTCGCGCAGGGTGTCCAAGGTCATCGGCTTGACATGCCCATCTACAAACGCCACCGTTGCGAACCCACCGACCACGCGGTCGCCCTGCATCTGCAGATGGTGGCGGGGCCACACATGCCCATAACTCTTGGGCTGGAGCGGAGGCGCATTCTGCCAGAAGCGCGGGGGCTCTACGCGGAAGTAGCCTATCTTGTCGTAGCCCGTGCACTGGATGCCCCCGCGCCGATCTAGCGTGATGCTCTCGGCGAACATCAGAATTTCGCTGGGGCGCTGAACTTTGCCAAGAGAGACCCCCACATAGGGCAACTCCTCCGGGTTGAACTCGTCCAAACCGGGCGAGAGGGTCGCCTGATTGAACCCCCACGCAGGGAAGCGCCCAAACACATAGCCGAAATACGGGTCGTTGGGTTCACGGCAGTTGCTCTTCGGCTCGCTGGGACACCAGAACACCTCATAAACTTTCGCGTAAGGGTACAAGAGCCAGGGCCAACCATAGTGCCCGTAAGTCCGCACATTCACCAACCCATCGCGTGCCAAAAAGTAGGCAGGGAAAAATCGCTCATCGTAGTCCTGCAGGTACATCTGTGCCGAGAGCACCACCTGCCGCAGGTTGCTGGCGCACTGCGTCTGGCGCGCCTTCTCGCGCGCTTGGGCGAACACAGGGAATAATATCGCCGCCAAAATGGCGATAATCGCTATGACCACCAATAACTCAATCAAAGTAAAGCCTCTTCGGTTCATCGTATCACCTCTTGTACGAACTCCTCTTCCCCTAACCCCTTCTCCCCTCTTAGGGGAGAAGGGGTGTCCAACTTCCTGCTCGCTTCGCAGGAGAGCGGAGGGGCGGTTTTCTACCCCCCCCCTACCAGAGATTGCGAGTTAGCACCCATTGCCAAAGTTGAACAACACATTCAGCAGGTCGGCATCATCCACAACGCCGTCGCCTGTCAGGTCGGTGGGCAAGCCGCTGCCCGTGTTGCCAAAGTCAAACAACACTCTCAGCAAGTCGGCATCGTCGGTGCAGCCGTCCCCATTCACATCGCCTGCCACACGGTAGACGACCCTCAGCACAGGTCCACGCCCGCCCGCATCGTTGCGCGAGTAGAAGCGATAAATCCGTGTCCCGCCTTGACCGCCGGGGTCCATCCGCGAGACGAAGCCGATTCCCAGGAAACCGTTGCTGTTGACTGCCGAGTTGAAGTAAGCTTCAAACTCAGGAGCGGTGATACGAACAGGGATGACGAATGCTGAACTGGCGTTGTAGTTCTCCATCGTGCCCGTGCCAAAGATAAGGTCGCCCGGATAAGGATTGTTAGCGTTGTTGAAATCCCAGCCAGCTTCGGTGAAGTCGCTCCGATTGAGGTCGCGCGCTTCTATGGGGAAATCAAAACCCTCCTGCAGGGTGTAGCCGATAGTGGGGGCGGTCGTCACCCGAATTTCGGCAGAGAGGATTTGGTAGTTCACGCCCTGTCGAAGTCCAGTCAAGTTCCACCGTGCCAGCGAGTAGGAATAGTTCAGCGCGGGGAACGCGCGAGTCGGGTCAACCGCAGATTGTTCGGTACCCCACACACGCAAGATGCCCGTAAAACCGGGATTGAAAGCGTTGTCGTAGAACCAGACATCATCGCTTGGTTGAGCTTGATACACCTGCTGGGCACTTGCCGAAATCACCAAACCCAAAGCGAACGCTACGATACTGTTCTTCATAAAGTCCTCCTTATGGTCGTGCATTTCCCTGATGGGGAGACGCAACCGAGTGTGCCTTAATTATCGTCGTTCGGTGGGGGGTAGATGCTAACGCCTGAGCGACAATTTTTTGCGCTTTGGCGACATTCAGGTACTCTAATACTGTGCGTGAGGAGCTCGTCTGGCAAGAGGAGGCGGTTTCAGAGCGGTTGAATGCTCTGCACCATACGCTGGGGTTCATCGGCGCGCTGTGGGTACTCCTGATTGCGAGCCTGCGCGGACTGCTCAGTGGACGCATTGAACTCAAGGAGACCCTCCACCAGATGGCGTTCATCGGGGCGACTTCGGTGCCGATAGTCGCGCTCACCAGCGCTTTCACGGGGGCGGTGGTCACGCTCTACTCGGCGTCCCTGCTGGTGGATGTCGGGGGTGGCAGTTTCGTGGGAGGGGCAATTTCACTGGCGATGGCACGCGAGCTGGCACCTATCCTCACGGGCATCATGGTCACGGCACGCTGTGGTTCGGCAATCGCGGCGCAACTCGGCACGATGAAAATCACCGAGCAGATTGACGCCTTGCGCGCGCTGGCGGTCAGCCCAGTGCAGTATCTCGTGGTGCCGCGCTTGCTGGCGGGACTGGTGATGTTTCCCATCCTCGGCACCGTTGCCAACTTTGCGGGCGTGATGGGGGGCTGGGTCGTGGCGAGCGCGTTCGGCATCACGCTCAACACCTTCTTGCGTTCTATCCAACTCTTGACCGAGCCATTTGACTTTGTTGGGGGGCTGATTAAGACGCTGGTGTTCGCCCTGATTGTGGTCTTGGTCAGTTGTCAGCAGGGGTTAGGATCGCGCGGAGGCGCGGTGGGTGTGGGGCACGCTACCACACGCGCGGTTGTGCTCTCGATGGTGCTGATTTTCGTCGCCAACTATTTCCTTGCCGAAGCCCTGTTCGCCGAACGATGAACGAGATGCCTGCCATCTGGGTGCGCAACTTGGTCTACCAAGTGGAAGGCAAAACCATCCTGAAGGGGGTGAGCCTGCGCGTGGAACAGGGCGAAGTGGTGGGGATAATGGGCGCCTCAGGCAGTGGAAAAACGACCCTCCTGCGGTGTATTTCGGGGCTGATACGCCCCACCTCAGGCGAGGTCTGGATAGAGGGTTCCGATATTGCCCACCTCCCCGAACACGAGAAGATGAAGGTGCGCCTTAGGTTAGGGATTGTGTTTCAATACTCGGCGCTGTTTGATTTCCTGACGGTGTACGAAAATGTCGCGTTTGGGCTGGAGCGCCACCGTCGGCTCTTACGCAAGGAGATTGATCGCATCGTGAGTGAGCGACTGGCGTGGGTAGGCTTGGACGGCACGCAGAAACTGTACCCCTCACAGTTGTCAGGAGGCATGCGCAAGCGTGTCGGTTTGGCGCGCGCTTTAGCGATTGACCCCCACATCGTGCTGTTTGATGAGCCGACCAGCGGTTTAGACCCCGTCAACGCCTATCAGATTGACCAACTCATCACTCGCCTCAACCGCGAGCTGGGGCTGACGGCGGTCGTGGTGTCGCACGATGTGGTCAGCCTGATGCGCACGACCGACAAGATTGCAATGATGGAAGCGGGCGAAATCATCGCCGAAGGCACCCCCGAAGCGATACGCCAATCGGAACACCCCAAAGTGCAAGCGTTTCTGAAGATGGCGTCCTCCGAGCATTTGGAGTAAGGTTATTCAGAGGGTGTTTGAAAATCTGTGTTCGGAAGTGTTAGGGTACGAGGGTTGTGCTTCTATCGCGTTACATAGGGGCAGACCTGCGTCTGCCCCTATCTCACACTGACGGCGCCCTAAGAGTTCCCCTTCTCAGAGAGCGCCTTCTCAAACTGCTTCAGACGCTCCTTGAGCTCGCTTAGAAGCTCCTTCGGATAGTCGGGGTCTTTCTCGGCGAGGGCGACAGCTTTGCGCTGGACCTCAACTGCCTTCTCCAACTGTCCCTTTCGGTAGTGTGCCATCGCCAGCGTGTCTAAGATGTTCGCATCTTGCTCTTTGGTCAGCTCCACCGCGCGCTGGGCAATCGCAAGGGCGAGGTCGTAGTCGGGTTCCTTGATCTGGATTGGCTGGTCATCGCCTACGATTGTCCATGCGAGCATGTTCAAGCTGTCGGCGTCGTCTTTGAAAGTGCCCTGCAGAAGCTCACGCGCGTAGGCGTAGGCTTGCTTCTCATCAAACAAAAGGAGAAGATTGAAACGGGTAGCGCAGAGCGGTGCTCGGATTTCGGGCATCTTCTCAATCAGTTTGTCCAGCTCGGCGACCGCTTCGGTGTACTTTTTGTCGTTGACGAGATTGCCAATCTTCTCGAACGCCTCTTCCATCTCGGCTTCACGCTTTGCCTGCTCTTGACGGCGCTTCGCGGCAGTTTGCCAATCAAACTTGCCCGCAATCACCTCGTCCAGCACCGTGTCCATCTCCGCCATCGGGTGCCCAATCCAGACAATCTGCCCCTTCTGGTTCACGATGAAAGCGGTGGGGATGCCGTTTTGTTGAGCCGCTTCCATCCAAGTCTTCGCCATCGTGTCGCCGTCATCTACGGCGACGGTGTACTCCATCTTGTCGCCCATCGTGCGTACGAACTCTTCCACCTTGTCTACCCCGACGCGCTCCCAGACGCTCACACCAATCACCGTGACCTTATCCTTGTACTTTTTGGCGATTTCGGTCAGGTGGGGAATCGTTTGTCGGCACGGACCGCACCAGGTTGCCCAGAACTCCACCACATACACTTTGTCGGGTTCAAACTTCTCGACGGGTTTGCCTTTGAGCCACTTGGCGACTTTGATGGGGGGAGCCGGTTCGCCTTCTTTGAGGGTCTGGGCAACCGCAAGGGGTGCAATGTTCAGCAACAACGCTGCGCTCGCTAAAGCCAAAAGTTTAGACATGGTTTGCCTCCTACGGGAATTATACTGTACAGGGGGCAAACCGTTTCCAAAGGGTACACTCTTATCGGCAGCGAGGGGGAATTTGAGATGGGTATTGAGGAGCGATTGAGGGCAAAACGCGAGTCGGTCTTGCGCTTATGTGCCAAGTATGGCGCCCGCAACCCTCGAATATTCGGTTCCGTCGCACGTAAACAAGCGGACGCAGAGAGCGACCTTGATATCTTAGTGGACATGGAGCCTGGTCGGAGTCTACTTGACCTTGGAGGTCTACAGTATGAGTTGGAGAGTCTGCTCGGTTGCCCAGTGGATGTCGTGACGGAGCGCAGCCTGAAGGAGCGTGTGCGTACACGAGTGCTTCGGGAGGCTGTTCCCATATGAGGGAACCCACAGAAAGACTGCGCGACATCTTAGATGCAATATCAGCCATCGAGCGTTATCTGCATCTTGGAAGAGAAGAGTTCGAACAGAATAAACTTTTACAAGGATGGTTCGTGTGAAATTTGCAGATTATTGGCGAAGCGGCGCGAGCACTGCCTGAGCATGTACGAGCACAAGACCCGGATATCGAGTGGCACGAGGTTATTGGTATGCGCAATGTGCTTGTGCACGGATACTTTGAGATTGATGTGGATATTGTCTGGGAAACTGTTATTAGTGATTTGCGTGAACTTAAGCCACGTGTCCAACTGCTCCTCCAGCGATTGGAAACAACCGAGTAGTAGGGCTTATACGAGATATACTGTGTGATTGCCCGACTCCCTCTCAGGGTACACTCTTATCGGCGATGAAACGGTACTACATCACGACGCCGATTTACTATGTCAACAGCGTGCCCCACATCGGCACCGCACTCACCACGATTGTGGCGGACGCCTGCGCACGCTACCAAAAACGACGCGGACGCGCCGTCTATTTCCTCACCGGAACCGATGAAAACGCCCCCAAAGTCCACCGCGTTGCCCAAGAGAAGGGCATCCCGACCCAGCAGTTCGTGGACGAAATGGCGGAGGTCTTTGAGAACACTTGGCGCGCCTTGCATATTGAGTACGATGTGTTCATGCGCACGACCGAAGAACGCCACAAGCGCACCGCCACCGAAGTGTTCCGACGCCTGCGCCAACAGGGCGACATCTACGAGGGGCGCTACGAGGGATGGTACTGCGTGTCGTGCGAAACTTTCTTCGCACTCAACAAGGTGGGCGACGAGCGCACCTGTCCCGACTGCGGCAAACCGCTGGAATATCGGGACGAGCCGTGCTACTACTTCCGCCTCTCCACCTATACCGAACGCCTGCGCGACCATATCCTGAGCCACCCCCACTTCATCGAGCCAGAAGTGCGACGCAACGAGACACTCGGCTTTATGGCAGAAGGTCTGCAAGATGTGGCGGTGAGCCGAAGCGGAACCGACTGGGGCATCCCAGTGCCCGACGACTCTTCGGGAGCGGTCATCTATGTGTGGTTTGATGCGCTACTGAACTACCTGACAGCCACCGATTGGCTTGACCGAGGCGACACCTACTTGGATACCTGGCCCCCCGACCTCCAGCTGATGGGCAAGGACATCCTACCCCGCTTCCACGCCACCATCTGGCCCGCGATGCTAATGGCGCTCGGTCTGCCCCTGCCCGAACGCCTGTACGGGCACGGGTGGTGGATTGTGAACAAGCAGAAGATGTCCAAGTCGCTGGGCAATGTGTACGCCCCGTTGGAGGTAGTGCAGACGCTCAGCGAGAACGCAGGCTGTGAGATGCCCTACGCGGTGGACGCCTTCCGCTACTACATGCTCCGTGAAATGCCCACCGACTCCGACGCCGAGTTCAGTTTGCAAGGCTTTGAGACCCGCTACAACGGCGATTTGGCAAACGACTTGGGCAACTTGGTGCATCGCACGCTGTCTATGCTCCATCGCTATTTTGGGGGGCGTGTGCCCGAAGGCGCTCGCATAGACGACACGCTGGCCCATCTGTTTGTCCAGCAAGCCACACGCACGGCGGAGGCGTATGAGGCGGTTGACTTCCCGCGCGGTCTAAGCGAAGCGTGGGCGATTATCAGCGCGGTCAACCGCTACTACGACGAGCAAGCCCCCTGGACGCTCCACAAGCAGGGCGAGACCCAGCGGGCAGGGCAGGTGTTGTACACAGGGCTGGAAGCGGTACGCATTCTCAGCGTGCTGGTGGAGCCAGCCATGCCCCAAGTCGCCCGCGAGATTGCCCGTTTGTTGAATTTGGAGAGTGTGCCTGACTGGAATGCGACCCATCAGGTGGGCGTGTTGGCGATGGAGCATCCTTTGCAGGAGCCGAAGCCCATCTTCCCGCGCCTCCAAGCCAAACCCAACGCGCCCGTGGTTCAGGAGCCTGCCCAGCCCCAACCTGAGCCGAAGCAAGCGCCATCGGACGCGCTCATCACGCTTGAGCAGTTCCAACGGCTCAAAATCCGAGTGGCGACTGTGCGCTCGGCAGAACCAATCCCGAATACGCAGAAACTGCTCAAACTCACGGTGGACTTGGGCGATGAGAGGCGCACCATCGTGGCGGGGATTGCCGAGACCTACTCTCCCGAAGCACTGGTGGGGCGCCAAGTGTTGGTGCTGGTGAACCTTCAGCCTGCCACCTTGCGGGGCGTAGTCTCGGAGGGAATGCTCTTGGCGGCGGATGTGGAGGGCAAAGCGATTCTGCTCAACCCAGACCAAAGCGTACCCAACGGCGCATGCGTGCGATGAGCAACTCGTGGGTAATTTATGCCGATAATCTTCTGAGAGGGAACAACCGATGAAAATCACAGTCGCAGGAACAGGTTATGTCGGGTTGGTCACGGGAGTCGTGTTTGCCGACCTGGGGAACGAGGTGCTGTGCGTGGACATCGACCCCGACAAGGTAGACAAAATCAACAAGGGGAACTCGCCCATCTACGAGCCGGGCTTGGACGAACTGCTCCAGCGAAATCTGGAGGAGAGACGCCTCCACGCCACGACCGATTTGGCGGGCGCCGTGCGCCAGTCGGAGGTCGTCTTCATCACGGTCGGCACCCCTCCGACGCCCACTGGGGAGCCAGACCTCAAATATGTGGATGAGGTCGCTCGCACGATTGGCGCCTCGCTTAACGGCTACAAGATTATCGTGAACAAATCCACTGTGCCTGTTGGCACGGGCGACCGCGTGCGCCGGATTATTGAGCAACACCGCGTAGAGCCTCACGAGTTTGATGTGGTCTCTAACCCGGAGTTCTTGCGCGAAGGCTCAGCGGTTCACGATACGCTCTTTCCCGATAGGATTGTGATTGGGGCGGACAACCCGCGTGCGGCGATGAAGATTGTGGAGATCTACGCCCCGCTGGAGCGCCCGATGCTGATTACGAACCTGCCCACCGCCGAGATTATCAAGTACGCTTCCAACACCTTCTTGGCGCTCAAGATTTCGTTCATTAATGCGATTGCCGACCTCTGCGAGCGCACGGGCGCCGATGTGGTGCAGGTGGCGAAAGCGATGGGCTATGACACGCGCATCGGCTCGGCGTTCTTGCAGGCAGGGCTGGGGTTCGGTGGCTCTTGTTTTCCTAAGGATGTGAGAGCGTTCGCCCACAGCGTCCAACGCTACGACCTCGATGCGACCCTCTACGAGAAGATTCTTGCCATCAACGACGCCCGACCCGTCCAGTTTGTGGAGCGGATTGCCCAACGGCTCGGCGGATTGGCAGGGCGCACGGTAGGGCTACTGGGTTTGGCGTTCAAGCCGAACACGGACGATATTCGTGAAGCGCGCTCGCTGGAGATTATCCGCCTGTTGTTGGAGCAGGGCGCGGTCGTCCGTGCCTATGACCCCGTGGCGATGCCTCATGTTCAGGCGATGTATCCCCAAATTACCTATTGCCGAAACGCGTACGAAGTTGCCGAAGGTGCGGATGCCCTCGCCCTGATAACCGAGTGGAACGAGTTCAAGCAACTCAACTTTGAGCGTATCAAAGCCCTGATGCGCCAGCCTAATCTGTTTGATGGGCGCAACCTGTACGACCCCCAACGCCTCCAAAAGTTGGGCTTCTACTATTACGGAGTAGGACGGGCAAACGGGAATGAGCTGACAAAGCCCGAAGATGCTGAGGGTATTTGAGGGTTGACGGCTCTCCTAACTCATCGAGGGAGTGAACCCCTTACCCTCCCCAGTTCCTGATAAGGGTGCATCTGGTGAGTTCAGTTTTCCAAGATGCCTGCACCGGTTGCACGGAACAGCAAGCTTCAGTTCCGCCCGCGAATCCCACCCTGTCACCCTGAGCTCAGCGAAGGGTCTGGGGTTGGATTTCGTAGAGATTCTTTGCTTTGTTTAGAATGACAAGAGTAAGTGTCCGAATGAAAATCCTGTTTCACGAGACGGTGAGCCGTTGGATGAACCGAGACGCCCACCCTGTCACCCTGAGCGTCAGCGAAGGGTCTCCACTTCGAGTTTCTTAGAGATTCTTCGCTTCGCTTAGAATGACAATCTGCTACTCGTCACCCTGAGTGGTGGGGGGTTGAAAAGCCGCAGCATGGGCGTCCTGCCCGCGTGCCAAAGCAGGTGCGGACACGGTAGCATTATTGGGCAAGATACCCAAGCTACGAAAGTATCGCAAAACCCTGCGGGTGTTCGAAAAATCGTAGCACGGGCATCCTGCCCGTGAAATCAGGATGGGTTCGCTGGGAGCGCAGGCGTCTCGCCTGCACACTCGGTGAGAGCCTTTGGGCAGGATGCCCAAGCCACGCAAGGTAGCACGGGCATCCTGCCCGTGAGCAAAAGCAGGTGGGACACAGGAAGCATGCTTGGGCAAGATGCCCAAGCCACGAGCGGGCGGGACGCCCGCGATCCCAGTGATTTTTCAAACACCCTCCCAAACCTTGTCACCCCGCCCATAGGTTGGGTATAATTCGCTAAGCAAGGAGCCGACATAGCTCAGCGGTAGAGCGGCGCACTCGTAATGCGCAGGTCGTGGGTTCGAGTCCCACTGTCGGCTCCAGTATACCCCTCACTCCCTCTAAGGATTCTGCGCCCTCTGTCCATAATCGCTAATGAGACCCTGCTTTAGGAGGCGCTGATGAGAAACTGGAACAAACTCTCGGTCATGCAAGGCATGCTGTTCGTTGCCGTGGCGCTGTTAGCTGTCGTGACTTGGTTCAACTGGACGACCATCCGCAACTTCACTATCGGAAGCGCTCAGTACAACCAGATAGAGGAGGCAAAAGCGATTGCGATTGATGTCGCTCCGCCACCTTTTTATCTGGTGGAAGCGCGAACGGCGGTTCAGTCGCTTATTTTAGAGATTGCAGCGAAGGACTATCAATCGCTCACTGCCGAGATAGGTCGCTATCGCCAACATCGTAAAGAGTTTCAAGAACGAGCAAAACACTGGCGCGAACAGTACACAGGAACCAGTTTAGAGCCTACGGTGAACCAGGTCATCCAGACGGGCAACAACTGGCTCAGTTTCGTGGATAGCCGCATCCTGCCACTGGTCCAGAAGAAGGAACTGAGTGCCTTGGTTGCCCTGGAAGTGGAGGAGACACAGCTATTTACCGCTCACCGCGACGCAGCGAATCTTCTTCTTGAAGCCAGTGAGAAACAATCTGATGCGACCGAGGCACAGGTCTCAGCCGCAATCCGCACACGCCAAAATGTGACCTTCGTTTTCGGGTTAGTACTGTTAGCCCTCCTGATTTACATTGCTTTCGGTGTGGTGGGTCGTTTTAGGAGCATTCTCGCTTCGGTGGAGCAGCTTGGTCAAGCGCTCACGAAGCTCGCTCAGGGCGACCTCACCGCCCAAGTGCCCACCACCTCACGCGACACCCTACACCATCTGGTAGAGCAGTTCAACCAGACGGTCAGGCATCTGCGCGACTCGTTCCAGAGCTTCGCCCAGACCAACCAGCAGATGATAGGCGAGGCGCAGGGCGTCAGTCAGGGAGTTGTAGAGGTGGAACAGCAGTCGGGTCAGGTCGCAACGCTGGTAGAGCAGTTTGCGAAGGCGATTCAAGAGTTCGCCCAGCAGGTTCAACACGACAGTCAGGCAATCATCGGGCAGGTGATGGAGGTCACCCAAGCGGCGCACGAGGTCGCTCAAGGAGCCGAGAACACCGCTCAAGCGGCACAGCAGGGCGTCTATCAGATGCAGTCCACCTTGCAGTCGGTGCGCAACTTAGCCCAGCAAGCCGAGACGGTTCAGCAGATAGCCCAGCAGGTCTCCGCACAAGTCGAGCAGGGACGGGGCGCCCTGTCCCAGACGAACCAAGCCATCCACAGCATCGATGCACAGGCAGGGCACCTTGCGAAGGAACTGCACCAGTTGACCGAGATGTCCACCAGCATCACTGCCATCTTGCGCACGATTGAAGAGATTGCTCGTCAGACGAACCTGCTTGCGCTCAACGCAGCGATAGAAGCGGCGAAGGCGGGCGAGGCGGGACGCGGCTTTGCGGTGGTCGCTAAAGAAATCCGCGACCTCGCCGAACGCAGCGGCAAAGCCACCCAGAACATCCACGAAATCATCCAAGAGGTGCAACGCAAGACCCAAAGCGCGATGCAGGCGATGGTCGAGAACCAGCAACAGGTGCGCGAGGGTGTAGAACTGGCGAACCAGACCAGTAGCACCTTAGAGGCTATCCTCAGTTCAATTGCCCAAGTCAACGCTCAGGTGGACGCCACCGTCAACGAGCTGGAACGCATTCAGCAAGCCACCGAGCAGACGCTCGGCGAGATTGAGCAGATTGCCGCAATCGCCGAGCAGTCCAGCGCCGCCTCTGAACAGATGCTCGCTGGCGCCGAGACCAGTACCAAGAATGTCCAACATATGATTGAGCAATCCGCCACGATGAGTGAACAGGTCTCGGCGAACGCCGAAGAGGTGTTCCAAGTGGTCAACAAGCAGGTAGAGCAGATTCGCTCCGTTGCCCGCAAGAGCCAGCAGATGGTCGGCACAGCAGAAGCAGTACAGTTCGCCATCGGGCGGTTCCGCTGGAACAACGAACAGGGCGACTTCGCCAGCATGGTGCCCAAGTTCAAACAGGCACACCTGAAGTGGGTCGAGCGTGTTGAGAAGATGGTGTACGAGGGCGTAATGATCCCGCGCAACGAGCTCGTCTCGCACAAGGACTGCGCGCTCGGACAGTGGTACTACTCCGTCGGGATGGCGACGCTGGGACACCTGCAGAGCTTCAAAGACCTTGAGCCTCTGCACGCACGCCTGCACCAGATAGCCTCGCTCGCAGTGGACGCGATGGAGAAAGGCGATAAGACCACTGCTGAGAGCCTGTTAGCCGAAATGCGGGGTATCTCCCAGCAGATTGTGGCAGGCTTAGACCGCTTGGCAGAGGAAGCGAAGTCGGCTACTTCAGGCACTCTGCCCAAGGCGGCGTAGCGCCTGCGCCTCTTGACCGCTTAGGGGCTGAGGGGTTATCTTCCCTTAGCCCTTTTTGCGTTTCGGAATTCGCGGGGTTCAAAATTGCGCCAACCCGCCCCGACCTTGACACCCGTTCGTTAGCCCCTGCACCCTGTGTGTCATTCTGAGCGCAGCGAAGAATCTTAGTGCAACCTGAAGTAGGGACCCTTCGCTGACGCTCAGGGTGACAGGGTGGGGGCTGTCATTCCGAACGCCCCCTTTTGTCATTCTGAGCGCAGCGAAGAATCTCGGTGCAATCCAAAGCAGAGCCTCTTCGCTGGCGCTCAGGGTGAAAAGTCTGGCAGGCACCCAAGCTACAGGCAGTTCAGCGTCAACCTCAAGGTATACTCTAACTGCGAGAGGATGAGCGATGAGGAGCCTAAACCCCCAACGGATTGAGCTGCTACAGACCAAAGCGAGCCTTCTGCGTGTCCACTCTATCCGAATGACCACGCGCGCTGGCTCAGGACACCCCACCACCTGTATGTCCGCCGCGGACTTGGTGTCCGCCCTTTTCTTTGAGGTGTTGCGCTATGAGGTTTCTAATCCCCAGAACCCCTTGAACGACCGCGTGATTTTCTCCAAAGGGCATGCGGCGCCGTTGCTGTACGCGGTTTGGGCGGAGGCGGGCGCGTTCCCGATAGAGCATCTGGACACGCTCCGTCAATTTGAGAGCGATTTGGAGGGACACCCGACCCCGCGCTTTGCGTGGTATGGTGCAGCGACTGGCTCGCTGGGGCAAGGGCTTTCTATCGCCTCAGGGATGGCATTGGGTCTCAAGCGCGACGGCATTCCCGCACGGGTGTTCTGCTTGATGGGCGATGGCGAAACCGCCGAAGGCGCTGTGTGGGAGGCGTGTGCCTTCGCAGCTCACTACGGGCTGAACAACCTGATTGCGATTGTGGATGTGAACCGTCTGGGGCAGAGCCAGCCCACAATGCTCCAGCACGACTTGGACACCTATGCGCGACGCTTTGAAGCGTTCGGATGGGAGGTCGCTACGATTGACGGGCACGATTTTGAGCAAATCCTCTCGGCTTACGGACGCATTCCAGAGGTTCAAAAACCCTATGCGATTTTGGCGCGCACTTTCAAGGGCAAAGGCGCTTTGGCAGTAGAAAACAAAGAAGGCTGGCACGGCAAACCGCTCCCGCCCGACCTCGCAGAGCTGGCGATTGCCGAACTGATGCCCAGCCCCGAAGCGATAGAGCGGGCGCGTAGCCTCAAGGTGGCGCCTCCGGCCGACCGAAGCGCGCCCTCGCTCAGTACCGAGGCACGCATAGACTTCCCTAAATACACTCTGGGACAGATGGTGGCAACCCGCGAAGCCTATGGCGATGCTCTCGTGGCGTTGGGCGAGGCGAACCCTCACATCTACGCGCTGGACGGCGATGTCAAAAACTCCACCTTCTCCGAGAAGTTCTTGGCAGTGTTCCCCGAGCGCTTTGTGGAGTGTTTTATCGCGGAACAGCAGATGGTGGGGGCGGGCGTTGGCTTAGCCGAGTTGGGCAAAATCCCCTTCGCTTCCAGCTTTGCCTGCTTCCTCACGCGCGCCTACGATTTCATTCGGATGGGCGCGATTGGGCGCGCCAATCTCAAACTGTGTGGCTCCCACTCAGGCGTCTCCATCGGCGAGGACGGTCCGTCGCAAATGGGCTTGGAAGACCTTGCAATGATGCGCACTATCCCGGGGAGCATCGTGTTGTACCCCGCCGATGCGGTATCCACCGTGAAGTTGGTGGCGCAGATGGCTCAGTACAAAGGGATGGCGTACCTGCGCACGACGCGCCCCAAGACCCCCGTGTTGTACAACCCTGACGAAGAGTTCCCAATCGGCGGGTGCAAGGTACTGCGCTCCTCGCCGAATGACCTCGTGACGGTGGTGGGCGCAGGGATTACTCTGCACGAGGCGCTGAGGGCACACGAACGGCTCCAAGCCGAAGGAATCGCCATTCGCGTGATTGACCTATATTCGGTCAAGCCGTTGGACGCCGACACACTCATCCGCAGTGGGCAAGAGACCAACGGCATTATCCTGACTGTGGAAGACCACTATCCCGAGGGCGGTATCGGTGAGGCGGTCGCGTCGGCGGTGCAGGGCACGGGCGTTCGGGTGCATCGGCTCGCCGTGCCCGAGGTGCCTCGTTCGGGCAAGCCAGAGGAACTGCTCCGAACCTATGGAATCGACGCGGAGGCGATTATGAACACCGTGCGCTCGCTGTCGGCGATGGTGGGATGAGTACGGTTTACGAGAACCTTCGCACGCTGATAGAGACCTTCGGGGCGCGCCCCGCCACCTCCGAATCGGAAGCGCGCCTGCACGACTACCTCGCCCGACGTTTGCAACAGCAGGGGCTGAAGGTCTTCACCCAACCCTTCCGCACGGTGCCCTCCTTCACGACCGCTTGGGTGGTGGTGTCGCTGATGTATGTGCTTTCGGGGGTGGGTGTTTGGCTCCTGCAAGGTTGGGGAGCGGTGCTGGCGTTGCTCCTGAGCCTGCTGGGGAGCCTGCTCTATTGGGGCTTGGTGAGCGGTCAGTGGGATGTGATGCGCCTGTTCCCCCAGCGCGAGTCGGCGAACCTGATTGCCGTCGCACCTGCCGAAGACACCCCGAAACGGCGCGTCGTGCTGATGGCGCATATCGACAGCACACGGGCGACCCTGCTCTGGCATCCCAAAACCGTCAAGGGCTTCGGCAAAAGTTTCGTCCTCCAGACAGGCGTGCTGGCGCTCCATTCGTTGGGTGCGTTGGGGATCCTCGTGGCGAGCTTTTGGCAGGAGCTTGCGCCTTACGCAGGAGTAGCGCGCTGGCTAACCCTGCCTGGAACGCTGGTCTCGCTGTGGGGGCTATTCGTGTTGATCCACCGCGAGACGGTTCTGGGCTGGGTGCAAGGGGCAAACGACAACGGCTCGGGCACGGCGGTCGTGCTGAGCCTGATGGAGCAACTTGCCGAGACCCCCTTGAAGGACACAGAGGTTTGGGGCGTATTCACGGGCGCTGAGGAAGTTGGCACGCCCGCTGGGGCGTTCGCTTTTGAACACGAGTACGGCTACCCACTGCGCAATGCCGAGTTCGTGATTGTTGACCATGTGGGACTGGGCGAACCGCGCTATCTGATTGCCGAAGCGATGCTCCCGCGCCAGAAAGCCCATCCCGAAATGGTTCAACAGTTTGAGAACCTCGCACGCCACCACCCCGAATGGAACTTGAAGCCGAGCGCGGTGCCTCAGGGCGCCTACACGGACGCACTGCCCTTCCTTATCAAGCGCTACTGTGCGATTGCTCTCTGGTGCGAGCAGGAGCCGGGAATCCCCCCCAACTGGCACTGGCGCACCGATGTCTTAGAAAATGTCAATCCCGACGACTTGGAGCGGGTTCGCCGAGTGCTTGAGGCGTTTCTGAAAGCCTAAACGCCTGCTAAAAGACCCCCTCTCTGTTTCCAGAAAGGGGGCGGGATTTCGTTCAGTGGAGGTTGATCTCAGGTGTTGGCTTTACCGCCAGGGATACCCGACAGGTCGCAGGGTAGTGTGTAGGTATCCACCTCACGGTTGTTATCAATAGAGCGCCCCGGAATTCTGCTGTCGCGCTTGTACCACTTCGCGTGCCCATCGGCGAAGTTGATGTTCATCCCGTCCTTGTGGCGCGGGTCGCCGGGGAAGTTATCCCAACCAAACACACTTGTCGGACGCGGACAGCGTGGGTCAATCAGAGGGTCGGTCGGCAACTTGTAGACCGAGTCGAAGAACATCGTGGTGTTGACTGGCTCTTGCACCGCAGCCAGAGGCACCACAGGGTCATCGGCAAACAGTCCAGGCGGAAGTGCAGGGTCTTGGAACAGGGCGAAGTTGAGCGCATAGGAGGCGTAGCGGAACTGACCGCTGGGGCGCAAGCCCAGTCGTCCCAGAATCAACTGCCAGTCCAAGCCAGGTCGGTTGGAGGGACAGATGATGATGTCGGTGTTCTTCATGTAGGGCATTATCGCATCAAACACGGTGAACACACGGTCGTTGGAGCCGGGCTGGAGGATGGCGCGCTCCATGCTGTAGGCGCTTTGGGGGAAGGTCTCGTCGTAGTCCTGCACATAGCTCAGGGTTGCCATCGCAAACTGGCGCAGGTTGCTCAGACAGCTGGTGCTTCGGGCGCTCTCCCGCGCTTGGGCGAACACAGGGAACAGAATCGCCGCCAAAATCGCTATAATCGCGATGACTACCAGCAACTCAATCAGTGTGAAGCCTGCCTTTCTCATAATGCTCTGTAGTGTACTAACTGGTTGTTTAAGAGCGTGTTAAGGCGCAAGAAAAGGGGGTGTCAGAGCGCTGTGCTTTGAAGGGACTAGGGCTAAGTGTAAAGTCCATTCTCTTCAAGAAACTTTTGCCAATCCTGTTTTAAGGAGTGCAGCTCGCTCAACTTCACCAAGTAGCGCTTTTCGCGCACTGCGCCGAGGTATTCCAGCTCCTGCCCCTGCTCTGTGGGTTCGTACTCTGAAGTACGAAAGTATCCGCAGACAAAGCCTATCAAGTTCGTTTTTACCTCATCACATCTATACTGGCTGACACGGTTGCGGATATTCTGTATGTACCCCTGAAAAAGGGCGTCCTCTTTTGGCACCCGCTCCTCAATGAAATTGAAGAGGCGTATATAACCGCAAACTTCAATAAAGAACTGCAACAGGGTCGCTCGTGGAACAACACACTTGACCATAATACCGTACTCCGATTCAATATCTGCCTCTGCCCATACGCCCGCCAGAGAGGGTGAACTTTTGATACTCACTATATGCTTAGCATTTGGAATGTCACTGGTATATTTCTGGCGATTGGGAGATATTTCCCAGTCCAGTTGTATGTTGGTGTTTGGAAACAAGTTCTCCAAGTACCGCTTCAGTAGTACCTCTCCGAGTTTGCCGATGAACTGAGCGAGTAATATCTCTTCATAGCGACGTTGTTTCTCGCGAAAGCTCTTGGCGGCGGTAGTGGCACGGATACCCCCCTCAAACATCTGATGTGTTATCTCAATACAGAAGACCAATAACCTGAGAATGTCGGGGTCGCTCAGCGGAACAGAGACTACTGTTGAGCAGAGGCTTTTCTCAACTGCATTCATGAAAGTCTCTATCTGGAGAACTCTCCTATTTTTCTCATGTTTCAGAATTGTTTCTCTGTTTTGTCTTAGACGCAGGACAGCAAGCATCAGTTCCGAAAGAGACTCTTCTTCGAAGATGACCCCACATCTCGACGCGAGGCGCTGTTGCGTTTCAGGTAGCAGCTCTCTGATTGCCTCTCTGAATTTTGAAGGGCTATTCAGGACTTGCTTAGTAACATAAATCGGCTTACTCATCACCCCTCCAAACGCTGTCTACCTTTTACGCAACACGACCATATGCTCTGTGCGCATTCGGCTGTCTTCCAGACCTGAAGCGGGGTTGACCTTGGAGTTGAACATCACACGCCCTACAATTTGGTCGATATATGTGACTTCGTGAGTCCAGCCGAAATGACAAAGGTGCTCTACAATGATGTCATCGATGGGAATGGGAGTAGTGCGTATCTTAGCGGGTCCGACAAAGATACAGAGATATTCGTTCACCTGCTCCGCTAATCGAGTGAAGATACCAATTATAGAGTAGAAGTAGTTCTCGTAAAGGGCTACTAAGTGTGGCTCCTCAATCATATCCCGATGCTTTTGATAGAGTTCGGAGCAGATAGTCATCGGTTCTGGGGTGCGGTAAGGTATCTCGTGCTTGCTAAGCCAGCGAATAGTTTCTTCTGAGTGTCCCAACCAGAACAGTTCCAACTTGGTGGAGCGGATGTACTCCTGCGCCTGCAGGTAAGGGGGGGAGGTTACCATAATATCAGCGGGTTGGTCTAGCTGAGTGCGCAGAGTGTCAACCCCTGCACGCACGATGCACCGAACCTGCGGAGGCTTCATCTGGTGATATTCATTCCACTTCCCCACCAGCTTAAAAACCTCGCGCTCCAACATAGTCCAGAAAAGACCCTGCCAATTGTCCTCCAAGAGAGAGGCTACTTTTGCTTTGGAATGCTTAGATTTATATAACTTATGTACTTTCTCATCTGCGTAAGAGAAGTAGCGGGTAACATTCATCATCGGGATAAGAAACAGGAGACGCTCTTTGGCTTCCAGCTGGTGGACAAAACCCCACGCGCGTGCCAGCACTTCCAGAAACGGCTCTGGATGCCAGTACCCCAAGTTTGACCACTGTGGCAGAAAGATATGATTAGAGTGGTGAATAGAATGGAGCAGTTTAGGAGCATCAGGGATTGGAGGCTCAAGTGTCGCCGTATCGTGGATGACTCGCATCAATGGGTTCAGGTCCCAAAGCTCATAGTCGTAGCCATAGACCCTGGATACCACCCCAACCGTGCCATAACCTGCGAAGGGGTCGAACACACGCATTCCGGGCTGAGCGTAGTTGCGAAGGACATAGGCAATCACTTGGGGAATAAACTTCGCTGGATACTTGTAGATTCCGAAGGTTCCAGCGGTTGTGGAGCGGATTTCGGGCACGCTACTGCGAAACAAGATGGGTTGACGCCGATAGGTCGCAAAGGTAGTATCATCTTGGCGCATCTCCTCAAAAGCGAGCTGCTCACGCACACACTCAGGCGGGGTCTGTTCCATTCCTTCTCCCTCAAAGCCTCCCGTAAAGCATACCTCAAGCAAGTTGTTCCCTTGTCTGTGCCCAT
>OGCI01001292.1_pt1 | contig 21622 bp, 21 predicted proteins | sample 1570021 | NCBI WGS metagenome assembly OGCI01 (sample SAMN06264664, study PRJEB24512) | hot springs metagenome | isolation source: Hot spring water | place: South Africa: Tshipise | collected 2015-06-21 | reverse complement strand
GCGCAACTTCCAGCACCGACTCTCGTACCCGCTGTTTCACCGAAGCCCATTCGCTCCCGCCTAAATGGGTCAGAGAGGGAGTCTCGCCGCTGGGACCTATATAGCGGGTGAGACGATCTGCCTGATATACCGGGACAAAAATGGTGTCTCCACCCTCGTATTCAATGGCTAAATACTCCCGTTCAATGCCATCTACTGTTCGACGGCTTAAGCCCGCAAACCGCCCGATACCGTAATCCACATGAACGATGTAGTCACCCACTTTAAAGTCGGTGTACTCCGATTCAGGGGCATAAACTGCCTGACGCGCCCGACCTCTCGGCTGAGGACGATCCCACCCGAAGATCTCGCTATCAGTAAACAGGTAGACCTGTTGACCATCATCAAGGGTAAGCACCCAGCCCTCACTTAAAGTACCTTCCAGAAATTCTGGCTGGCAAGAAACCGGGTTTTGTTCAGTTTGTTCTTGCCAGACTTCACGAATCCTCCCTACCTGGCGGGAAAGGATGAAAAATTTCTGACGGTCCGCACATCCTGAGAGCAGGAAGTCCACAAAGGATTTCAGTCGTCCACCAAAACGAGGTCCGGGCTGGAAAGCCTCTGCCAGAGGCGAATTTTCTGTCGCCGTGCCACGTCCCAACTCAATCCAGGGGTACGCGCTGAGGATTTCCCTGATTTCAGAAAAAGAGATATAGGGAACGGGAAAATCTTTTTCCAGAATGCCTTCTGCAAGGCTATCGTGACGGGTTTTTATCGCCTGTTCTTCAATTTCATTGCTGAAAGTTTGCAGTAAATCCAGGTCATCCAGAATTATCAGGACATTTTGCGGGAGAAATTCCAGCACACTTGCAGGCGTGGAGTGCACAACGGGTAAATAGAACTCGTCTAAATCCTGAAGAGAAAGATTCAATTCACTGGCTTTCCCTGGCAGGACCTCCCGCGCTGGAGTAATCAATACCGATTGAATCGGTTGAATTTTTCGCTGGGTAGCCGGATCAAATGTACGCAGGGTTTCAATTTCATCGCCAAAGAATTCTAACCGCACAGGATACGCCTCAGCGGGAGGCCAGATATCCAGAATTCCACCCCGATGTGAGAACTGCCCCGGCTCTAACACCGTATCCATGGATTGATAACCAATTTGCACCCACCAGCGCTTTAATTGCTCCAGAGAAATGGTTTGTCCCTGGCGAATGGGTTTGCTTGCTTTGAGAAACTCCCGCCTTGAGAGCGTCCGGGTCATTACTGCCCGGATTGGGGCAACAATCAACGGGGGGATCTCCGGTTTGGGTACGCCAGGAATGGCGTATTTCGCCAGTAAAGTAAGCACCTGAATTCGATCCCTGCGAACCTGTGCCCCCCAGGCCGCGGGCTCATAAAAGAGCGGTGTAGGTTCCGGGAACAGATAGACCGGCAAATCTTTTGCCCAGAAGGACAATTCATCAAACCAGTACAGGGCATGGTCGGCACGGTCGGTGATCAAAAAAACAGGGCGTTGTAAATCTTCTCGCAGGCTTTCTGCCAGCGGGATTCTGGCAGAGCGCATCAGGGCTAAACCGGGCAAGGGCAATCCAGCCCGCAGATCTTCTAAAAGACTCCGATAAGCCTTAAGGGAACGAATCGAATCGAGCACTTATGTCCCTTCTTTTCCTGAACCATTAAACTCATTCATTGCCGTCTGAATGCCGGCTTCTACGTAACGCAAAGCGGCTTTAACCGCGCGATCCAGCACTTCATCCAGAATTTCCTTTTCTTTTTCGGAAAAATCCTGCAACACATACGCCGCAGGATCCATCTGACCTGGCGGACGACCAATACCAATCCTCAAACGACAAAACTGAGCAGTCCCCAGTTGCTGAATGATGGAACTGACCCCTTTCTGGCCTGCAGATCCGCCTCCCGGGCGAAGCCGCAGGGTTCCCAATGGCAGGTCAAGGTCATCGTGAGCAACCAGAATTTGTTCCGGAGGGATCTTATAAAACTGCGCCAGCCCTTTTACTGATTGACCCGAAAGATTCATATAGGTTTGAGGCTTTGCCAGAATCAGACGTTTGCCAGCATATTGACCGGTAGCAATGAGGGCTTTCGATTGCACCCGCCCCGGGGTGATTAACAGGGCTTTGGCAAGGCGGTCAATGAACATAAAACCGGCGTTGTGACGATTTTCTCGATACTCTCGCCCGGGATTCCCCAATCCCACAATCAGAAAAGGCTTGAGCGGTTCGTCTGTTTGAGAATGATGAAACAACCGCTGAAACATGGATTATCCCCCTTTCCGGAAAAGAACCTGTAACAGGAAATATCCTCCCAAAAGGATAAAAAGCCCAATTGCTACAATTCCTCCTAAGAGGAACGAACGTTGAAGTTTATCGGATGAAATTTCCAGCGGGTTGGCAGGCACAGTGCCCTGTCCTTCTACGCCAGAAGGGGTGTAATCGCCGGGAGCGGTGATGGTCTTTTGCGAACCTACTGCGCCCTGAGGAACCGGTGTGCTGGTTTCAATGGGGGTGTAATTTCGAACCCGTACCTGTTGAACGATGGTTTCAGCCATCCTGCCTTCGGAGAGATACACCCTCACGCGAATACGGTATTGTCCATCGGTAATGGTAGTTGTGTCCCAGGTTGCCAGCGTCCCCCCACGGACAATTTGATCCCCTTTGTCAATCAGAAACCAGGTGTTGGTATCGTCCCTTTGATAGGCAAAAGAAACCTCGTACGATTGGAAGCCTTCCAGGTCAACGTTGCCTGCAATGGTAACCTGCCCCTGAACAGCCTCCCCAGGGCGTGGCGTATCCACAATGACTTGCTGTGCTAAAGGCACAAACCAGCCAGCCACAAGCACCATCCACCAACGAACAAGCCAGAGGATTATTTTGAACATAAGCAAATGTAAAGTTTATCATGAAGCCAGAGAACCTGCAAATTTTTTGACTCGACGGCAAAGGCGTGCTTTTCCTTAAGGGATAGACTATACTGGACCCATGTCTCACGACCGCCTGTATCACGCTCTGCGTCTGTTGGGAAAGCCTTTTCGATATTCCTGTGATGGGACAACCTCTCTACCAGATGGAGAACCTGTGCTACTGGTAGGCAACCATTGTGGTGCCACCGGACCTGTTCAATGCGTCTTATCGCTCCCTCGCCGGGTTTACCCCTGGATTGTGGTGGATATGCTGGACCCCCAACGGATTGTCCCTTACCTGTATCAGGATTTTATTACCACCACCCTGCACCTGAAGGGAACCTTTGGGTGGTTCCTGGCAAAGGCAATTGCTAAAATAGCCCTGCCCCTTCTGCAAGGTCTCGGCTGTATTGCAGTAGATCGCTATGACGTGCGTTTTAGTGGAGCGTTTCGTCGCAGTATGGAATTGTTAGAGACGGGCAAGGCACTGCTGATCTTTCCAGAGGATCCTCTGCTCCCCATCAACCCCCAAACAGGAATGCGCCCTTTTATGAGTGGCTTCCTGTGGCTGTGTGTGCTTTATGAACGAAAAACGGGCAAACGCCTTCCGGTAATTCCCATAGCAATCGTACCTTCTAAAAAGAGCATTGTTCTGGGCGACCCACTGGTTTTTCCGCTTCTTCAATCTCCCAGGGAAGACATGAAGAGACTGGCTCTGGAACTTGAGATAAACATCTCCCGATTACTGAAAAGATAGAATCTACCTTACATAGTCCTTCGATATAATGAAACTGCAAAAGGAGGAAAGCCATGAGCAAACTGGTTACAGTATCGGAAATGCGGGAAATTGAAGCCGAAGCAAATGCAAAAGGATGGACTTACGCCCAAATGATGGAGCGTGCTGGCACGGGAGTAGCGCAACTGGTGCACTCGCTGTATGGATATGAAGAAAACCTCCAGGCGCTCGCACTGGTGGGATCAGGAAATAACGGCGGCGATGCGCTTGTGACGTTGCACTGGCTGGCAAAAGCAGGCTGGAAGGTTCTGGCATATCTGGTACGCCCTCGTCCCGCTGGCGATCCTCTCGTTGAAAAGGTGCTGAATGGCGGTGGAGAAATTGCCCTGGCGTGGGAGGATCCCTCCTTTGCCCGTTTGAATGCATGGCTGGAAGGTTCAACGGTTCTGATTGACGGTGTACTTGGAACCGGAATCCGCCTGCCTCTCCAGGAAGAGGTTGCCCGTGTGCTTGCCCATGTGAAGAATTTGCCCAATCGTCCACCCTGCGTGGCTGTGGATTGTCCTTCCGGGGTAGATTGTGACAGTGGAGAAGCAGCACCCGAGTGCATCCCGGCAGAAATTACCGCCTGTATGGCGGGCATGAAAATTGGATTGATAAAGTATCCGGCATTTTCTCTTGTTGGCGAAATTCAGGTGATTGATATCGGGTTGCCTTCTGGACTTTCTTCATGGGAAGGTGTTCAAAGAGAAGTGATTGACGAGGAATGGGTCAGCGCCCGATTGCCTGTCCGACCAGTGGAAGGGCACAAAGGTACATTTGGAACCGCTATGATTTGCGGCGGGTGCCTTTCCTACAGCGGAGCGCCCATGCTCGCTGCCGAAGGCGCGGGAAGGAGCGGTGTTGGACTGGTTCAAGTTGCTGTGCCTGCTTCCGTCCATGCCGTGATTGCAGGGAGCAACTGGAATGTAACCTGGGTTCCTCTCCCCGAAGAAAAGGGGTTTATTGCTGCGGAAGCAGCCTCTGTGTTATTCAAATCACTCCAGCGGACCACTGCACTTCTCATCGGTCCCGGGTTCGGACTGGAGCCCGATACCCAGAAATTCCTGCAACGCATACTGGAAGCCAATGAGAAAATCCCGGAAGAGCGTCCAATGGGGTTTTTATCCAGTAAAGACTTATCTGCCCGGAAACCTTCGCACCGCTCCCTACCACCTCTGATTCTCGATGCCGATGGATTGAAATTGTTATCTCAAATTGAGAACTGGCAAACCTTGCTTCCACCCAACAGCATTCTCACGCCTCACCCCGGTGAAATGGCAGTGCTTACCGGTTTAAGCACCAGCCAGATTCAAGCCAACCGAATCAATACGGCGCTGGAATTTGCGCAAAAGTGGAATCAGATTGTGGTTTTGAAAGGCGCATTTACGGTCATTGCTGCCCCGGATGGCAGGCTGGGGTATATCCCCATTGCCACAAACGCACTGGCACACGGTGGCACCGGTGATGTCCTGGCAGGGATCATCACCGCCCTCCGGGCGCAAGGGATGGACAGTTTCGAAGCCGCCTGCGCAGGCGCATGGATCCATGCACAGGCAGGATTGATTGCCGCGCAGGAAACTGGACATCCGGCTTCCGTTCAGGCTACAGATGTGTGTAAAGCCATCCCTGCTGTACTGGAATGGGTCTGGAAAGAAGGCTAAAAAAACCGCCCACAGGCTAGTAACCTGTGGGCGGTTTCAGGCATTACTGAAAGAAAACCAGAAATCCTAAACGGGAGTTTCCCCTTTGGGTTTGGAAACAACGTTCTGAACAACCTCAGTCACTTTGGCTTTCTGCTCTTCCAGAACGGCTTGCCCTTTCTTTGCCAGTTCCTCGGCTTTGCTTAAATACTCTTCTGTGCGCGTTTCAACTTCCTTGCTAACGGTTTGAGCGGTTTCAGAAGCCTTATCCGCCAGTTCAATCGCGCGCTCTTTGATAAGCACACGGGTCTCTTCACCGCTCTGAGGGGCGAAAAGCAGAGAAACCACCGCGCCGGTAACAGCGCCAACAACAAAACCAATCAGGAACGCGCCGAATTCATCTCGATCCGACATATGAAACTCCTTTCGTGCATTTTGCACAACTGTGGACTACTTGCGAGTCATTCGCAAAATCTCTGTGAATTTGCGGATTGCCGCAAGATACTCGTTTAACTTGATCACCGGCTCACTGAGGTTGTCACTTAAGAAAGTAACCGTCCCTTTCAGGGTATTCACCGTTTGATTGGTTGACTGAATGATGGGACGAATTTCGTGATTGATCAGGTTAATCAAAATCGCCAGTTGGACAATTAAGATAACCAGGGCAACCCCAATGACCAGCGATTCAAGCGCCATAAAGATAATAAAGACATCCCGCACACGGGCAGTCGTCTCATTATCCGATTGAATCAGCAAGACTGCGCCGGCAATCAGTCCGGCAAGCAAAACTACTCCCGCAATGATCAGCCCTATCGGTACGCCAGATTTCTTCTCCACATCCGCGGGCGCTGACGGGAGGGTTTCAGACGGTATTTCCTGCGAGGGAGATTCAGGAGAAAATTCACTCATACACTTTATTATACATCATCCTGGAGAGTACACCCTTCAAAAAAGGGTATCTTTTGCGAGAAAAGGGGGATTTTTCACCCAATTTAACCACCCCGGACAGGATGACACAGCAAGTGATCAACGGCATCCGACAATTGACGTAAATTGCTTACCTGAAAGGCTAAATCACAAAACGGGAGATAACGGGGCATGTCTGAATCTCCTGTGCCCCATAACGCGAGCGGATCGGGATTTAACCACACGCAGGTCCTGGCGCGTTTCGCCATCTTCTGAAACAAATCTTCACGGGGAGGATTAAAATTATTTCTCCCGTCTCCCAGTACAATCAAAATCGTGCGGTGATCCAGTAAATCCATATAACCGGCGGCAAACGACTCCAGGGCATTCCCCAGGTCTGTATTGTAATAGCCAGGTGGCATACGGCGTAACACCTGCTGGATAACTTGATTGGGTGCCATGCGCTCAAAATCCGGAGAGATATATTCCAGATGATCAATATAGGCAAAAGAATGGGATTTGCGGATCTGATCTCTCACCATCGAAATGAACGTGAGAAAAAATTCCACGCAGTAACGCATGGAGGTACTGAGATCACAGAGAATCACCAGTTTGGGTTTAAGAGTGTGGTCTCTATGACGTAGTTCGATCGGAATACTTCCATGCTGGAGATTGGCGCGGATCGTTGCCTTTGGATCAAACTGTCCATCCTTTGCCCGGCGCAGACGCAACGCCAGACGGGTTCGCAAAGCAGCAGCCATGCGGCGGACCTCTTCACGGAGTTGGCGTGTCTCGGCTTCAGTTAAATTTTGAAAAAGACGATCCACCAGACTTGCGTTGCCTTTTTGAGGCGGATTCTCCGCCATATTCTGTAGAATTTGCTGTCCCGCAAATTGCCGGATTTGTTCTTGCAGAGCACGGCGATTCTCTTCCAGAGCTTTCTGGATCTGTGCAACCCGCTGGCGGTTCATTCCCAATTGTTGAAGCAACTCTACCAGTTCCTGAATACTCTGACGCAATTCGGGAAATTGCAGGGCGTTTTCTAATTGCCTTGCCAGATAATTCTGGTAACGCAAATCTGTAAAGTGGGAAGGATTGAACCAGTTATCCAGTTCCTGAAAATCCTGTGAAGAAAGGGGTTTGCCTTCCAGGAGGCGCTCCAGCATCTCGCGTAAACGGAGATTGAAGGCTCTCAAGGCTTCTGCCAGCATTTTGGCTTCGGATTCACTCAATCCTTCAAGGATATTTTGCAAAGGCGGGGGATCGCTGTTCTGGAAAAACATGGGGAAGAGCCGTTCAAACGTCGGGAAATCCTGAGCATCCTTGACCAGTGTTGCTCGAAGCGTCAACCGAAAGGTTTCCCGATCCGTCACACCTAACCACTCTACAGCCCGAAAAGCGTCAGCGCTTTCTGCGAGACTGATGCGCACCCCGCTGGCACGCAAAGCGGCGATAAATTCAACAATTCGGCGTTCCATCTGACACCTTTGTTTAATTTCTCCAGGGAGCAGAAGGAAAGGAATCCGTTTCACTGCGTTGATCTCTGGATGGGCGAGCAAAGAATTGCTGTCTGGCGCGTTGCAAATCGGCTTCATGTTTCAGCAGAACACTCAGGGTGGTTTCCAGGGTTTGCTGATCAAGCGCACTGGCATTCAGTGCCACAAGCGCCTTTGCCCAGTCCAGTGTTTCACTCACCGAGGGGGATTTTCTTAAGTCCATTGTCCGCAAACGTTGAACCAGTTCCACCGCCTGACGGGCAAGTTTTGGCGATAACTCGGGCACTTTGAGACGAATCACCTGAAGTTCCTGCTCCAATGTGGGGTAATCAATGTACAAATAAAGACACCGGCGCTTGAGGGCTTCGCTTAACTCACGGGTGTTGTTGCTGGTGAGTACAACTACAGGCATATGCACGGCTTTTAATGTACCCAATTCCGGAATGGAAACCTGAAAATCGCTCAGCACTTCAAGCAAGAAGGCTTCAAACTCAGCGTCTGCGCGGTCAATTTCATCAATCAACAGGACAACCGGTTTTTCGCTGAGGATGGCTTTCAACAACGGACGCTGGAGTAAAAAGCGCATGGAAAAGAACACATCCTCTTCTTTTTCGAGACGATCAGCGGCTTCCCGTAAAGTGGAGACATCGGAAAGGGTCTGAGAGAGTTTCTCCCGTAAAAGTTGTGTATATAACAACTGTTTGGCGTATTCCCACTCATAAAGGGCTTTGGTCTCGTCCAGCCCTTCGTAGCATTGAAGGCGAATCAATTCTCTGCCCATCGCGTTTGCCAATACTTTTGCCAGTTCCGTTTTTCCTACTCCTGCAGGACCTTCCGCCAGGATGGGTTTTTCCAACTGTAAACTCAGATACACCACTGTAGCCAGTTCATCACTGGCAAGGTATTTCTGGTTTAAGAGCGAGTCTTTCAACATGTTTGGGGAAGTAAAGTGTGTCATAAGCAAACCTTTATTAATTGGATAACAATAGTCAGTATAGCAAGATTTCAGCGAGAATTCCAGCCCCTGTCAAACTAAATTTCATAGAAAAAATCACTCATTTTTTATACAGAACTCCGTGAAAGCCTTTACATACTGGTATACTATTTTTTAAGCCTTTGAGGAGCCCTTTTACCATGGATCATCTTCCTTCAACCGAGTCGCGAAAATCTGATCATATACGTATCAATCTGGAAGAAGATGTCCGTTCTGAACTCACCACTGGTCTGGAACGCTTCTTCTTCATTCATGAGGCATTACCAGAACTGAACCTGGAAGATATTGACCTGCGACTTTCCTTATTTGGAAAGTCATTGAATGCCCCCATTCTCATTTCCTCCATGACAGGAGGAACAGAAAAAGCGGCTCAAATCAATCAGCGTCTGGCTGAAGCGGCACAGGAAACCCGCATCGCCATGGGAGTGGGCTCACAACGGGTTGCGCTGGAAAATGCTCAATGGCGAGATTCATTTCAAATCCGAAAATACGCTCCCGACATCCTGCTCTTTGCCAACATTGGCGCTGTGCAATTGAATTACGGATACACTGTAGAGCATTGCCAGCGAGCCGTGGACATGATTCAAGCCGATGCGTTAATCCTGCACCTGAACTCCATACAGGAAGCCATCCAACCGGAGGGAGACACCCGTTTTGCCGGGCTGATTGATAAAATCGAGCAGGTCTGTAAGAAAATTTCAGTTCCGGTGATTGGCAAAGAAGTGGGATGGGGAATATCTGAAAGGACAGCGCGCATGCTGGTGAATGCCGGTGTTGCGGCAATTGATGTCGCCGGCGCGGGAGGGACTTCCTGGTCCCAGGTTGAGATGTACCGGACGACAGACGAACGGCGGGCGCGAATCGCAGCGGCATTCCGCGATTGGGGCATCCCTACTGCATACTCCATTAAAATGGTCAAACACGCCGTTCCCCAGGTGCCTGTTATCGCTTCCGGTGGATTGAAGTCGGGGGTGGATATTGCAAAATGTATTGCCCTGGGCGCCTGCATGGGTGGAATGGCAGGACCATTTCTCAAAGCAGCAACCCAATCTACAGAAGCAATCATCCATCTTATTGAAGAAATACGCGAAGAGATTCGCATTACCATGTTCGGGGTTGGCGCGGCGAATTTATCGGCTTTATCCCAAACCCCTTTGATTGAGTATTAATTTGAAGGAATGTAAGATGCTTAACCAGATTATTCAGGAAATGTTACCCCGCATCGAAGAAGAACTGCGCCTTGTAATAGAGGCAACCGCCCGTCCTCATTCCGCTCAACTGTCTGGTATGCTTCGGTATCATCTGGGTTGGGAAGGAGAAGGCGCCGGACCGGAAGCGCAAGGGAAACGCATCCGCCCGCTGCTGGTGCTCCTCAGCGCCCGGGCAGTTGATGGAAAGTGGGAACAGGCTCTGCCTGCTGCAGCAGCAGTGGAATTAATTCACAATTTCTCCCTGATTCACGATGATATTCAAGATCAAAGCACCGTGCGACGGGGACGTCCAACCGTGTGGGTAAAGTGGGGCATTGCTCAAGCCATTAATGCCGGCGATACCATGTTCACCCAGGCTTTTTGGGCTTTAAACCGACTGGAAGAAACCGTCTCCCCTGAAACCGCTCTGGAAGCGTCCCGTGTTCTCCAACAGGTGTGCCTGCAACTCACAGAAGGACAATATCTGGATCTGGCTTACGAGCAGGTAGACTTCCTTTCTATTGAGGCTTACTGGCCCATGGTCAGTGGAAAAACCGCCGCCCTCTTAGGGGGATGTATGGAGTTGGGCGGATTGTGCGCTCATGCCACTCCCAATCAGCGCGAGTCTTTACGGGAATTTGGAGAGAACCTGGGACTGGCTTTTCAGGTCCTGGATGACTGGCTGGGAATCTGGGGCGACGCCGCTTTAACGGGCAAGTCTACCGAGAGCGATCTGGTCTCGGGGAAAAAATCTCTTCCTGTACTGTACGGGCTGGCAAACAGCGAGATCTTCTCTCAACGCTGGAGAAGAGGGAAAATTACCAGTGAGGAAGTCAACGACATTGCCGGAATTCTCCGGGAATGCGGCGCAGAGGCTTTCACCCTGAGCACGGCAGAACAATTAACCCAGAAAGCCCTGAACGCTTTGACGAGCGCGTTCCAGGATGACATAAGCCAAGCCAGCCTTTTAAGCGAACTGGCAAAACAATTACTCAGCCGGAAATCCTGACAGACTCGCGCAACCGTTTTCCAAATACCCAAAGGGAGACAACCAGAATCAGCCAGGCAATTATCTGTGCCTGTCGAAAAGGACCAATCCAAAGGCTATCGGCACGGAAGGTTTCCACAATTATCTGTCCGATTGCCGTAAGAATCACAAATAACAGGAACCTGCCTCCGGGCACCTCAAAAAAGAGGCTTGCCTTGAAATTCTTTCGCGGAATCCATACTGCCAGCAGAATCGCCAGAGAAACAACTACCTCATAAATCTGTGTGGGATGCCGACGGGCTCCCCAAAGGTCCACCCCCCAGGCAAGAGTGGTGGGAATGCCAAATTTCTCCCCGCTGGCGACGTGGGATAATCCGATAGCAACTGCGAGAATGCTGAAAAATGTGGTAAGGGCGTCCAGCGTTTGCCAGAACGGCAAGCCTGCTCGTTGAAGATATATGAGGCTCACCAGCAGGGCAGCCAATATCCCGGCTTCTACGGAAAGCATCTGTGGGGTGAGGGATAGAAAGCTCAACGGACTGCTCAAAAATGCCTGGGGGAATTGCAGCGCATAGCCTATTCTTGCCCCCAGCACACCAGAAATCAACCCAATGACTATGAGACGGTACACCTTAGCAGGATCGACTTGAAACCTCAGGGCATGTTTTTCCGTTACATCCATCGCAAACCAGACCCCGAGAAGCAAAATCAATCCCGGTGTTTGTACAGCAAACGGTCCAATGTGAATAACGGGAAGCATTAAGGTTCTCCCTGAGAGAATTTCTCAGCCTGGGCAAGAAGCAGTGCTTCGGGCAACGGTCCACCCACAATCCAATCCCGGATGATACCTTCTTGATCGATAAAAACAGTTGTAGGCAAACCGCTGGTGCGATACACCGATTGAACCTCACCTTGCTCATCAAGCAGTACAGTAAAAGTTACCCCGCTGGATTGAATAAATTCCTGCACACTCGAAAGCACATCCTCGCTGGTAACGTTGACGGCAATCACTTCAACCCCTCTGGACTGATATGCCTGACTCACCCGCTGCAGGGCTGGCATTTCTTCACGGCAGGGCGGACACCAGGAAGCCCAAAAATTTAAGATAATGGCTTTCCCACGGAATTCGCTCAGGCGAACCGTCTCTCCGTCCAATGACTTCAGGGCAAAATCGGGCGCAAGGAACCCCCGATGCGCAATTGCACTCTGCTGTGTGGACCCCGGGATTAGATACGAAGATAACCCAATCCAGAGTGCCGCCAGGAGTGCAACCAGAATGGCAAATCGCCGAAACGTGGCAAAAGAGTTCATAGAGTTATCCTAATAGATGCACAAAACTCTGTCAAGTTGCACTTTTTCTGCGACTTTTATCCTTATGAAGCGCCGGCTTGGAGATAAAATGGAATCAACTGGAAACGATTTGGAATCACCGGGAGAAAGAATGAAAACACCCTTTTCGGTCCTCAGTGTGGATCTAGGCGCAGAAAGTGGGCGGGTGATGGGGATATCGTTTTCTACACAAAGCCTGACTGTGGAAGAAATTTACCGCTTCAAGAATGGCGCTATTCGAACACCTGAGGGGCTGCACTGGGATATTCTCCGTCTCTGGGAAGAAATCCTGCAGGGGCTGGCGCTGGCGAAACGCAGGGATATTCACCCGGCAAGCATGGGTGTAGATGGCTGGGGCGTGGATTTTGCCCTGTTAGACCGCCAGAAAACCCTGATTGGTATCCCCTATCATTATCGGGACAGCCGGACCAATGGAATTCTGTCCAAAGCCTTTCAATGCATACCCAGAGAGGACATTTTCACCCATACCGGGGTTCAATTTATGCCCATCAATACCCTCTATCAATTGCTGGCAATGGTTCTTCAGTCATCTCCCCACCTGGAAATTGCTGAAACCCTGCTGATGATTCCTGATCTGTTTCATTACTGGCTATGTGGGTTTATCGGAAACGAGTTCACAAACGCAACCACATCTCAATGTTTTTCACCCCTTACCGGAACCTGGGCATACCCGATCCTCCGTGCTTTAGGCATCCCCGATCATCTCTTTCAATCCATTGTCCCACCGGGGACAATGCTGGGAACACTGCGTCCGGAAATTTGTGAACAGACGGGTTTATCTTCCATTCCAATCATTGCACCGGCAACCCACGATACCGGTGCAGCGGTGGTAGCGGTACCGGCACAATCATCCCCCTGGGCATGGATCAGTTCGGGGACATGGTCTATTGCAGGGGTAGAAAGCCCTACCCCGGTAATTGACTCCCGTACCCTGGCACTGAATTTTACCAATGAGGGTGGCGCCTTGGGAACATGGCGTCTCTCGAAGAATGTGATGGGACTCTGGCTGGTCCAGGAGTGCCGCCGCATCTGGCAAGCAGAACAGACAGAACCGCTTACCTATGACGAGCTCACCTTTCAGGCATCTCTGGCACAGCCATTCCTGGCATGGATCAACCCCGACCATCCGGATTTTCTTCCCCCCGGGGATTTACCTGCACGGATACGAACGTATTGCGAACGAACCCACCAGAAAATCCCCCAAACGAGAGGAGAGGTGGTGCGCATTATTCTGGAAAGCATGGCTCTCAAATACCGGTGGATCATCGCCCAACTGGAACAGGTGACAGGAAGCGTGATTCAGGTCATCCATATTGTCGGAGGGGGAAGTAAAAACCGACTCTTAAACCAGTTTACCGCCAATGCTACGGGAAAACCCGTCCTGGCAGGGCCTGCAGAAGCAACTACCATTGGCAATGCCATTACCCAGGCAATTGGATTGGGGTATTTCTCTTCAGTGGCAGAAGCGAGAGCATGGGTTCGAGCGTCTTTTCCGATTGAGGCTATTGACCCTGTAGAAACTGAACGCTGGAATGAAGTCTATACGCATTTTTATCAGAGGATGAAGGAAGATGAAAACATATACCTTTAATATCCAGCCATTGCTGGAAATGATGGGCGAAGCTGGCAAACGCCTTTCCGAAATGAATGCCTGTGAAGGAGCGGCTGGAAATCTTTCGATATGCTTTCGTGGAGAGGTTTCCCCCCAAAAGGTGTTCTCAATGGTGGAAGAAATTTCTTTACCCATCCCGGTGCCTGAATTATGCGGCGCCAATCTTTTGGTATCCGGCTCAGGACAACGCCTCAAGGACATCATGGATCATCCTCTGGAAACAGTAGGATTCCTGATAGTCGGTGAGGGAGGACTTACCGGAAAACTCTTCACCTCTCCTCAACGGATGTTTCAACGACTGACCAGTGAATTCAACTCCCATCTGGCAGTTCATGCTACTCTGATGAACGGGAAAAACCTCCATTTTCATGCCATTGTCCATGCTCAACCCCCCTATCTGACCTACCTGAGTCATCTGCCCCAGTACCAGGAAGAATCCACCTTAAACCAACACCTGTTCCGCTGGCAACCCGAAACCATTATCCAGTTCCCTGAAGGGTTCGGCGTATTGCCCTTCCTGGTACCGGGCTCGGAAAATTTGATGCGTGCCAATGTGGAGGCTCTTCAACACCACAAAATAGCCCTCTGGTGTAAACATGGGGTCATGGCTTGTTCAGATGAGTCCATCCTGCGGGCAGTGGATTATATTGAATATGCTGAGGCAGCGGCAAAGTATGAGTATATGAACCTTGCACTGGGCTCTCCTACGGCTGGATTGACAGTGGATGAACTTCTGCAAATCTGCCAAGCCTTTCATGTGCATCAAACCATCTTTCCTCAAACCTCTTAACGCGCTGATTTGGGGAGGAATGTTGTGAAAATAAATGAAAACGAAATTCAACGAGCCTATTCGCTGGCACAGGAGCGATACGCATCTCTCGGGGTAGATACCGAGGACATTCTGAAGAGAATGCAAGGTATTCACCTCAGTTTACATTGCTGGCAGGGCGATGATGTAACCGGTTTTGAAAACCGGGAAGGGCCATTAACGGGTGGAATAGCAGCAACCGGAAATTATCCCGGCAAAGCCAGAAACGCCGATGAACTTCGCGAAGACCTGCAACAGGTTTTCAGGTTGCTTCCAGGAAAACACCGGTTAAATTTACATGCCATTTACGCAGAAACTGGCACCCAGAAAATAGAACGCAATCAGATTCGTCCCGAACACTTTTCCCGCTGGATAGATTGGGGAAAGGAGCACTGTCAGGGATTGGATTTCAATCCGACCTGTTTTTCTCATCCGAAATCCGCAGACGGCTTCACCCTTTCCCATCCGGATACCAGCATCCGTCAGTTCTGGATTGAGCATTGTATTGCGAGTCGAAGCATTGGAGAAACCTTTGGAAGAGCCTTCCATACTCCCAGCATCGTAAATATCTGGATACCGGATGGATACAAAGATACCCCCGCCGACCGTCTTGCTCCCAGACAACGTTTGCTGAACTCCCTGAACCAAATTCTGAGTCACCCTATCTCCAGAGAATATATTCTGGACGCCGTTGAGCCCAAACTGTTTGGAATTGGCTCAGAAAGTTATGTGGTGGGGTCTATGGAATTCTATGTCGGTTATGCCATACGCCGGAACATCCTGCTCACGCTGGATACAGGACATTTTCATCCTACGGAATCGGTTGCCGATAAAATCTCCTCCCTGTTACTCTACCTGGAAGGGATTTTACTTCATGTCAGCCGTGGGGTTCGCTGGGATAGCGATCATGTGGTGATATATAACGAAGAATTGCAAGGATTAATGCAGGAAGTTATTCGCGCCAATGCACTTCAACGGGTATATATCGGGCTGGATTACTTTGACGCCAGCATCAACCGTATTGCCGCATGGGTGATTGGCGCCCGCACCACTTTAAGAGCCCTGCTAAACGCTCTGCTTGAACCCTATCCCCTGCTCCAGCAAGCCGAAAAGGAAGGAAACCTGACTTTACGCCTGGCGCTTCAGGAAGAATTCCAAACCCTCCCCTCGCAGGCTGTCTGGGAGTACTACCTGCTGACTCAGTCCGTCCCTGTTGGGATTTCCTTTATGGAGGAAATCAAAACCTACGAAAGAGAAAAACTCTCCAGACGCATGTAAAAAATTACCGGGTGGGATCAGCCTTTTTCAGACCTTTCCCGGAAGATGTGGCTCAAAGAGGCAAAAGATTGATCCTTTCAAAGCGCGATTGCTGCGGTTGACATGAAAACTCAAGCAGATTCGGACTTGACAAGAATCTAAGGAACGTTACAATTCTGGTAAATTCACCCGATACGTGCAGGAGGAACGCGATGAGCGACACATTCGAGCAGGTCAAAGCCGTGATTATGGACGTAATGAAAATTGACGGCGAAGGGATTACGATGGAAACCCGCTTTGTGGAAGACCTGAAAGCGGATTCAATGGATCAATTCTTCTTAATCGATGGATTCTGCGAAAAGTTCAACATGTCCATCAGTGATGAGGACGCCCGCCAGATCCGCACTGTGGGAGATGCTGTACGATACATTGACGCCCACCGCAGTTAATCCGGTTTCAAGATAATCAAAGACCGCCGGCAGGAAACATCACCGGCGGTCTTTTCGTTTCTTTCTCGTTGTCTCAATTGAGTAAAGCAGGAATCTCTTCGGGGTGATTGGCTACGCGAACACCACTCTTTTCCAGCGCCAGTACTTTATCCCGGGCAGTACCCGTCCCACCTTCTATTATTGCTCCGGCATGCCCCATGCGCTTACCAGGAGGAGCTGATTGACCGGCAATGAATGCTACCACCGGTTTGGTCATATGCCGGGAAATAAATTCAGCGGCTTTTTCCTCATCTGTTCCGCCAATTTCTCCAATCATCACCACCTGATCGGTATGGGGATCGGCTTCAAACAATTCAAGGACATCCACAAAATTCGTCCCGTTGATTGGATCACCGCCAATGCCCACACAGGTGCTGGCTCCCTTGCCAGCCAGTTTGAGCGCATACAATACTTCATAAGTCAACGTACCCGAACGGGAGACAATGCCAACGTTTCCCGGTATTGCAATATTGTTGGGAATGATTCCCACTTTGGCTTCACCGGGTGTCAGCAAGCCGGGGCAGTTGGGGCCGATGAGACGGACGCGCTTTTGATCCAGATAACTGCGTACACGCATCATATCCTGAACCGGAATCCCTTCGGTAATGCAAACAATCAACGAAACCCCCGCATCCGCGGCTTCCAAAATTGCATCGGGAGCAAAACGGGCAGGCACAAAAATCACACTGGTATTGGCGCCAGTCATTTCTACAGCCGAGCGCACCGTGTCAAATACCGGAATTTTTCCATCCAGCACCCACTCCCCCCCTTTACCAGGAGTGACTCCCGCCACCACGTTGGTACCATAAGCCAGCATCTGGGTGGTGTGAAATAAACCTTCGTTGCCAGTAATACCCTGCACAATCAAACGGGTTTGTTTGTTAACCAAAATGCTCATTTTGCTTCCCCTTTCACCACAGATACAGCCTTCTGAGCGGCTTCCAGAAGTGTTTCAGCAGTAATCATGTTTGCCTCAGCCAGAAGTCGACGACCTTCTTCCGCGTTCGTACCCACCAGGCGAACCACCATGGGGATATTGGGTTTCACCTCGGCAAGCGCAGTTAAAATGCCCCGCGCCACCTCATCGCACCGGGTAATCCCGCCAAAAATATTAAAGAGAACGGCTTTGACCTTTGGATCGCTGAGGATAATTCGCAAGGCAGCGGCAACCTTTTCAGCGCCAGCCCCTCCACCGATATCCAGAAAGTTGGCAGGTTCACCGCCACACAGTTTGATGATGTCCATGGTTGCCATTGCAAGCCCTGCGCCATTGACCATACACCCGATCTCGCCATCCAGACTGATGTACGAGAGACCAAACTTACGAGCTTCCACTTCCGCCCAGTCCTCGGCGTCAAGATCGCGCATCTCGGCTAAATCCGGGTGCCGGAACAGGGCATTATCGTCCACAATCATTTTCCCATCCAGCGCAAGGAGTTTCTTATCCGAAGTGATGACCAGAGGGTTGATTTCTGCCAGAGTGGCATCGTTATCGGTATAGGCTTTCCACAATCCATAAGCCACCTCAGCAAAGGAGCGCCATAAAGGACGGGGGAGATCAATACTGACTGCCAGATCTCTGGCTTGATATTCTCGCAACCCCAACAGGGGGTCAATATGAATTTTGATGATTTTCTCGGGAGAAATTCGAGCCACTTCTTCGATATCCACACCACCGGCGGCAGAAGCCATCATCACCGGCCGGCGGGCAGTCCGATCATTGGTAATACCCAGGTAAATTTCCTTCTCAAAATTGACAGCTTCATCGACAAGGATTTTACGAACGGGCAGTCCTTTTATTTCCATCCCCAAAATAGCCGTTGCCAGTTCTTCGGCTTCTTTTGGGGTCTTCGCCAGGCGAATCCCCCCGGCTTTTCCGCGTCCGCCAACCAGCACCTGGGCTTTGATGACAACTTTTCCACCCAGTTCTTCAGCAAAATGCTTTGCTTCGCTTGCCATAGTGGTCATGCGCCCCTTCGGGATCGGCACACCATAGCGGGAAAATATGGCTTTGGATTGATATTCATGCAGTTTCATAAAGAGAAGCCCCTGAAGAATTTTGACTAACCTTATTATTTATAACATAATTCACCGAATACAAATAAAAAGACCCTGTACCTACCGAGTTTTTGTACGTACAGGGTCTTTTCTCATCGTGCCTCGCTTTTATCCCTTCAGAAATGTCTCTAACGCTTCCCGGCTGATGCGATAAGCATTTCCAATTTTACGGGCTTTCAAGTCACCGGCATTAATGGCGGCAAGTACATCTTCTTCAGATACTTTCAAAATCGCAGCCGCCTCCGCGGGGGTCATCACGTCCGGTATTACCGGTGTTGTCTGCCCTCCTGCTGACGACGCGCCAGCACCACCTGCTGAACCCTGCAGGGTATTGGAGAGCAGGTTGCCAATCCCCATTCCAGCACCAATACCAGCGGTCAAGCCGGCACCACCGCTGGGATTCTGAGCAGCATCGCGTAAAGCATCTGCCGCCTGAAGTTGGGTATATGTCTGCATATCCAGCATGCCCATGGCGCGCAGTTCTTCGGCGGATTTTTCGGAGGGTTTAAGGCTGGCAATATAAAAACTCTTCAGGGTTAAGCCAACCGCCGCAAAATCATCCTGCGCTTTTGCCCGCACGGCAGCACCAATTTCTTCGGTTAACCCGATCAGTTCCGCAACGGTGCGCTGGGCAGCAGTCTCTCCAAGAATGTCCTGTAATTTGGAGAGCAGCATGGTGCGCAGGCGGTTCTCAATTTCAGTGGTGGAATACATGTGCTGGGCACCCACCACCTGCGTGACAAACTGCTGTGGGTCGCGCACCTGGAAACTGTAAGTTCCAAAACTCTGGAGCAGAGCCACTCCCAACCCCATGCCCGGATTGCGTACCAGGATTGGTTGAGGGGTACCCCATTTTTTGTCTACGAACTCCCGCATGGAAACGAAGTACACTTCTGCAGTGAACGGTGTGCGGTTGTTAAACGCTTTTCCGAGAAGTTCAGTCAGTAGAGGGACGTTTGCGGTGCTGATGGTATGTCTTCCGGGACCCAGAACATCCAGGGCATGCCCATCGCGGAAAAAGACCGCCCGTTGAGATTCGCGGACGATGACCTGAGAACCAAAACGAAGGTCAGCCACCCCCTGTTCGGGAAAGCGGTGGACGATTTCATCCTGCATCTCATTTGGGTATTCAACAACATCAAAAATTCTAGCCATGGCTTACTCCCACTCTCTTACTCAGACTGTTCTGCCTGATTATGAAGAATCACCTGCACCCGTTTGTCAAAAGCCTCGATGCATTTCTGCGATTCATTCACCAGCGCCCGGATTGCGGTGCCAAGCCCCTCTGTTCCTATTGCGGCTTCGACATTGTCAATAGCGCGTTCAACCGCCTCACCGGTTTCAAATAAAGCCAGGTCATATTGATAAATCAAAGCCAGTTCTTCGGAATTAACTTTGACCGCATCGAAGAATCCCGCATACCCATAAGAAGCGGTGCGAACGCGGTCAATGAAAGTGCGCAACTTGACTGCAGCGCCTTCCAGGTCATCCACCCAGGTTAAACCCCCCTGCGTGAGTAGATCTCGCTGTAAAGCAGAGATTCTTTGAACCAGAGTCTCAAATCGGCTGGCTATGGTCTCACGCAAGAGTTTGTCTGCTGATCTGCGGTTCACGCGGTCCACATACCCCTTAAACCCGGGGATCTTTCCCAACAATTTTCTAAAGGGGTCTTGTTCTTCCAGCACCCGTCCCAAAATGTCACTCATTTTTCCTCCTTGGTTTTATCAACCCAGAATTGATTATAGCGATAATTCATCAAGAAAACAACAAAAGTTCTCTAGGGGATGGTCAAGAAAACATCAATAAAGTTAAGACAAGTTGCAACATTTCTGTAACATGAAATGGTTGCAAATCAAAGAATCGCCCTTATAATTGAGTATAGTATCCTGAAAGATACAAAAATATTTCATAAGGGAGGTCTGCAATTATGTTATTCGCCGCCAGAGAAAAAGGACAGGGTCTTGTTGAGTATGCACTCATTCTGGTTCTTGTCGCTGTAGTCGTCATTGTGATTCTGGCTCTTCTGGGGCCCGCAATCGGAAACATTTTCAGCAACATCATGACCAAAATTTAAGCAGGCAAACTCGTTTTCACCCGCCATGAAGGGACTCGCAGGAGTCCCTTCATGCTTGAAAGCGAGAGTGGCAACATTATTGCAACTATTCCTAATAAAACCGTAAGGTAAATTTTATTGTTATAAAATATGCGTATAATTAGGTTAACTGCTACATAAGACACTGAAGAAAATCTTGAAATTCAATTCCTTTTGTTCAGGAGGATGACATGGCAACAGGTGGGAGACGCCGCGGACGAGCATTTATTCTTATTGCTCTGATCCTGATTTTGCTTCTCGTATTAGCATGGGCAGTGGTCCGCTTCTTTGCGCCACAGCAACTGCCTGCGGCACCGGGCGAAAGTTCGGTACCGCCAACTCCGGTTGAAGAAATGACTTCCATTGTGATTTCAGTACAACCTGTCTCACGTGGTCTGGAATTCAACGAAACGAATGTGACAACCATCCCGTATCCCAAGAAGGATCTGGTTGAGGGTGCATTCATCACCGACATTCAGGAAGTGCTGGGGAAACGTGCCAAGTTTGACATCGAAGCCCGCACCCCCATCACGATGACCATGCTGGTTGATCCCACCATGAAGAATTCGCCAGCGGCATTTCAGATTCCACCTGGTCAGGTTGCCATTACCATTCCGGTGAGCAAATTGTCTTCGGTGGCTTATGGACTGGAACCGGGAGATCATGTCAACGTGATTGTATCCTTATTGCTGGTGGACATTGATCCGGGCTTCCAGTCCAAACTTCCGAACAACACGGGAGTCGTAGTTGCTCCAGGTCCTTCAGGTGAAGGTGGACCTACTACCATTTCTGCTTCGGTCAGTAAAACCGACTCGCTCTCCGGGCGCACAGAACTGGATCCAACTCTTGGACAACCAATTTATGTCATTCCTTCGGAGCCTCAACGCCCTCGCCTGGTAAGCCAAACCTTGATTCAGGATGCCATTGTGCTCCGACTGGGAGACTTCACCACAAGCGATCAGCAAGCCCAGGCTACTGCTCAACAGCAACCCACGCCTGTACCAGCAGGCGGGCAGGCTCAACAGCCCACCGAACCCGCCAAACCGGATACAGTGACCCTGAT
>OGCI01001291.1_pt1 | contig 21622 bp, 19 predicted proteins | sample 1570021 | NCBI WGS metagenome assembly OGCI01 (sample SAMN06264664, study PRJEB24512) | hot springs metagenome | isolation source: Hot spring water | place: South Africa: Tshipise | collected 2015-06-21 | reverse complement strand
ATCACGGGAGAAGAAAGGAGGCAAGCGCCATTCCCCACCGGGCTAAAGCCCGGTGTCCCCTGGCGCAATTTCTATGGGAAAGACACTGGCCGAGAAAATCATCGCCGCCCACGCTCAAGATACTGACGAAGTCTCGGCGGGCGATCTGGTGACCGTCAAAGTAGATGTCGTAATGGCCAACGACATCACCGCGCCCATCGCCATCGAGTCCTTCCAGGCGATGGGCGTCAGCGAAGTGTTCAGCCCAGATCGGGTGATGCTGGTACCCAGTCACTTCGCGCCCAACAAAGATATCAAGAGCGCCGAACAGACGCGCACACTCACTCTCTTCGCCGAAGAACAGGCGCTCACCCATCGCTTCCAGGTAGGACGGGCGGGCATTGAGCACGTGGTCTTGCCGGAGCGAGGGTTGGTCTTACCCGGCGACCTGGTCGTCGGCGGCGATAGTCATACTTGCACCTATGGCGCGCTGGGCGCGTTCGCCACGGGCATGGGGTCTACCGACATCGCCTTCGCCATGGCCACCGGCACCACCTGGCTGAAAGTGCCAGAGACGATGAAATTCGTCTACTACGGCGAGCGCCGCCCCTGGGTCTACGGCAAAGACCTGATCCTGCGCACCATCGGCGAGATCAGCGTAGACGGCGCGCTCTACCGCTCGATGGAATTCACCGGCCCGGCCATTCACGCCCTGCCCATGTCCGACCGGCTGACCATGACCAACATGGTCATTGAGGCGGGGGGCAAGTGCGGCTTCATGCCCTACGACGAAGTCACCGAAGCCTATGTGAAGCCGCGCGCCACGCGCCCCTACACGCCCTTCTTCGCCGACGACGATGCGACCTATCACTCTGTCTATGAATTCGACCTGTCGGACATGGAGCCGCAGGTAGCCTGTCCATACTCGCCGGACAACGTGCACCCCATCAGTCAGATCAAGCCGGAGAAGGTGGATCAGGTCTTCATCGGCAGTTGCACCAACGGGCGCTTCGAAGACCTGGCCATCGTCGCCGACATCCTGCAGCGGACAGGGCGCGAGTTCCACCCCGACGTGCGGGTGATGATCATCCCCGGCTCGCAGGCGGTCTACCTGGACGCGCTGCGCCAGGGCTGGATCGAGTTGTTCACGCTGGCGGGGGCGGCGGTCAGCGTCAGCACGTGCGGGCCGTGCCTGGGCGGGCACATGGGCGTGTTGGCCGCCGACGAAGTGTGCGTGAGCACCTCCAACCGCAACTTCCGCGGGCGCATGGGTCACCGCGACGCGCGCGTCTACCTGGCCAACCCGGCCATCGCGACCGCCAGCGCCATCCTGGGCCGTCTGGCGCATCCTGACGAACTCTGAAAAAGGGGGCACCCATGAAGTTACAAGGCCGCGTGTGGAAATACGGCGATAACATTGACACAGATGTCATCATCCCGGCGCGCTACCTGGTCACCACCGACCCCAAAGCGCTGGCCGCGCACTGCATGGAAGACCTGGATCAGAGCTTCGCCAAAGAAGTACAGCCCGGCGACATCATCGTCGGCGGCACCAACTTCGGCTGCGGCTCCAGCCGCGAACACGCCCCCATCAGCATCAAGGGGGCGGGGGTGTCGTGTGTGATCGCCGAGTCCTTCGCGCGCATTTTCTTCCGCAATGCCATCAACATTGGATTGCCTATCCTGGAGTGTCCTCCGGCGGCTCGCGACGCACAAAAGGGCGATGTGCTCAGCGTCGATCTGGCCGCCGGCACAATTACCAACCATCGCACCGGCCAGACCTATCAGGCCAGCCCCTACCCGCCGGTGGTGCTCGCCATCATCAACGCGGGGGGACTGGTGCCCTATGCCCGCAATGTGCTGGGCGTTCGGATGAAGGGATAGTCGGACGAGCGTGTCAGTGAGCGGTTGAAAAGCGAAGCGGCTCACTCCGACCGCCGGGCACCGACTGCTGATCACCCGCAGGAGGCCATCACGATGGACACGGTAGTTGTGTACGATACCACCCTGCGTGACGGGACGCAGGGCGAGAATGTGGCGCTCTCGGTAGATGACAAACTGCGCATCACACAACTGCTCGACGAACTGGGCGTCGCCTATATCGAAGGGGGCTGGCCCGGCTCCAACCCCAAAGACGCCGAATACTTCCGCCGCGTGCGCGAAGTACCCCTGCAACATGCCCGCATCGCCGCCTTCGGCATGACCTGTCGCGTGGGCAGTCAGCCGGCCCAGGATAGCAATATCCTGGCCTTGCTGGAAGCGCAGACGCCTACCGTCACGGTCGTCGGCAAGACCTCGCTGTTGCACGTGCGCGAAGTGCTGCGCACCACGCCAGAGGAGAACCTGCGCATCATCCGCGAGAGCCTGGCCTTCCTCAAAGAGCACGGGCGCGAAGTCATCTACGACGCGGAACACTTCTTCGACGGCTACAAGCTCGACGCCGACTACGCGCTGCAAACCCTGCAGGCGGCGCTTGACGGCGGCGCTGATGTGTTGGTGCTATGCGACACCAACGGCGGCTCGACTCCCTGGGAAGTCGAGCAGATGACCGACGTGGTAGTCGAGCGCTTCCCCGGCGTGACGCTGGGCATTCACTGCCACAACGACGGCGAACTGGCCGTCGCCAATACGCTAGCGGCAGTGCGACGCGGCGTAACACATGTGCAGGGCACGATCAACGGCTATGGTGAGCGCTGCGGCAACGCCAACCTGTGCTCGGTGGTGCCCGACCTGGAACTCAAGCTGGGCAAACGCTGCCTGCCGCCCGGCAACCTGGTTCACCTGACCCATGTGGCGCGCACCGTCGCCGAGATCGCCAACATGGCCCCCAACCATCAGGCCCCCTATGTGGGCAAGAGCGCGTTCGCGCACAAGGGCGGGATGCATGTGGCCGCCATCCGCCGCAACATTGACAGCTACCAGCACATTGATCCGGCGCTGGTGGGCAACAAGACGCGCGTGCTCGTCTCCGACCTGAGCGGGCGCGGCAACATGCTCAGCAAGGCGGAGGAATACGGCCTGAAGCTATCGCCGGAGGAGGCGCAGAAACTGGTCGCCCGCGTCAAGGAACTGGAGCACCGCGGCTTCGTCTTCGAAGGGGCCGATGCCTCCATCATGATGCTGATCTACCGCCAGCGACCGGACTATCAGCCGCCGTTCGAACTGATTGACTTCATGGCGGTCGTCGAACACCGTGCCGGACGCGGCATGTTCGCCGAAGCCACCATCAAGCTGCGCGTGGGCGGCGAGGAGATTCACACCGTCGCCAGCGGCAACGGGCCAGTGGACGCGCTCGACCGCGCCATGCGCAAAGCCCTGACGCCAGTCTATCCGGCGCTGGCCGAGTTCAAGCTGGCCGACTACAAGGTGCGCATCCTCGATGGGCAGAATGGCACCGCCGCCACGACGCGCGTGCTGATTGACACGCAGAACGGGCATCAGCGCTGGAGCACCGTCGGGGCCAGCACCAACATCATCGAGGCAAGCTGGCTGGCGCTGGCCGACAGCGTCGAGTATGGCCTGACGCAGGTGATGGCAGCGAGAAGTAGAGAGTAAGGAGTTGAGAGTCTTGAGATGAAACAGGGAGTCGGCGTTGCCCTGACCCCGCACTCAAGACTCATCACTCCAAACTCCGTACTCACAACTCAATCGGGAGACACTCATGCAAGCTAAAATCGTGACTCTGCCCGGTGACGGCATCGGGCCGGAGATCGTTGCGGAGGCGGTGCGCGTGCTGCGCGCCGTCGCCGATCGTTGGGGGCACGCTTTCACCTTCGAAGAAGCGTTGATGGGCGGCTGTGCCATTGACGCCACCGGCAATCCCCTGCCCGACGAAACGTTGGCCGCCTGCGAACGCGCCGACGCCGTGCTGCTGGGCGCAGTCGGCGGGCCGCAGTGGTCGGACCCCACTGCGCCGGTACGCCCAGAGCAGGGGTTACTGCGTCTGCGGAGGCATTTCGATCTGTTCGCCAATCTGCGTCCGGTGAAAGCGTATCCTGCCCTGGCTCACTACACGCCCATCCGCGCCGACCTGCTCGACGGGGTAGACATCCTCTTTGTGCGCGAGCTGACCAGTGGCATCTACTTCGGCGAGCGCAAAGAGCAGGGCGACGGAGACGACGCCTGGGACACCATGTACTACTCCGTCCCCCAGGTAGAGCGCGTGGCCCGCGTAGCCTTCCAGGCGGCACGACAGCGGCGCGGCAAAGTGGCCTCCGTGGACAAGGCCAATGTGCTGGCGGCCATGCGCTTGTGGCGGCGCACGGTGAATCGCGTGGCTGCCGATTATCCGGATGTGACGCTGGAACACGTGCTGGTGGACGCCTGCGCCATGTACCTGATCCGCGAACCGGCCCGCTTCGACGTAGTGTTGGCGGGCAACATGTTCGGCGACATCCTCAGCGACGAAGCGTCGGTGTTGGCCGGGTCGCTGGGCATGTTGCCATCGGCTTCGCTGGGCACAGGCACGTTCGGGGTCTACGAACCGATTCACGGCTCCGCGCCAGACATCGCCGGCAAAGGCATCGCCAACCCCACCGCTACCATCCTCAGCGCGGCTATGTTGCTGCGTCATAGCCTGGGGCTGGATCAGGAAGCACGGGCGGTAGAACGCGCTGTCGAAGCAGCGCTGGCCGAGGGCGCGCGCACAGCGGACATCGCCCCGTCGCCCGATCAGGCACTTAGCACGAGCGCCTTCACCGATCGGGTGCTCGATCATCTGGCATAATCCGTCAACGGAAAGCAACTGGGGGGTGGGTCAGTGGCTCACCCCTTTTGCTGTCCGGCGAGGTCAGCCAGAACGCTCGAAAAACACTGGGCATAATGCAGCACTGTTTGACCCCCACCTCTTGTTAAAGAACCCTTAACCTCCTACTCCTGGCTATATGACAAAATCTACAAATCCTGCCCATCTGCCCAAGTGGGGTAGTATCTTTTGTGCAATATGCACAATCAGGCATGTATGAATCTCATAAAACCTGCCCGAAGACAGGCGCTTCGCCTATCCCTACAATGAAGGGAGCATCCACAGGCAAACACCGCCGCAAGGCGGCATTGCCGTGCAGCATCGCACGGATGTTGGTCGCCTGAGGGGGAGAAAGTACCATGTCCGCCGTAACCTCTGCCACCGACCTGAGAACTGTGCTCAGGCTTGCGCTGCCGTTAGGTAGTCGCCTCGTCTCCGGCTATCCCGCTACCCCCATCAGCGGCGTTTCCCACCTGCGTGCCCAGCCGTCCCATCTGGGAGAGATCCGGCACAGCGAGCTGTTGCTGGTCTCCACCGAGACCCTGGCCAACACGCCCAACGCGCTTCCGCTGGAAGCGCTCATCGAGCGGCTGACTGCCACCGAAGCCAGCGCGCTGGCCGTGCAGGGCACGCTGTCTCCGCGCACTTACCAGGTAGCCCGCCAGCACGATTTTCCGCTGGTGGCGCTCCCTGAGCGTGCCGTTCTGAATCAGGTTGAGCGTTCCGTCCGACGCCTGTTGAACGACCGCGCCGCGCAAGTCTGGCAGCGCGTGACCGAACTGGAGCGCACTCTGCAGCGCCACGCAGCGGGCTATCGCGGTCTGACCACCATGCTCAACGCGCTGGCGCGCATCCTCGACCGGCCTGTGGTCATTCACGACCGGCAGGGGACGCTGATCTGCCGTGGTCTGCCCGCTTCGCAGGGCCACGATTGGGACGCGCACCTGGCCATGCTGGGTGGCGCGGAGTTCATACGGCGGTTCGACCTGGACGACCGCGCTTTCTTCGAAGACGACTGGCAAGTCATCGAAAGTCCGGCAGGTCTCACCGTCCCCCTGCTCAGCGAAGGGCGTGTGCTGGGGTATCTGTCGGCGCTGACAGCAGGTAGCGCGCCCGACGACTTCGACTTGCTGGCGCTGGAACACAGCGCCCCCATTCTCAGCAAGGAAGTGACGCGGCGGCAGGCACTGGATGTCGGCCTGCAACCGGCGCGCCATACGCGCGACTGGATCGCCGAATGGCTCAGCAGCCCGCCCAACGAGGATATGCTCCTGGCCATGCGTGCCGGTCAGGAGAACTTCCAGCCCGCTATGTGGTACGCCGTGGCGGTCTTTCACTGGGTGCCGGGGGAAGAGCGGGTCAACGGGGCATTCTCGCCGGAGCGCATGGTCAAATTGCTGCGGGCTGAACTCAGTCAGCGTCGTGTGCAGGCACCCGTCGGCCTGTACGCTGACCGCGCGGTCGTGCTCTTCCCGCTGGACGAGCCGCATCAGACGCAACGACTCAAACAGGTAGTGCGTTTGCTCTACCAGACACTCGCCCAGAGCGCCCCCGATGGCGACCTGGCCGTGGGTGTGGGGCGACCGGCAATGGGCTTGACAGCACTGCGCGAATCGTTCCGCGAAGCCGAGCGCGCCCTGGCCCTGCCTCGCCAGATTTGGGAAGACGCGCAGGTCGCCTTCTTCGGCGATGTCAGCCTCTATGAACTGCTGCTGGGCGTGCGCGATCCCAGCCTGTTGACCGACTTCTGCACACACTGGCTGTCGGCGCTGACCGACTACGACGCCCAACATCACACCGACTTGGTACCGACACTGTACGCCTACTTCGAAAACAACGGCAATATGGCCCGCACCGCGCATGTACTCAACATTCACCGCAACACGCTCGTCTACCGGCTGGGCCGCATCACCGACATCCTGCAACTGGACATGGACGATTCGAACGTCCGCCTGAACCTGCACCTGGCGCTGAAGGTGCACAAGATGCTCACTGGCGGCTGAACGCTGTCGTCCTACCTCTCCATCCCCCAGGGCCGAGGGCACCCTCGGCCCTGATCTTTCCATCATCAGGGATGGATTTCTGGCCGGAGTGGCGTTACTCTTATACACACTCTGCCCCGCCCTGCCAGGCGGATCAGATCGTCTTTCGAGAGGAGCGCTGAATCATGAAGATCGCTGTCGTCACCGAGGACGGCCAGACTATCAGCCAGCATTTTGGGCGCGCCCCTTACTATCTGGTGTTCACTGTAGAAGGACAGAGCATCAGCCGGCGCGAGTTGCGCGAAAAGGCCGGGCATCGCGATTTCGCTGGAGAACATGGGCATCACGAACACCATCATGAGCACGGACATCATCACGAACACGGGGAACATGGCTGCGGCGCTGAGGCCGATCACAAACACGCCCGCATGATCGAGGCGATCACCGACTGCCAGGTAGTGCTGGTGCGTGGCATGGGGCGCGGAGCTTATATCGCCATGGAACAGGCGGGCATCACGCCCATCGTCACCGACATTGCCGACGCCGAGACCGCGGTACGCGCCTACCTGAAGGGCAGCCTCACCAATCACCCGGAGCGGCTGCACTGAGTTAACAGAACGCCTCAGGCGCTGAGGGATATTTTCGCCAAGTGCCAGGTGCGCCCGTATAATACGCCCAGAAATCCGATGAGGACTGTCCAGTGCTGGCCAGAAATGGGCAGGCCGGACAGATAGAGTAAACCATGCAAGAGACGAAAATCGCTGTCTGGGGGCGGCGATTGTTCCAGAACCGCCTGGCGTTGTTTCTGGTGCTGCTGTTCATCCAGCTTCAGTTTTTCACCATCAACCTGTTCAACGCGCATTTCCGCGAGCCGACTGAGGGCTGGGAACTGAAGATCGCCGCCATTGACGACCGCCTGACACCCACTGGCTGGTGGCTGATCCCCTACTTCGCGGGCTTCTGGCTGGCAGCGTTGGTGCCCCTATGGGCCACATTTACCATGCCCAACCGGCTTTATCGCCAGTTCATCCTGGCCATGGCGACAGCAGCCCTGGCGGGGTATGTGGTCTATGTGGCCTTCCCCACCTATGTCACCAAGCCCGCGCCCGAACAGGTCCCTGGCGATCATCTGCTGGCCGATCTGCTGCGCGAAAGCTACGACGTAGACGCTGCCGCCAGCACGCACAACGCCGCACCCAGTCAGCATGTCTTCTATGCGCTGATCAACATGTGCTTCATGATTCGCTGGCGACCTCGCCCGCACGTTTTTGTCGCCTGGGTGACGCTGGCCGCCCTGATCTGCGCTTCCACACTGCTGACCATGCGTCACAACTCACCCGATCTGATCAGCGGGTACTTCTTCGCCATAGGGGGCTATTACGCCGGTGTGTACCTGGGTGGGCGTGTCACCGACTGGCTGGGCGACGAAGACGGCCCCATCGTGTTGCCAGAGCCAACGCTGCGCCTGCAACGACGGTTGCGCCAACGGCTGCAACGGCTGGGAGCACGTCTCGGCTGAACTATCCTACTAACGCGCGCTTTCTTGTGCGCTCTGACCAAACGCACCGGACGACTTTCGGGTTAAGATTATTTTTCACAAGTCGGCCCTGGCCGTCTCCCTGGCCTGTGACAGATACACGGAGGAACTCGTCGCATGACAGCCTACGATACGCCGCGCTTCGCCGTGCCAGAAGAGCACCTGGTCCCAATTGATCCCTATCCAGGGCAGCAATACGAAATCCCGCCGTCGCGCATGTTCCTGATCAAGCTGTCGCTCAAGAAATATCTGGACAAGATGGGGCAGGATGCGACTATCTTCGACGCCTCGCAGGGTGATGGCGGGGCGTCATTGCCAGGGGTGCCCGCCGAAATCCTCGACCGCGCCCACGAACTGACCAAGGCGCATGGCAGCGGCTACGACTTCCCCTATGGCGCGGATGAGTTCCGCCGGGCGGTCGTCGAACAATACTGGGGTCTCGATCCGGCGCTGGGCTGGGGGCCGGCCAATGTCTTGGCCGCAGTGGGTGGGCGCGACGCCCTGCTCAAAGCCTACAGCGCCATGATCGCCCTTGGCTCAGGGCGTGTGGGCGATGTTGTGCTCGTCTCGCGCGTGCCCTGGATCAGTTACAACTGGGGGCCGTATGCTATCGGGGCCAATGTGTTGCTCGCCCCTGGCGACGAAGCGACGGCCTGGCAGTACAGCGAAGACACCATCCGCGCCTCGGTGGAGTTCTGCCAGAAGCACGGCGGACGGCGTATCATCGGCATCGTGATCACTTCGCCGGATAACCCCACCGGCCATACGCTCTCGCTGGAACGACAGGTAGCGCTGGGCAAAGCCGCGCTGGAAGCGGGCATTTCCTTCGTGCTCTACGACTGGATTTACCACTACATCACCGAAGGCGAGCCGATGAGCGCTAACGCCCTGCTCAGCGCTTTCGAGCCAGAAGAGCGCGAGCGCATCATCATCCTGGACGGCCTGACCAAATCTATGGGCGCGTCGAACGTGCGCAATGCGCACCTGCTGGCAGGCAAGAAGGTCATCCAGTACATCAGCAGCATCGCCTCGCACGGTGTCATCCCGCACTTTCACGGCCAGGCGGTGGCCATGGCTGCCTTCGAGATGGGCTTCCGCCGCGCCGCGGACTCGATCATCACGCCCACCAACGCCAGCCGCGTAGTGATGCGCCGTTTCCTCACCGAGCATGGCTATCGCTTCATCATGGGCGACGGCGGCTACTACGCCTTCATTGACGTGAGCCGTTGGATGGAAGCGGCGGGCATGACCGATAGCTTCGCCCTGGGCGAGTATCTGGCCGCCGAGTATGGCGTGGCAGTTGTGCCGGGCGCGGCCTTCTCCGACGAGGGCAATAACTGGATACGCTTCTCCTATGCGCTGCCGCCGGAGGTTACCGAGGGCGCGGTACGGCGCTTCCACGAAGCGCTCAGCGTGCTGGCCCCTGCGTAGGGCAGCCCGCAAGTGTGATCTGGGGGGCGACTGGTCGGGTCTAGCGCCCCTTTTTTGTCTCAGTTGGCTCGTAGAGCGCTGGCGGCAATATCTGTCTAAACAGGTCTTAAAGAGATCGATCCCTGCGCTTTGCCTACCGAGGGAGCAACACTGCTAAACTCTGGGGAGTGGGTGGTATTTTTCTCTGAGAGGATAACCTTCGTGACCCAATCACTTGACGTCACACGTATTCGCACCTGGGTAGCCGAAGCGGGGCAGATCGCCCTGCGCTACTTCGGGCATACCAATGTCGAACACAAACCCGCCGATCACAGCCCGGTGACCATCGCCGACCGCACCATCGAGCGTCTGCTGAGCGATTACATCCGCGCGGCCTATCCGGATCACGGCATCGTGGGCGAGGAATACGGCAGCGAGCACCTGGATCGTGAGTATCTGTGGGTGATCGATCCCATTGACGGCACACAGGCTTATGTGGACGGTCTGCCGTCGTGGTGCGTCACGCTGGCCGTGCTGCGCAACCGCGAGCCGGTGTTTGGCCTGGTCTATCTACCGCTCTACGACGACTGGACGTACACCGACGGCGACGCCGTCATTTGCAACGGGCAGGACGTAACGCATCGCCTGAAGACAGCGTGGAAAGCGGATTCATATGTGCTGTGGCGCAGCGACGCGCACCGTCGCTACCGGCTGGACTTCCCGCGCATCATGACCATGAGCAGCTCGGCTAGCCATACCGCCTATGTAGCGCGCGGGTCGGCGCTGGCCGTCCTCACGCACGACTCGTATCTGTGGGACATCGCCGCCGGGCTGGCCTTCATGCGCAAACAGGGCGGCGAAGTGCGCTTCTTGAGCGGCGAGACGCTCGATCTGCGTCAGCGCGACTTGCTCGCTCCGCTCAACGGCTTGTTCGCTTTCGGCCATCCGGCAGTGCTCGACCGGCTGCTACCGCTGGTCAGCGAGCGCGAGGAGCCGGTCGCCCTTGCCGCGCGCTGACCCCTCGCGAACGCGCGCTCAGGTCAGCTCCCGGCTGCTGTAGCCCAGAATGCGCCGGGCGACGATCAACAGGTTGATCTGCCCTGTGCCCTCGTAAATGTCGTTGATCTTGGCGTCGCGCATCCATTTTTCGACCAGCCACTCGCAGCTATAGCCCCGCGGCCCCAACAACTCCACCGCCTTCTGCGTCACCCAGGTGACGACCTTGCCCGCCTTGGCTTTGGCCATGGAAGCTTCCAGGCTGTTGTGCAGGCCGTGATCAAGCATGCTGGCCGCCCGCAGTGTCAACAGCCAGGCCGCCCGCAGTTGCGCTTCCATCTCCAGCACGTCGCGCTGCACAGCGCTTAGCGCGTGGCGCGGTTTGCCGTAGGGTATCTCGATCCCTTCTTCGGCCAGCTTCTCTTTGACGAACTCCAGCGCCGCCCGCCCCACCCCCATGGCGCTGGCGGCGATCAGCGGACGGCTGGCGTCGAAGGTGGCCATGGCCCCTTTGAACCCCTCGGTCGTGTCGCGCCGCTGTACCTCCGGCGAGCCGAGCAGATTATCGTAGGGGATGCGCGCATCTTTTAGCACGATGGTCGCCGTGTCGCTGGCGCGGATGCCGTGCTTGATCTCCACTTTCTCGATGGTCACGCCGGGCGTGCCCGCCTCGACGACGAACGGTTTCATGCCCGCGCGCCCCGCCGAACGATCCACGGTGGCCCAGACGACGACGATCCCGTTGGATTCTTCCAGGGCCAGTTTGCCGTTGGTGCAGAAGATTTTCTCGCCGTTGAGAATCCATTCGTTGGTCTGCGGATCGAGCACGGCAGTGGTCTGAATGGCCGAGGTATCGGAGCCAGCGCCCGGCTCGGTCATGGCCATCGCCCCCCAAACCGGTTGATCGCCTTCAGCGAAACGACGCAGGAAGCGTTCTTTCTGTTCGGGCGTGCCGACTGCCTCAATAGCTGCCCCGGCCAGCAAAGCCGTGGGCATACATAGCATCTGCCCCACGTCGCCCCAACTGAGCATCTCGAAAGTGAAGACCATATTGAGGTAGATGATGCCCGGCCCTTCGCGCTTCTTTTCGGGGACTTCGCCGCGCGCCTGTGCGGTCATGCGGTCGAGCTGCCGTTTCTGCTGATCGCGCATCACCGGCCAGGTCATGGTGATGAAGGTATGCGGGCGCTCGTGCTCGTGTTCGTCATAGTAGCGCGCGTCGGGGCGCATGATGCCGCTCGCCAGCGCCTCGGTCATCTGCAGGTTTTGCCTGATTCGTTCGGGAATCTCGAAGCTGATAGGCATTGTACCCTCCAGGACAATCTTGGGTGATCCGCGTTGAGTTGCCAGCCTTCAGCGCTCGGAGAACTCACCGCTGATCGCTGACAACTGACCGCTCTTACACAATCGCCAGGCCGTAGAACGTGGCCAAGCCGCGCGCGTTGCGCAGCCAGCGCTCGACCGGATACTCGCGGATATAACCGTAGCCGCCCAGGGTTTGCACGGCGCTGTCGGTCACCATCACCGCCGCCTGATCTACATACTGCTTGGCCAGGTAGGACTCCCTGGTGGCATCCTGCCCCTGATCGAGCTTCCAGGCCGCTTCCCAGACCATCAACCGCGCGGCGTCTATCTCGATGGCGCACTCGGCCAGCATGAAAGCGATGGCCTGTTTGGTGGCGATCGGCTGTCCGAACTGCACGCGCTGTTTGGCGTAGTCAACGGCGTATTCCAGCGCGCCGCGCATCACGCCGACCCCCAGCGCCGCCAGCGCTACCCGGCTATGCGCCTGGATACGCCTGAAGTCTATGCCCTGCTCGCCGCCCAGCCGACAGGCCGCGTCCACGCGCACGTTGTCCAGCATCAGCGAGTAAGTGGGCAGGGCGCGCACGCCCATCAACTTCTCGCGCGGGCCAACCGTCAGCCCTGGCGCGTCGCCGCGCACCAGGAAGCCGTCCACCTGCCCCGCGTCCGGATTCCAGGCGTAGACCAGAATCCATTGCGCGCCCTCGGCCAGCGGCACACAGACCTTGTGCCCGTTGAGCAGATATCCGCCATTTTCATAGGTCGCCGTCGTTTTGAGATCGTCGGGGGCAAAGTGAATGCGCGGCTCGATCAGGGCGGCGGTCACCGGCGGCGGGGTCTCTTCCAGGAACAGCGGCATAAACTCTTCGCGTTGGGCGTCGGTGCCGTCCAGCACCAGGGGGATGGCCATCAGCGCGGGGGACATCAGGTGCAGCGCCAGCGACAGATCGCCATAGCCTAGCTCTTCGTAGGCCAGCACGCCGGTGACCGCGCTGTGCGTCTCGCCCAGGCCGCCCAGCGCTTCCGGAATGTTGCCGGGCAGGATGCCCAGTTCCCAGCCAGTTTGCAGCACGTCCGCCGGGAACGCGCCGCCTTCGTCGGCGTCGTGCGCCACCGGTCGCACGTTGTGAGTGGCATAACGGCGCACCGTTTCGATGAGCATCTGTTGTTCGTCGGTGGGGGTGAAACTGATCATAGGGGGTGCCTCCCGCAAACCAAGCGGACGATTTCTGAGGACATGCGTTCGCGCAGGCAAGATCAGGTCATGCTCACTCTCCCAGAGAGGCACGGTCGGGCGGGCAGCGCAACGCGGCCAGGAAAACATCGGCGATCTCGCGGGCGATCTCCTCACCGGACAGTCGCCCGTCGGGGCGATACCAGACGCTCACCCAGTTGAGCGCCCCGAACAGCGCTTTGACGAAGATGCCTACGTCCACCGGGCGGAACTCGCCGCCGGCGATCCCCCGCTCGATCACCTGGCGGTACAGCGCTTCCAGAGCGTCGCGTTGGGCCACGAACTGCTCGCGCACATCCGGCACGTCGAGCAAGGCGCGCCCTTCGAAGATCACGGCGGCGGCGATGTTGGCGTTGTCTATCTGACTGCGGATATGGATGGTCGCAATGCGGCGCAGAGTCTCAGCGGGCGACGAATTGGCAGCCTCAACCGCCATCTTCACCTCGCGCGTGATGCGTCCCAGACCGGTCGCCAGCACGGCTATCAGCAAGTCCTGCTTGCTGGGGAAATGATGATACAGACTGCCCGCCGTCAGGTTGACCGCCGCGGCGATCTCGGCCATGGTCGCGCCGTGATACCCTTTGCGGCGAAACACAGTAGCCGCCGCCTCGATGATGGCTTCGGGATGAACGGTCTGTTCGGCGGGTTTGCGAGCCATGGCGTGATTTGTCGCGCAAAACAATAATCAAATCCTGATTTGATTATAGGGCAAAGTATGAGGGCGAGGCAAGCATGGGTGCATGCAAAGGTTGTCTGCGACTTTGCTGCGCCCGATGGCACTCATCCCCCGGCCCCTTCGCCCGCGCTGCGGGCGAAGGGGAGCGCTCACACGAGAGACGGTCAGTCCCCTCGCCCCGCGACGCAGTCGCGAGGGAGAGAGGATGTAGGGGTGAGGGGCGGCAAACGGCTGCAAACGGCCTGTCACAGCTTGCGCGCGCCCCAGGCGTTCTGATCCGCGCTTGCCCCAAAGCCAAGGGGCACAGCCCGACAGGACGCTGTTATAATAGGCGTAGCCTGGCTGGAGAATAGCGGCTTACGAAAGGATTACAGGCAGACAATGGCAAGATACATTTTGGCGCTGGATCAGGGCACGACCAGTTCGCGTGCCATTCTCTTTAACGAAGCGGGCAAACCTGTTTCCGTCGCCCAGCAGGAATTCCCCCAGCATTTCCCCCGCCCTGGCTGGGTGGAGCACGATCCGCTGGACATCTGGCGTTCGCAGCGCGACACAGCACACGCCGTGCTAGCCCAGGCCCGCGTGACGCCCTCTGAGGTAGCGGCGATCGGCATCACCAATCAGCGCGAGACAACCATGCTCTGGGATCGGCGCACCGGCGAGCCAGTCTACAATGCCATCGTCTGGCAATGCCGCCGCACGGCGCCGCTTTGTGACGCGATCAAAGCCGACGGTTTCGACGCCACGATACGCGCCCGGACAGGGTTGGTCACCGACGCCTATTTTTCTGGCACCAAAGTCGCCTGGCTGCTGGACAATGTGCCAGGCGTCCGCGCGCGCGCCGAAGCGGGCGAGCTGGCCTTTGGCACGGTGGACACTTGGCTGCTGTGGAATCTGAGCGGAGGCAGGCTGCACATCACCGACGTGTCCAATGCCAGCCGCACCCTGCTCTACAACATCTACACCGGCGACTGGGACGACGACATCCTGGCCTATCTCAAGATTCCGCGGAGTCTGCTGCCCGAAGTGCGCCCATCCAGCCAGGTCTACGGCGAGACCATGCCCAATCTCTTCGGCGTATCTATCCCCCTGGCGGGCATGGCCGGCGATCAGCAGGCGGCGCTGTTCGGTCAGGCGTGCATGAAGCCGGGCATGGCCAAAAATACCTATGGGACGGGCAGCTTTGTGTTGCTCAACACGGGCACGGAGGGGGTGCCTTCCAATTCTGGCCTGCTCACTACCGTCGCCTGGCAACTGAGCGGCGAGCCGGTCGTCTACGCGCTGGAAGGCAGCGTATTCATCGCCGGCGCGGCGGTGCAATGGCTGCGCGACGGCCTGCAGATCATCAACAGCGCGCCGGAGATCGAGAGCCTGGCCGCCAGCGTCGAGAGCACAGACGGGGTCTACTTCGTCCCGGCCTTCGTGGGGCTAGGCGCGCCCTACTGGGACCCCTATGCCCGCGGCACGCTGGTGGGCATCACGCGCGGCACCACGCGGGCGCATATCGCGCGGGCGGCGCTCAACGCCATCGCGCTGCAGTCGCGCGATGTGCTGGAGGCCATGCACACCGATTCCGGCATTGCGCTTAGCGCGTTGCGCGTAGACGGTGGCGCAGCCGCCAACAACCTGCTGATGCAGATTCAGGCGGACGTGCTCGGCGTGCCGGTGCAGCGTCCCGCCGTCACGGAGACGACGGCCCTGGGCGCAGCCTACCTGGCCGGGCTGGCAGTCGGCTTCTGGCCGGGCGTGGGAGCGCTCGAAGCGGCGTGGTCGGTCGAGCGCACCTTCGAGCCGCGCATGTCCGCCAACGAACGCGCGGCCCTGCTGGAAGGCTGGCGACGGGCCGTCGAGCGGGCGCGCAACTGGGCGGATAGGCAGTGATCGGCTTTCGGTTTTTCAGTCCGCGGCCTTCAGGAGGCGCTGGGGACGAACGCTAACTACCGCCTCGTTTTTTGATGGCCGGTTGTTCATGCCATGTGACCGTGTGCTCAGTAGTACTGATCTGGAGACAAGGTTGCCCGATGACTCATGACTCTTATTGGAAGGCTCAGAACAGTCGTCATCCTCGTTGTGTAGATTGCCGCCCCGCCGAGGTCTACGTCACCTGGCAAGATGGGCACTGGCTGGTAGAGAAGCGCGGTGAGGCAGCGCGGCAGGAACTCGGCCCGCAGTTTCCGGGCGGATCGCTGGCGTTCGTGCGCGCCCTGGAAGTGATCGGCAAAGTCGAGCGAACGCGCGCTTTCGAGCTGGTCGAACAGGCCTCCGCCGAAGCAGGGTTGGGCCTGCAACTTCACCTGGACGACGAGCGGGGCCGTCGCGATTTACGCGCGCTGCCCGACGCAGCGCTTGTCGCCCTGGTGCAGCAGCAGACCACCGGCTGTGGATTTGTGGCGCATGTCTGGCAGGAAGAGGCGGCGTCGGTGGTGCGGCAGGCTGTACAGCGTGGCTGGCGCGTGCAGATTGTGACCGGCCCGTTGCAGCCCGCCGGAGCGTGGATCAACGATCGGCCAGAGCAGACTTTCGACACATCGGCAGCGGCACAGGCCGGTCAGCCATGCTTCAATCTGGACATTGCACACGCGCGCCCCGTCCTGATTATCTTGCAGCGGTTGCTCGCTCAGAGCGACTTCGCTGCGCGAGCCGAAGCCTGGCTGATGGATGCTTACCAGGCACTTGTGCCATTGCTGGGCGCGCCCTGGGTGGCAGAACGAGAGTGAGCAGGCCGCGCCATGGAAGAGAGCGCTGTCCTGGAAGGCTTTGTCTCGGTGCGCGCGGCGCTGAAGGCGAACAGTCGCCCGATCCACGCCATCCTGATCCGGCAGGATAAGCGCGACGCGGGCATGGCCTGGCTGGAGCGCACAGGCAGCGCCGCGGGTATTCCTGTTCAGCGCGTGCCCGCGAGCGAGATCGAGGTGCGCGCGAGCGGCAGCACGCACGGCGGCGTGATCGCGCTGGTAGGGCCGCGCCGTCTGGTGACGCTCGACGACCTGGGCGCGGCCAACCCAGCCCCATTTGTCGCCATGATTGACGGCGTCGAAGACCCGTTCAACTTCGGGCAGGCGGTGCGCGCGCTCTACGCGGCGGGTTGCGACGGGCTGGTGTTGCGCCCGCGCAACTGGCTGTCGGCGGCGGGAGTCGTGGCGCGGGCCTCGGCGGGCGCGTCGGAATGGCTGCCCATCGCCATCGCCGAGACGGTAGAAGCAGCGGCGGAGCATTTCCGGCGGCGCGGGCTGTGCGTGGCCGTCGCCGCCGAAGAAGACGCCGTGCCGCTCTACGACGCTGACCTGACCGGCCCGCTGTTCCTGGTCATCGGCGGGGAGAAGCGCGGCATCACCCGCTCCTTTCGCGACGGGGCCGACCTGCGCCTGGCCATTCCCTACGGCAGCCCCTTCGATCAGTCGCTGGGCACGGCAGCAGCGACGGCGGTGATCGCCTTTGAAGTGCTGCGGCAGAGGAGAGGGTATCGGTGAGTCGTCAGTGATCAGCTTTCAGCGATCAGCGGCAGGTTGGCGCAAAAACAAGCTGCGCCAGAATCGAGCTTCATTGATCACCGAAAACTGAGCACCGTTTCATCTGGAGCGCCCCATGTCCCCCAAAGAGTCCCCACCCGGCAAGCCCCCTTTCCCGCGCAGACCGCGCGTGGCGCGCGGCCCCCGTCATGGGGCAGCGTGCGAGAGCATCTACCGGGGCGCGTTCATGCGCTCGCGCCTGGAGGTGAGCTTCGCCCAGGAACTCGACCGGCGCGGCATCGCCTGGCAGTACGAGCCGGAGCGCATCGGCGGCGGGCGCTACCTGGTGGACTTTCACCTGCCCGATCTCAGGTGCTGGGTGGAGGTGAAAGGGCGCTTCGAGGTGCGCGACGACCTGCTGCTGCCCAACGTCGCCAACCATCTGCGGGCAGAGCGCGGCGAGCGGCTCTTCCTGTACATGCGCACGCGCGCCTTCCGCGTGACGTGGCGTGGCTTCGAGCCGCTGACCCTGGACGAGTTCTGGGCAGCGCTGAGCGATATGACGGATAAGGCGGGCGAGCCGCTAGGCTATCTCAGACAGCGTCGTGCCCGTGCGCAGGACAACGATCAGCGATGATGGAGAAAATTGTGGAATTGTTGCGCAAGGCTGTGGTCAGCGATACAGCGTCAAATTCCACTGTCAGACAAGTCCAATACCATCCGCTGGACTTTGGACGCTGGTGGCCCCGACTTCATCCGGGTGTGTGGGCCTTTGCTGCGTTAGTTTTTGTGGGATCCCTTGTACTTTTGCGTGATGGTGGGCGAGATTGGCGAAACGTCATGGCCCCCGCTGCGCGCGCTTGGTGGCCTGCCCCCTGGGAGAATGCAATCCCTTATCCGCCATATCTGGGGATCATCTTGTCGCCACTTGGTGGACTGCCTTCGCGTGAAGCAACAGCCATCAATAACGCTGCTGCGGTGCTCATTGTAGCTCTGGTGATCCGCCGCTTTGGGGGACCCTGGTGGGGCGCGGCGATCGTGTTCCTGACGCCATCAGGTATCTGGCATTTCACCAATGGACAGACTGACTGGCTTGCACTGGCAGGATTGCTCTGGTTCAATGGCCTTGATCTGGTATTGTTCACGCTAAAACCACAGGTGGCTCTATGGGTAGCAGTATCGCGACTGCGACGCACTGGCTCTGCCTGGTGGCGGTATCTTGCTCCCACTTGTTTTATCGCCATTGCCTCGCTGATCATCTGGCCCTTATGGCCTGTCCATGTGGCTCGTCTCGGCCAAGCAGTGATTGACGATCCATACAACGCCTCGCTCTGGCCCTGGTCACTCCCATTAGGCGCTTTCCTCGTGTGGAAAGCGTGGCAGACAGGTGATGATCGCTACGGTCTGGCAGCTTCTCCCTTGCTTTTCCCGTATGTGAATTGGCCAAGCTACATAGGTCTGCAAGCGTTGTTGGTATCGTGCTGGCCCCGCCTTACGTTGGCTGCCTGGGCAGTAATGTGGGTTGGCGGCACGCTGTTGTTCGTTCTGGGCAGTTAGCATAGGAGGGAAGATTGATGCGCGTGATTCTGGTTCGGCATGGCAAGGCGTCGAAAGACCCGAAATATACCAATGATGAAGACCGTCCGCTGACCGAGCGCGGCAAAGCCGAAGTGACGGCGCTGGCCGAATGGCTGGCCCGCGCGAGCATCACCGTGCACCAGATTCGGCACAGCGGCTTGCTGCGCGCCCAGCAGACAGCGGAAATCTTTGCGAAGCACCTCAAGCCAGCGGACGGGGTGATCGCTGTGCGCGGACTGCTCTTCGACGATCCGGTGGAAGACCTGCCCGGTGAACTGGCGCAGGAAACCGAGCCAGTGATGCTCGTGGGGCACAACCCGTTCATGGAACGACTGGCCGCCGCCCTGCTCCGCGCGGACCCGGCACAGCCGCCGGTGTGGTTCGGCACCAGCAGCACCGCCTGTTTCGACTACGTAGATGGCTTCTGGACGGTCAAATGGGTGCTGCACCGCGAGTTGACCGGGGCGAACAACAAAGACAAAGGGAACGCCTGACGGCGTCCCTGTCCGCAAGGGCGTTCACGCGCAGGCGCGGCTACAGGCCCGTGGCGGCGTAGGCAGCAGTTGCTGTCCGCAGCGGTGGCGTGTAGCCGTCCGCCTGCAGACCGTAGGCCAGCGCCACCAACTCGACCGGATGGATCGTCTTCGCGCCGGTCAATGATGTGATCTGCCAGCGACAGGTTTCGGTGTCGCACACGACCAGCGTCGCCCCTGCCCCGTTTACCTGCTCGACGATGGGGCGGCCCACTGCCTCAGCGATCTCACGCTTCTCGGCCTTGTAGCCGTAAGTGCCGGCGATGCCACAGCAGTCCGCATCAATTTCCCAGCAACGCAAGCCAGGGATCAGATCGAGCACGTCCAGCGCCGGACGCCCCATGCCGTGCGCCTTGAGCTGACACGGCGCGTGATAGGGCAACTCCGCCTCGATGGGCTGAAAGTCTAGCGGCAGGCGGCCTTCGCGGTACAGTTTGGCCAGAAACTCCATGAAGTCGTAGGTGTTGGCCGCGACCAGCAGCGCGTCCTCGTCATCGAGACCCAGCACGTGATGATAGTCGCCCTTGATCGCGGTCATGCAACTGGCCGATGTGCCGACAATGGGAATCCCCCGCCGCGCATACTCGACCAGCAACGCGATATTGGTGCGGGCGTAGCGCCGCGCCGCCGCGAAGTCCCCGTTGGATTGGGCGGGCAGCCCGCAACATGTCTGCGGAGGAATCTCCACATATAGCCCGATATGCTCCAGCACGGCCACGGCCAGCTTGCCGATATGCGGCTCGTAGGTGTTGGTTGAGCAGCCGTGGAAATACACCACCCGATCGGCATCGGAGGCGGGCTGTGGGCGCGGGCGGCGTTTGAGTTCGCGCTTCCACCAGCCGCGGAAGGTGTAACCGGCCCAGCCGGGCAACGGCCCCCGCGCCGAGACCTTGAACGTCTTCTCAGCGATCAGGCGCAGCCAGCGATTGCGCACGCCGAAGTTGAGCAGCGGCGCGAAAGGAGTGCCCAACCGCCCCCATAGCTCATTGCGGCTGAGGAACCAGTTGCGCAGCGACATGCCGTGCGTCTGCGTCAGGGCCGCCTTGGCCTGCGTGTTGATTTCCATCACCTTCACGCCATGCGGACAGACCAGCGTGCAGATGCCGCAGCCGGAGCAATAGTCAATGGAATGATCGGGCGACGGCTCGCCCGGCAGCCGCAACCGTTGCGCCTGCGGCCCGACCGTCTTGGGGCCGGGGAAGAGCGGCGTCACCGCCGAGACTGGACAGGCCGACGTGCAGATATTGCACTTCAGGCAGTGATCTGCCGTGAAGGGAGTCAGATCAATGAGGGAAAACGAATGGTCGGTCATAATGATTCCGCTAACTGTACGAGCGCGTTGATCATGCTATGTTGGTCATGCTATACTGACTGCCAATCCAGTTTGCTGGAGGTGGAAGGCATATGCCTTCGAAGCCCGCAAGGGCTTTTTTGTTCCCTGTACGGCGCTCATGCCCGCGTCGCCAAGGCCGCGCATGCCGCCTTGTACGCCGTCGCCAGGGCCACGCCCTCCGCACAACCATCCGTCAGCGGGTTAAAGCCGGCCAGCAGGTGCCCAGCAGCAAAGACATTCTCCAGCACGGGCGCGCCCTCGCCGTTCACAGGCTGCATCTGCGCGTTGACGCGCAACCCGCTTTCGCGGTGAATCGGGTGCCCCTCCGCCACGAGCAGACGTTCTCTGTACCATCCTGTGCGCCCCTCGCCCTCCGGCCCGCCGACTGGCAACCCGAAGATCGGCTCCCACAGGCGGCCCGTCTCATCGCTTTGAATGCCGCCGTTGTACAGACCGCCCGTCGCCAGGATGAAGACGTCCGCGTAGAAAGGATTGGTGTGCCCCAGCGCGCCGACCTCGACGCCCGTGCAACGCCCGCCCTCCACAATGCCGCGCACGACCGGATGACCGATCTGCACCCGCGCCCGCTGACGCAGTAACCAGCGCCGCAGGCCATTACTCAGCCGCGTCCCCGCCGGGCTGGGCGGCAGGACAGGAATCTCAAAAACGGGGCAACCCAGCGCCTCCTCGAAGTCGCGCAAGACTTCGGCGTGCCGCTCCATGCCCAGCACCGCCGCGAAGCCCACCTTGACCGCATCTTTGACGTGTGGCTGCACCTGGCGGATGATCATGGCGCGCACCGCCGGATCGTCCAGGCGACGGGCCAGGTCAGCGGGCCAGTCGTCCCAGCCCGGACGCCAGCCCTC
>OGCI01001290.1_pt1 | contig 21626 bp, 22 predicted proteins | sample 1570021 | NCBI WGS metagenome assembly OGCI01 (sample SAMN06264664, study PRJEB24512) | hot springs metagenome | isolation source: Hot spring water | place: South Africa: Tshipise | collected 2015-06-21 | reverse complement strand
GCAGGTTTCTGGTTTCAGCGGTCAGGGGCAGGTGCAGAGAGAGGAAATCAGAGCGTGCCAGCAGGTCGTCGAGTTCTTCGACCGGTTCACTGCACTGGCACAGTTCGTCTTTGGGGCGGAAACGATCGAACGCCAGCACATGCATGCCGAAAGCCTGGGCGCGTTCGGCTACCGCAGAGCCAATCCGTCCACACCCGATAATGCCCAGGGTTTTCTGATAGAGTTCGTGTCCTTCAAACTCTTTCTTCAGCCATTTTCCCTGTTTCATGCTGGCATCAGCGCGGGGAATTTCGCGCACCAGCGCCAGCATCAATCCCATCGCCAGTTCGGCGACGGAAACGGTGGTTGCCAGTGGAGAGTTGACCACAGTGACGCCGGCGGCGCGGGCAGCGTTGAGGTCAATGTTGTCCACACCAATGCCGGCACGTCCGACTACTTTCAGGCGTTTGCCCGCTTCGAATACGGCCGCATTGACTTTGGTGCGACTGCGCACGATGAGCGCGTCAACCTCGCCCACTTCTTTCAGCAAATCTTCCGGTGAGATGCCACTGCGATCGATCACTTCGGCATGTTCGCGTAAATAGGCTTTGCCTTTTTCTGCCAGCCCATCGGTGATCATGATCTTAAAAGTTGCCATGAGACACTTCTCCTTGGGATGATTTCATCGAGGGGAGTTCCCCGTTTGATTGTACCCTGAGTTGTGTCATAATTCCAATCCGGTCTTTGCTCACTCTTTCCCGAGGTCCAGATCCTCGATAACTTGCAGACAGGCATCGTCTTGCGGGTTGGGCTGGTACAAAGTGCCAAACCAGGCATCCAGAATTTCCACTGCTACTGGCTCGCTGGTCAGACGCATGGCCAGGCATAACACATTGGCATTGTTCCACTTTCGCGCTCCTCGGGCGGTCTCGGCATCTGCGCACAGCGCGGCGCGAATGCCGCGCACCTTATTGGCGGCAATGCTGACTCCAGTACCTGTCCAGCACAGCAGGATGCCCTCGTCAGCATCCCCGTGCGCCACCGCCCTTGCGGTATCGCGCGCCACCGCTGACCACTGCCAGGTTTCTCCGACTGGCGGTCCAAAGGATTGAATTTCGTGCCCATGCTCGGTGAGGTAAGCCAGCAGACGATCTACGATAGGCAGATGTTCATCCCAGCCTATGGCAATTCGCATATTCCCTCCGGGTTCATGTGATAGACTGATTATAATAAGCATCGGGTTGAGGACGAAAGTGGAATCAGCGCATCTTGTTGAGTACATCCGGCAAAAAATGGCTGAGGTGGAAGCCAGTTATCAGCATCAGTCGGCAGGTTCTTCGTTCTGCCAGATCCAGAAAGATGGACGCGTATCCGGTGGTTTGAAGTACGAAGAAGGGCGTCTGGTTGCGTTGCAGTGGGTTTTGCGCACGCTTCAAAAGCAGGGAGATGCAGGGTTTTTGGCTGTTGCAGCAGAACGGGATCACTGGTTGAAGGCGCTGGCTGATGTGCAGGCAAAATCTCCTCCTCCCATCCTCTGGGTTGCCTATCGCCAGGGCGGGGTGGATGCTCTGACCTGGGTCATGGAAATGATCCGGGCGGAGAAAAGTTTTCCTGAACAGAGCGATGAGATATAATCTACTGCATGGCTGAATTTCGTTTTTCCATCCCCCTTGAAACTCGTTATGGTGACCTTGACCCGCAGTGGCATCTGAATAATGCGCGTTTCCTGACCTTTTTTGAGCATGCCCGCATGGCATATCTGGTGCATCTGGGACTGTGGGACGGCAAGGATTTCTTCAAACTTGGCTTGATTGTTGCCGATGTGCACGTTTCTTACCTGGCGCCAGTAGAAATTTTCCGCAAATGCCGGGTAGAATTGCGCGTTTCCCGTCTGGGCAACAAAAGCATGACCTTTGAATACCGTCTGGTAGATGAAGAGGACGGCACCCTCTACGCCACTGCTGAAACGGTGATGGTCTCTTACGATTATTATGCCCGCAAGAGCATTCCCATTCCTTCCGAATGGCGCGAGAAAATTGCTGCCTTTGAAGGCTTGACCGTCTGAAGAAAGGAACCCGGCATGACTTTACCTGCAATTGATACTGCGGATCTGGTAAGTTTTCTTACCCGATTACTGAACACGCCCAGCCCGACGGGATTCACCCATCGAGCCATCAGCGTGACTGAACAGGCACTGGAAGGGTTGCCCGTTACTCTTCGGCGCACGCGTAAAGGTGCGCTGGTGATTCGCTGGGAAGGCGAGCGCAATACCGCTCCCCGGGGCTTAACCGCGCATGTGGATACCCTTGGAGCAATGGTCAAGGAAATCAAGCCTAACGGACGGCTTAAACTGACCAAAGTGGGCGGGTTTGCCTGGAACACGGTAGAGGGCGAGAACTGCACCGTTTTTACCCGCGATGGGCGGGAAATCCGCGGGACTCTGCTCCTTACCAAAGCCTCGGCTCACGTGCACAGCAGCGCCGTAAATGACACAAAACGGGAAGATGATGTCATGGAAGTGCGTCTGGACGAGCGTACCACGTCTGCCAGTGAGACCCGTGCGCTGGGAATTGAGGTGGGCGATTTTGTGGCATTCGATCCCCGCGTGGAGGTGATTAACGGGTTTGTACGCTCGCGTCACCTGGATGATAAAGCCTGTGTGGCGTGCATTGTGGCAGCCTTCAAAGCCCTGTATGCTGCCGGGAAGAAGCCCACCCAGACCACCATCGCGCTCATCAGTAATTATGAGGAAGTGGGGCATGGTGCGGCTGCCGGCTTCCCGCCGGAGATGAGCGAACTGCTGGTGGTGGACATGGCGGCTGTGGGGGAGGGGCAAAATTCGGATGAATTTCATGCCTCGCTGTGTGTTAAGGATTCACACGGTCCCTATCATCATGAGATGAGCAACCGTCTGCGAGAGATTGCCGAGGCGCACCAGATTCCCTACAAAGTGGATATCTATCCCTACTACGGTTCGGATGGAGAGGCGTACTGGTATGCGGGTGGTGATGTGGCAGTGGCGCTGATTGGTCCCGGAGTAGACGCTTCCCACAATTATGAGCGCACTCACATCGAGGCGCTGGAAGCCACTGCACGCTGGGTTCTGGCATACCTGCTGGCGGAGTGAGCCATTTTTTGCCAAAGAACGAAGATTTTATGATATAATCGCTGTGCGCTGAGGGAGACGCCTCGCGCCCTCAGGAGGGATGGCCGAGTGGCTTAAGGCGCCTGTCTTGAAAACAGGTGTGGGGCAACCCACCGGGGGTTCGAATCCCTCTCCCTCCGCTCAAAAGATGCACCCGGGGAGGTGCCAGAGAGGTCGAATGGGGCCGCCTGCTAAGTGGTTGTCGGGAGCTAAACTCTCGACCGCGGGTTCGAATCCCGCCCTCCCCGCCAGGAAAAATACACCCGCCGATTCTGGCGGGTTTTAGTTTGGCTGTGCGGGTTCGAACCCCATTGAGGGACACGTCCCGCCCTCCCCGCCAGGAAAAATACACCCGCCGATTCTGGCGGGTTTTAGTTTGGCTGTGCGGGTTCGAACCCTATCTCCTTTTCATTTACGGCAGCGTATTACCGGCTGCCAGATAAATCTCATACCATTCTTCACGGGTAAGGTGGACCTCTGCGGCTTTTACGCTGTCTTTCAACCGTTGCAGGTTGGTCGTACCGATCACCGGTTGCATTCTGGCTGGATGGCGCAACAGCCAGGCGATGGCAATAGTCGTGCTCGATACGCCGTACCGGGCGGCAATTTCATCCATTTTGGCGTTCAGAACCGGGAATTTTTCGTTGCCTACAAAAACGCCTTCGAAGAACCCGTACAGGAAGGGCGACCAGGGCTGAATGGTGATGTCGTGCAACCGACAGTAGTCCAGAACGCTGCCATCGCGGTCATACGCTGCAGGCACATCCATGTTGACGTGCATCCCGTTTGCAATCATGTGAGCATGCATGATGCTCAATTGCAATTGATTGGCGACAACAGGTTGTTTAACAAATTTTTTCAACAGCTCAATCTGCATGGGTTTGTGATTGGATACGCCAAAATACTTCACTTTCCCTTTTGATTGCAGGAGATCAAATGCCTCTGCCACTTCTTCTGGTTCAACCAGTGCATCCGGACGGTGGAGCAGAAGCACATCCAGATAATCGGTTCGCAGGCGCCTGAGAATGCCGTCCACAGAATTAAGAATGTGTTCTTTGGAAAAGTCGTAACAATCCCTGCGGATGCCACACTTGGATTGCAGAATCACCTTTTCACGCACCTGTTCATTCATGTGTATCGCCTGAGCGAAAATTTCCTCACAGGCGCCGTCACCGTAAATATCGGCATGGTCAAAGAAGTTTGCGCCCAGATCCAGAGCCGTCTGGACGAACTCTTCGGCCTGTCGGGGTTGTAATTGATTGATGCGCATGCATCCGATTGCCACCACCGGTACTTCCAGATCGCTGGACCCCAGTCTTATTTTTCTCATATTGCACCTCTCTCTGATCAGTGGAAAAGACTGTCTTTATTGTATATGCTGTTCGTTGTCTGTGTGCGTTTTTCTCAAAACATTGACGCTGATTCAAGGGCGTGATAGAATTTGCTCCGTCGGGCGTGTAGCTCAACGGCAGAGCAGTGGCCTTTTAAGCCATTGGTTCAGGGTTCGAATCCCTGCACGCTCACTTTTTATTTAACGAGGGAATGGTTCATGTAAAAAAGGGGGACAGAGCATTCAATGAGGTGTTGAGATCTGGCTCTGTCCGCTCCTTTTATCTCGAAACGGTTTACTTTTCTTTAGAAACTAATTCTGTCAGGCTCTTTTCCTCGAAAAGAGCCACACCAGTCCTCCCCCTGCCACAGCCAGAATCAGGAATACCCACAGCCACGGCGCAGATGGAGTGCTCTGGGGGCTCGCTTCAGGGGTAGGCGTTGCCACCACGGGTGTAGGCGTTGGGCTGGGGGTAGCGGTAGGGGGATGCGGGGTAGCCGTAGGCGGTAGGGTCGGGCTGGGGGTGAAGGTGGGGGTGACCGGTGGAGTGACCTGTAGCAGAATCCGGTCACCGGGATGGATGATAGACGTGGCGTTCAGCCCGTTCCATACCATCAGGTCGTTTAAACTTACCTCATACAGTCTGGCAATCCATGCCAGGGTTTCGCCACTCTGGACGGTGTGGTAATATTTGCCGTCACTGGCGGGGGTGAGTTTTTCGATGGGCGTCAACGGGCGCGGAGTTGGGCTGGGGGTGATGTTTCCGGGATAGATGATCAACTTTTGCCCGATTTGCAGGGGCCAGTCTGCCTGAATGCCGTTATATGCCAGCAGGGCATCTATGGTAGTACCGTAAGCCTCAGCGATTCGTATCAGAGTCTGATAGGCTTTGACTTCATGAACAATTCTTCCATCGGCATCGGGCGTGGCAATCTGGATCATCCATGCGGGTGTAGGAGTGGCATATCCCGCTGTATTACTGCCGGGGATGAACAACTTTTGTCCTACCTGTAAAGGAGCGTTGCGGGAGATGTTGTTCCAGATTTCCAGGTCCCGGATCGTTACTTTGTATGCCACGGCAATTGCCCACAGCGATTGCCCGTTTTGCACCACGTGAAACACCTTTCCGTCAGCATCCGGTGTAGCCACTTTGACCGGCACGATAATTTGTGGAACACCCGCGTTTACCGGCGTTTCACCCGGTTTTGGGGTGTAATTGGCGGGCGGGCGGTACTCGCCGCAGGATCTCCCTGCCACATAAGCCGCCTGAAGCACATAGTACGTCATGCCATTTGCTGCTTTGGCAACTCCTGCACCTACATGACAGTAGGCTGGATTGACAGCCGGAATCATGTGGTCAGGGTCTGCCCATGCCAGCATAATTTCGTCAATGGTGAATGTGCTGCCGACAGCAAAATTTTCGGTGGCGTAAACTTTCGCGCCCCCGCCATATCCTGCTGATTGCAATCGCCCGGACACGTTACCGATATGCCAGGACATCTGATTCGCTGCCATGATTTCAGCGGTTGCCTGGGCTACGGCATTGATGATGGGGTCTTCAATCAGGGGCGATAGTCCATTCGACACCCGCAGAGTATTCATGGCAAGAATCAGATCGTAAGCGGTAACGCTCGACTGCGGGCTGAAGTTGGCTTTTTCTGCCTGAACCGGCACCGTTGAGTGAAACGAAGCCGCCAGGATGCCAGAGAGAAGGATCAAGCGTATCCAGATGGTTTTCACGCCGTAATTATAACGGGAAAGTCAAGGCTTTTTCGAGCCTCAGTCATGGTAATAAATTGCCATGTTGCCGAGTACCTTCCAGGAGTTTTCGAATACCTCAATGGGAACATCGTAAAACGCGCCATTGCTGATATACCGAAGGTGTGTTTTGCTGTAACCCGTGACCAGAACCGCATGCTCGTATGCCGCCACGATGACGGTGTTGCCTTCTTTGTCGGTATACTCATAAGGCACGCCCCCAACCACATTGCCAATCACCCAGGCAATCACCGGTTGATCGTTTGCCAGTTCGGCTTTCATTTCCTCTACGGACCAGCCTTTCACCGCGCGTGCGGGAAGACCATAACGGTTTAATAAAGCCGCGACCGGTGGAGCATGGACACCATATCCGTAAGGGGGAACCTGTCCCCACGGCGCGTTTACATCGCCTACGAAGCCTTTTTCTGGATTATCCGATCGGGGTAACTCAAACTGAAAGTTGTACTCCGAGATGGTTACACCAAAGTATGCCGCCCAATCGGTAGCGACCGCCGCTTCACAACTCAATGAAAAATATTGAGGATGTCCGGAAATTTTGCGGATGAAATGCTCTTCGGGTAGCGCTGGCGGGGGTGGTTCTGTGGCTGTGGCAGTTGGGGTAGGAGATGGAGGAATGGGAGTGGCAGTCGGTGGGATGGGCTGAAAAGGCGTTGCGGTTTGTGTTGGGCGAGGGGCAAGGGTTGGGGTAGAAAACATTCCCAGTAACGAGGCTCCCGCACCCATTCCGCCCTGCAGGCTTGAACCAGGCAGGGAACCATTTCCTGCCGGAAATCCCAGAGAAGGTTCGCGGGAAGCCGTTTCCATTCCGGTGCAGGTGGTCAGGAAGAGACATATCAGAACGGAGAGGAAACAACGGAATGGGATTGGTTTGGGCATATCCTTCGTGGCGTTCTGAGGAATGAGTTGACCCTTTCATTGTACAGGATTTATCCCGGAGGAGAAGGAAATTTTTCATTGACAAAACCACCTTTCATGGGTAACATTGTTGTCATGATGAATATTCGTTTTGCGCTGCATCATCATACCAGCCTCCACGAACCTTTGGGCGGAGGTCGGTAGCGCTTACCTGTTATACCCCTGAAAGCATACCCCCGGTCCGCCGGGGTTTTTTTTATTCTTGTAAAAAGAAATTGAGGAGTTGATGAATGAATGCGAGGCAATCGAATCAAAATGCAGTGAGGCTTTCTTTACCTTCCAAAGGGAGGCTCGCCGAGGATGCGCTGGCTTTTTTACAATCGTGCGGTTTGAGGGTATATAAACCCAATCCCCGTCAGTATGAAGCCACCATTCCTGCTTTGCCGGATCTGACTGTCCTGTTTCAGCGCCCTGCCGATATTGTGGTGAGTGTACGCGATGGCAGTGTGGATTTTGGAATTACCGGTATTGATGTCATCGAAGAGCGCCGGGGAGAGAACGGCAATGTGATGGTGCTCCATGATGCGCTGGGGTTTGGCGCCTGTGCACTTTGTCTGGCTGTGCCGGAAGCCTGGAGCGGAGTAGAAACTGTGGCGCATTTACGTCAATATGTGGAGCAGTTGGGGCGTCCTCTTCGGGTTGCCACCAAGTATCCGGTGCTGACCGCCCGGTTTTTGCGCGAGGCTGGTATTTCTCATGTGCTCATCTCCGCAGAGGGGACGCTGGAAACCGCTCCCGCCATTGGATATGCGGATATGATCTCGGATCTGGTCTCTTCCGGTCAGACTCTGCGAGATAACCGCCTGCGTCCGCTAACCGATGGCGTGATTCAGCCTTCTCAGGCAGCCCTGATTGCCAATCGTTCCTCACTGCAACGTTCTCCCCAGGCACTGCAAATTGCCCGCCAGTTGCTGGAATACATTGAAGCCTACCTTCGCGCTCGCGATGAAGTTGCCATTTTTGCCAACATGCGGGGCACCTCGCCCGAGGAACTTGCCGCGCGTATCTTTACCCAACCCACTATTGCCGGTTTGCAGGGACCAACGATTTCCCGGGTCATTGTGCGTTCAGGAGATCCTAACTGGTATGCGGTTAATGTGATTGTCCCGCGATCGCGTTTATTCCAGGCCATCAGCGAACTCCGCGCAATTGGCGGAAGCGGCGTTGTGGTGGTGCCGGTCAACTATATTTTTGAAGAAGAACCACCACGTTATACTGCCATGCTCAAATCGCTGGAAGAATTGTAGAGGAGGAAGATATGTTGAGAAAATTAAACGTAGCCGAAGCCCGGGAGACCCTGCTGAAACGGGCTTCACTGGATGAGGTTGAAGTTTCTCCGGTAGTTCTGGAGCGTACTGCCGGGTTATTGGGTGAGCCTCTTTCGCCGGAGCAAGCCGTGACCCGCATTTTGAAAGATGTGCGCCAGCGCGGGGATACTGCCCTGCGGGAGTGGATGCAAAAACTGGATGGCGTGACATTGAACACATTCCGCGTTCCAAAAGAAGATATTCAATCTGCACTTCAGACCCTGAGCGATGCGCAGTTAAATGCCTTGCGCCTTGCCGCCGAGCGCATTCGCCGGTTTCACCAGGCACAGCCGCTGACTTCCTGGTTAACCCAGTCCCTTGGAGGTACACTGGGACAACTGGTGCGCCCCATTCGCCGGGTAGGAGTGTATGTGCCGGCAGGGAGTGCGCCGCTTCCCTCTTCCGTGCTGATGTCTGTCATTCCGGCACAGGTTGCCGGTGTGCCGGAGATTGTTGTGGTGGCTCCCCCTGTGCGCCAGACCGGGAAAGTGGATCCTGTCATTCTGGCGGCATGTGCGCTGTGCGGGGTGGATGAGGTGTATGCGCTGGGAGGCGCGCAAGCCATTGCTGCTCTGGCTTACGGAACTGAAAGCATCCCTCCGGTAGATAAAATTTTCGGCCCCGGCAACCTCTTTGTGACTCTGGCAAAAAAGCAGGTCTTTGGGGTGGTGGGCATTGATGGACTGGCGGGACCCACGGAGACAATGGTGATTGCCGATGACTCCGCTAACCCGGAGTGGGTGGCGGCAGACTTGCTGGCTCAGGCGGAACATGATCCGCTGGCTTCTGCCATTTTGCTGACCCCCTCAGAATCCCTGATTGCTCAGGTTCAGGAAGCCGTCACCCGTCAATTGCGGGAACGCCAGCGCGCAACTATCATTCAGCAATCACTGGAGTTCCGCAGTGGCGCTGTTCTGACCATTGATCTGGAAGAAGCCGTGCGCATTGCCAATGAGTTTGCCCCTGAGCATCTGTGTTTGTCGGTACGCGATCCCTGGGCGCTTGTCCCAAAGATTAACGCCGCGGGTGGCATTTTTGTTGGCGAACACAGTTTCGAAGTCCTTGGGGACTATGTAGCAGGTCCCAGCCATGTCATGCCTACCGGCAGAACTGCCCGCTTTGCTTCTCCATTGAATGTGTGGGATTTTGTCCATCTGATTCACCTTGTGGCTCTGGATGAAGCCACCACGCAAGAAATTGCCCCGGCAGCATCCGTGATTGCCGAGCGGGAAGGGTTAGATGCACATGCTTTCTCTGCGAGGTGCCGATGTTAAGAGGCTCTTCCCGCTTCAATGATTTTCCCCCTTATACCCCCATTGAGCCGTATGAGGTTCTCTCGGCGCGCATGGGCATCCCGATGGAACGCATTGTCAAACTGGATGCCAACGAGAACCCTTATGGACCCTCGCCAAAGGTGCGGGAAGCGCTGGCGTCTTTGCCGTTTGTGCATATTTACCCGGACCCTGAAAGCCGTTCCCTGCGTCAGGCGTTGGCGGATTTCACCGGAGTACCTGCGGAAAATCTCATGGCAGGGGCAGGCGCTGATGAACTGATTGACCTGATTTTACGGGTCATGATTGAGCCGGGTGATTGTGTGCTGACCTTTCCGCCCACTTTTGGCATGTATGCTTTCGATACCCGTCTGAACGCAGGCCAGGTGGTGGAAATTCCCCGCCGGGCAGATTTTTCCATCGACCTTGAACGGGCGCTCGACGCAGTCAGGCGATATCGCCCGCGGGTGATTTTCCTGACTGCGCCTAACAACCCCGATGGGCAACTCCCCCGTTTCGAAGAGGTGGAGGCATTGCTGGCAGGCGATGCTCTGGTGGTGATTGACGAAGCCTACATCGAATTTGCCAGCGCGGGCGGCAGGCTGGGTGAGCGCTTGAGCCGCATTCGGCAGGTGGTTGAGCGGGAAAATCTGGTTGTGCTGCGCACCTTCAGCAAATGGGCGGGGCTGGCGGGGTTGCGGGTTGGTTATGGCGCTTTTCCAAACTGGCTCCTGCCAGTGCTGTGGAAAGCCAAACAGCCCTATAACGTCAACGTTGCCGCCTCTGCTGCCGCGCTTGCCTCATTGCAGGATCTGGACTATCTGGCGGAAAATGTGGAAAAGATTCGCCAGCAGCGTCAGGACCTCTTTGAGCAACTATCTGCCGTTTCTTTCCTGCAGCCTGTGCCTTCAGATGCCAATTTCATCCTTTGCAGGGTGGAAGGAAAAGATGCGCGCGGACTGAAGCAGTCCCTGATGCAAGGGGGAATTTTCATCCGTTATTACGATACCCCTCTCTTGCGGAATTTCATCCGTATTTCTGTCGGACGTCCACAGGATCATGAGGTGTTGATGGACGCGCTCCGCCGATTGGCATAACAGGAGGAACTTATGAAATGTGCCATTGTAGTTTTTGAAGGCTTTTCCAGTCTGGATTTTTACATGTTCGTAGAGCCGCTTCTTTCCCGCAAAAACACGGCTCTGAAAGCGCTGGATATTTGTGCCCGGGTGGGGGAGGTATACGACTCCAGTGATTTGCACGTCTTTGCTTCCCGAATTGCTCCGGATTTGTCCGGTTACGATTGGGTGGTCGTCCCCGGCGGGGAAGGGGTCTGGGCGTTGCTCGACAACCCTGCTTTCCTGCGCTGGTTGGGCACAGCCGCCGATGCCGGGCACATTGTTGCGTTCCGGGAAGGAATTTTGCTGGCATCAGCGGCAGGGTTAATGAGAGGCAAAACCGTTGCATCGCTTCCCGGGTGGGAGGAGCGGCTTCGGCAGTCAGGCGCGATTCCCGTGGTGCAATCCAGCACCATGGATGCCGGTTGCCTCACCGCCGTAGACCGTCAGGCAGTGCTGGCGCTCGGGGAAGCCATTGCCTCGTCCATTGCCCTGAATCAACCTCTCCGTCTGATTCAGGGCGGCTCGGGTGAAGCTGTCTTCTCCTCACGTGAAGTCACCGTAGAGCGCAAAACGGGCGAGACGCAGGTACAGGTACGCCTGAATCTGGATGGCAGTGGAAAGTGCCAGGTCCAAACCGGGTTGGGTTTCTTAAACCACATGCTGGAGCAGGTTGCCGTTCACGGTCTGTTTGATCTGACGCTTCAAGCCAGCGGTGACTTGCAGGTTGATCCGCACCACACGGTAGAAGATGTCGCACTTACGTTGGGCATGGCATTTCAGCAAGCCCTGGGGGAACGGAAAGGCATCGTGCGTATGGCATCGTTTACAACACCGATGGATGAAAGCCTGGCGTTTGTGGCGCTGGATTTTTCCGGCAGACCATTCTGTGTCTTTGATACCGTCTGGACTGCCCCGGAGGTGGGCGGAATTCCTGTGACATTAATTGAACATTTCTTCCAGAGTTTTGCCCAGATGGCTCGCTGTACCCTGCATGCCCGGGTACAGTATGGAAAAGATAATCATCACAAAGCCGAAGCGCTTTTCAAAGCCTTTGCCCGGGCATTAACCCAGGCTGTCCAGGTGGATGCCCGGCGTCAGGGTAAAGTGCCCTCCAGTAAGGGGATGCTGGTTTAGGGGATGGAGGGACAATGTCCGAAGTCATTCTGATTGACGCGGGAACGGGCAATTTGCGTTCTGTTGCCAATGCCCTGCTCCGCCTGAATGTCTCCCTTCGGGTAACCCAGAGCCCTGCCGATTGGAAGGGTCAGCGAGCAGTATTGCCGGGGGTGGGAGCCTTTTCAGCCTTCATGGAGGGTTTACGTCAAAACGGCTGGATTGAGGTGCTGAATGAACATGTTCAGCGCAGATATCCACTGCTGGGAATTTGCGTAGGGATGCAGGCACTTTTTCAATGGAGTGAGGAGGGCGGACAGGTCGCCGGACTGGGCTTGTTGCCCGGACAGGTGAAGCGTTTTCCCTCCCTCGAAGGATTGAAAATTCCTCACACCGGCTGGAATCAGTTGCGGTTTTGCCGTCCTTCGGGTTTGTTTCAAAACCTGACTGAAGGCGAGTATGTGTATTTCAACCATTCTTATTACTGTGTGCCGGAGCGAGAGGAAGATTGCATTGCCCGGACAGATTATGGCTTAACCTTTTGCAGCGCAGTGCAGCGAGATGCTCTTTGGGGAGTGCAGTTTCATCCTGAAAAGAGCCAGACCGTTGGTAAACAGATTCTGGAGAATTTCTTGAGCCTATGAACGCATCCTTCACTATTTTTCCCGCCATTGATTTGCGCGCCGGACAGGTGGTGCGGTTGCAAGAAGGCGATCCGGCGCGCCAAACCGTGTTCAGCCATGATCCTGCAGAAATGGCGTATCGTTTCCTCAGCCAGGGCGCGCGCTGGCTTCACGTGGTCAATCTGGATGGAGCATTTGGTGAGGAGCGCTCGGCGCGCCAGAATCTGCGTGCCATCGAACAGATGCTGGAAATCACACCGGAATTTTCTGCCAGTTTGCAGACAGGCGGGGGCATGCGTTCGCTCCAGTCCATCCGAGAGTTGCTCGTCCGTGGCGTTCGGCGGGTTGTGGTTGGAACGATGGCAATGGAACGCCCTGATTTGCTGGAACAAGCCATCCGGGAATGGGGAGCCGAACGCATTGCCGTCAGCCTGGACGCGCGCGGCGGAATGGTGTATGTACGCGGATGGCAGGAAAGCGGGGGAATTTCAGTTGAAGATGCTGCCCGTCTCATTCAATCCTGTGGGGTTCGCTGGGTGGTGTTCACCGATATTTCCCGGGATGGTATGCAAACCGGACTGGCGCTGGAGCAGGCGAGCGCTCTGGCTGACAGGTTTGGTTTTCAGGTGATTGCCTCAGGGGGAGCGCGCAGTCTTGAGGATGTGCGCCAGGCTCGTGAGCGGGGACTGGCTGGGGTAATTCTCGGGCGCGCGCTTTACGAAGGGGCAATTCTGCTGGAAGAGGTATTGCAGGAGGAAAGATGTTAGCCCGACGCATCATCCCGTGTATGGATATTGCCAACGGACGTATTGTCAAGGGGGTGAACTTTGTTAACCTGCGGGATGCCGGAGATCCGGTGGAGCAGGCACAGATCTATGATCAGGCAGGCGCCGATGAACTGGCGTTTCTGGATATTTCTGCCACGCAGGAAGGGCGGGAAACCGTGCTGGACATGGTGCGCCGTGTTGCCGATGTTGTTTTTTTGCCTTTTACCGTGGGGGGAGGTATCCGCACGGTGGAAGATGTCCGCCGCATCCTGCTGGCAGGCGCCGATAAAGTGACCATCAACTCTGCGGCAGTGCGCAACCCGGATTTGATCAGCGAATGCGCCGACCGCTTTGGCAGTCAATGCATTGTTCTGGCGGTGGATGCCCGGCGGGTCACTCCACTCGCGGAGCCCCCCCGCTGGGAGGTGGTGATTCAGGGAGGGCGCGTGCCCACTGGCAGAGATGTTCTGGAATGGGTTGTAGAAGGGGTGGAACGCGGCGCAGGGGAAATTCTCCTGACCAGCATGGATGCCGATGGCACACGTCAGGGGTTCGACCTTTTACTCACCCGCCAGGTGGCTGAAGCAGTCTCCGTGCCGGTCATTGCCTCTGGTGGGGCAGGAGCCATAGAGCATTTTGCCCGGGTATTGACCGAAGGCAAAGCGGATGCTGCGCTGGCGGCTTCGCTCTTCCATGATGGGTTTTTGCGCATTCCTGAATTAAAACAAGCCCTGTGGGAACAGGGTATTCCCGTGCGGAGGGTCCAGGGATGAAGGAAATTCGTTTCGATGAACGTGGGCTTATCCCTGCTGTTGTGCAGGATGCCCGCACCGGTCAGGTGTTAACCCTGGCGTACATGAACCGCGAATCGTTGCAGAAGACCCTTGAACTGGGTGAGACGGTGTTCTGGTCGCGCAGTCGCCAGCAATTATGGCACAAAGGGGAAACTTCCGGGAACACTCAGCGAGTGGTAAAAATTATGCTGGATTGCGATGGCGATGCGCTACTGGTTCAGGTCATCCCATCGGGACCGGCATGTCATACCGGGGCGGTTTCGTGCTTTTTTCAAAATCTGGAGGGAGAATGAACATACAGGAACTGTACAGGATTATTTGTGAGCGCCGCGATCACCCTGTGCCGCAATCCTATACAGCAAAGTTACTGGCGCAGGGGGAAGATGAAATCCTCAAAAAAATTGGGGAAGAAGCCGTCGAGGTGATTCTGGCAGGAAAAGCCCAGGGAGATCAGCGGTTAATTGAAGAGATTGCCGACCTGACTTACCATACCCTTGTTTTACTGGCAAGCCGGGGACTTACCCCTCAACAGATAGCCAATGAACTGGAGAAACGTCATCGGACTCCCCGTTGATGGAGTACCGCATCGGGCAATAAAAGACCCCACCGTGCCGTGTGCTGCGAAGTTTTGAACCTGCTTTCGCAGGTGGGAGCCGCCCCGGTGGCTTTGCCTTGGCCTAAGCCTATCGCATCGCGCCCGTGAGATTGGCTCCCTTTTTATAGGTGTTGGCTCAAAACCGGTTTTGCGGCATCACGAGCACAGCAGGGCTGATGTAAAGATACCACAATTTAACGGGTTTGGGTAGGTAAAAATTAAGAGCGTCAAGTTACTCTGAGCGAATTTCTCCCCGTAAACGCGCTAATTGCAATTCCAGTTCCTCGCGGCGTTTCTGTGCCGCTTCTTCGACTTCGCGCTTGACCTCTTCTACGTATTCACGGGCTTCTTCGCGAAGTTGTCGCCCAGAAGCCGGGGCTAACAGCAAACCCAGCGCAGCGCCTAAAACCGCGCCGGTTAAAAATCCTAAAACAAGGTTAACTGCTCGGGACATATGTACCACCTCCTCATTATTATTTTACCAAATTCAGTTTGCGAAAGAGAACAGGTGCGAATACGGAAACCCAACTGCCAATCAAAGCATAACGGATATACCGCAGTATATAACTGATGGCGCTGGCATCATCGGGGAAAATTTTACCCAGCCCGTACCACAGAATGATTAAGCCTGCCAGTCCCAGCAGGTATCGCAGAAGGCGTTGTTCCCAGGTGCCTCCGGCAGGTATCCTTCCCCGGCGAATGAGCCATGCCGAGCCCGTTCCAAACCCAAACAGGATTCCTCCCAGCGTGAATCCACCTTCGATATTGCGTGGATCAATGGGAGTGTCGGGAGTTTGTTGTTGTGCCGTCTTCACCCATTCGGCAGGGAGCGTCCAGTCTCCTAACAGGACGTTGCTCAGGGTGATTCCGGCAATCACCACAAGGGAAGCAAGAAAAATCACCATGCCAAGATTGCGCAGGGATTGGCGGCCTGCCCAGCGGAGAATCGCGGGTTCCAGTCGAACAAACAGCCAGACGAGAACAGCCCCAATTGCCCAGCCAGCCAGCACATCCCCGGCAAAATGCATTCCCAGATAGATGCGTGAAAGCCCGATTAATACGATGATTGCGAGACTCAACCACCGAAACCAGCGCCAGATGACCTGTGTGGATGCCAGCCCCCACAGAGCCGCGGCGTTCTGGGCGTGCCCTGAGGGCATCCCGAAGGAGGTCTCGCTGGAAAGCGCTTTCACCTCGGTGCTGACCCAGTACGGACGCGGCGCATGGAATGCCAGTTTTGCCATCCCGTTCACCCAGTTGGTCAGTACCAGCATCCAGCCCAGTCGCATGCCCAGTCTGGGGTCAACGCTCCAGTACAGCGCCGGCATAACGATGAGAAAAAATTCTTCTGTCCCCAGGAAAGAGAAAAACTGCATGATCGGGGCAAGCCATATACCCAGCGACTGAAAGAACAGATTAATGGGGATTTGAAGGTTTTCTAACATGGGATGTTTCCTCAGCAGAGATTGTCTAAGTCGTTGACGGAACCGTTTAACGTATTGTACACTGAGAATATGCGTGAGACGAAAGAACGGATGTGGGATTTTCCGGCAGGCGTGCTGTTCTGGCTGGCGCTTTTCTTTGCGGCTGTGCGGGTGCAAACCACCAACTGGACGGTGAATCTGGGATTAATTCAGGTTGAAGTCTTCCTTTCTGTGACGATCGGTTTAGCCCTGGGGGCAAGCCGTTTTCATCCGCGTTGGAGCACCCTGATGGGGTTTATCTATACCATAACAATTCTTCCATGGACGCTGGCGGGGCTTTTACGTGCGGAAACCTGGCTGGACCGGGTGTTAATCATGGGAAGCCGCCTGCAGAGCGCCATCGTATCGATTGTTCAAAACCAGCCGGTGCGCGATCCTTTCTTTTTTCTGGGATTGATGTGTTTGATTTTCTGGCTGGCGGGAATCATTGGGGGGTATCAACTTGCCCGGTATGGACGTCCCTGGGTGGGATTGAGCCTGGCAGGGATCATGGTGCTGATCGTGGATTATTCCTTCGAAATGTATGCCGCACCCGATACCGGTTCCGCGTTCAGTTTTCTGTACTTTCTGGTAGCGCTGATCCTCATTGGACGGGTCTTTTATGTGAATGCCCATTCCGAATGGAAACGGCGCGGTGAAATGGTGGAAAGCGAAGTGGGTTTTGATATCAGCCGGGGGGCGGCGCTGGTGGCGTTGTTGCTGGTTTTAATGGGCTGGTACAGTCCTGCAGTGGTAAACTCTTTCATCCCCGGAACCAGAGAACAGCGCGAACTCTCCCAGCGCTTCAGCCGATTCCGCGAGCGCATTTCCAACGCGGTATTTTCGCTTAACAGCCCGGCACCGGTGTATGTCGAAAGTCTGGGAGAAACGCTGGCGCTGGGGCAGGGTTCTGAATTGAGCGATGATGAAGTCCTGCGCATCAAAACCGAACGCGGCAGGCTGGCAGGAGGGCGTTTTTACTGGGCGGGGCGCATCTATGATTCCTATCTGGATGGACAGTGGGTGGCAACCGATGTTTCCCCTCAGGGTTTCGGGGCAGGGTATGCGCTGGCTGAATATAACTGGGAAGGGCGTACTGAAATCGGGGTTGACATCACTAATCGCATTTCTCTTTTGCGTACGCTGTATTTTCCGGGTGCCCCCGTGTCTATCAACCGGGTGGTCACGGCAATGGTGGGCCCGGATGGCACAGATGGGCCCGATATCACCGCCTTGATTCTGGATCCACCTCTGGGGGCAGGTGAGTCTTACTCTCTGCGGGTCTCAGTGCCGGTTCCTACTCAGATCCAGTTACAAGCCTCAGCGGATCTTCCTTACCCCGATTGGGTAAAAGAACGCTTTTTGCAATTACCTCCCGATTTTTCGCCGCGCATTCAGCGTCTGGCGATGCAGATTACTGCGGACGCGAATACTCCCTTTGAAAAAGCAGATGCCATTACCCGCTGGTTGCGCACCAGCATTAACTATCAAACCGTCATCCCGCCGATTCCCGAAAATGCAGATCCCATGGAGTGGTTTTTGTTTGATTATCGGGCGGGATTTTGTAATTACTATGCCACTGCTGAGGTATTGATGCTGCGCGCTGTGGGAGTGCCAGCAAGGATGGTGGTGGGTTATGCCGAGGGTACGTATCTGCGCGATGAAGAAGTCTTCTCGGTGATTGGCAAGGATTATCATGCCTGGCCCGAGGTGTATTTCCCCGGCGTAGGATGGGTGCCTTTCGAGCCTACGGCATCACAACCCGAGTTGCGCTTTTCTCTGGGGGAAGGTGAACCTTCGCCGGGAGGTGCTATCATCCCGCCCACGCCGGTTATCCCCAGCGGAGCAGGTCCGGTGGGTGAGGTTGAGCCTCCGACTCTTCTCGAAGAACCGCCTACCCCTGCAGAGGTAGCAGGGCGCTGGTTGAGCGTTCTTCTGGGAGTGGCGGCGGCAACCGCGCTGGCACTGGGTCTGCGCCGCTGGCAAACCACCATTTTGAAAGAAACCCCCTTCCCGGTTTGGCTGGAACGGGTGCTGGAAAAACGCGGTTTCCACCCCCCTGCATGGCTGAAACGCTGGTCAGAGCGTGTTGTACGCACGCCCATGGAACGGCTTTTTGCCGTTGTCCCCGAAATGTTGAGCGTATGGGGAATCCCCCCGAAAGTCGAAATGACCCCTGCCGAGCAGGTGGCGCGCCTGAAAAATGTTTTACCAGAACTGGCTGAACAGGCTCAGGTGTTGCTGGAGGAATATCAGTTCGCCATGTATAGTCAGCGGAGATATAATATATCTCGGGCTCGTCAAGCCGCCGCAACATTGCGGTTACGCGGGTATCAACGCTGGATTGCGCGGCTGATGGGAATTCAGTGAAGCGGAGAGGTCTTCCTTGATTAGTTCTCTGACAACATCCACACTGGTATCGCTGGATGCGCAGTTAGCCGCGCTTATCGCGCTGTTTAATGAAGTTCATTCCTACATTTCCGTACACCGCCCCGCTTTTATCCCCGACCGTGTCTATCAGGCGGTGGGGGAGATGGCGAAAGAACTCCCTGAATTACGCAAACAGGTCAACGCGCTGGAAGGGGAGTGGCGTAACCTGCGCGCTCTGGCGCAGGTGGGACAGGTAGTTAATTCCTCGCTCGAACTGGATCAGGTCTTGCAGGTGGTGATGGACACCATCATCCGCCTGACCGGTGCGGAGCGGGGCTTTTTGATGATGCGCAACGCACACTCCGGCGAACTGGAAGTGCTCATCGGGCGAAACTGGGATCGGGAAACCCTCTCCAAATCTGAGTTTGCTGTCAGCCGCACGATTATCAATCGGGTGATCCGGGAAGGACAACCCATCCTGACCACGGATGCGCAGGAAGATCCCCGCTTTCACACCCAGGATAGCGTTATTTCTCATAATCTACGGGCTATCCTGTGCGTGCCTTTGTGGGTCAAACAGGAACTGGTGGGAGTTATCTATGCCGATAACCGCGTGCGCAGTGGGGTGTTTACCCGCCGTCATCTTGAATTGCTCACGGGATTTGCCCATCAGGCGGCGGTTGCCATCGAGAATGCCCGTCTGTTTGCCTCGGTTCGCCAGACCCTGGATCAGGTTACCCAGTTGAAAACCCTGATGGACAATGTCCTGGCGTCCATTCCCAGTGGAGTGATTACCACCGACCCGGATAAACGCATTTTGCTGTGCAACCGCGCTGCCGCAGAAATTCTTCACCAGCCCATATCTGCTCTCGAAGGGGCAAACCTCACCACCATCTTGCCCGCGCTGGATGAACATGTTCATCAAGTGTTACGGTTTGGACACACCGTGATGGGTTTAGAGATTTTCCCCGAATTGAAGGGCAAAGGACGGGTGGCATTGCGGTTTAATCTCTCCCCTTTACGCAATGAACAGAAAGTTTTACAGGGTGTTGCCATTGTAGTGGAAGACCTGACCGAACAGCGCCGCCTTGAAGCCCAGCAGAGGCTGTTTGAACGCATGGTTTCTCCAGCGGTGATTGAACAGATTGACACTGAAGAAATCAAGCCCGGCGGGCAGAAGCGAGAAATCACTACCCTTTTTGCCGATATTCGCGGATTTACCAGTTATGGCGAAATGGTCTCGCCGGAAGAACTGGTGCAGGTGCTTAACCGTTATCTGGGGCTGGCAGCGGAGATCATTCTTGCCGAAGGGGGCACGGTGGATAAATTCCTCGGCGATGCTGTCATGGCATGGTTCAATGCCCCTGTGCCTCAACCCGATCATGCCTTACGGGCGGTTCGGGCGGGGCTTCGTCTGAAGGAAGCCGTGGAACGGTTGAATCGAGAAATGCCTGTGGCGGCAAAACTCTCTTTTGGTGTGGGAATTCATACAGGCGAAGCCGTTCTGGGGTTGATCGGTACCGAAAAACGCATGGACTACACTGCCATTGGTGATTGTGTGAACACTGCCAGGCGTATTCAGGAAAACGCCAGTGCGGGGCAGGTGCTTATCAGCCGCAGTGTGTACCAGCGGATTGCCGATTCTGTCGAGGTGGGTGGGGTTTTCCCCATCCAGGCGTATGGGAAGCGTCAACCGGTAGTGGTAGTAGAAGTGTTAAAATTAAAGTCGTGAGGGTGTGGATTGAAAATAGATTTACATGTTCATTGTAGCGAACGTTCCTCTTGTGCGGTCAGCGATGCAGACAGTCAAATTCGCGCCGCAATTGAAATGGGGCTGGATGCCCTGGCATTTACCGATCATTTTCGGCTGGTTCCCCCCGATGAGTTAATTGCCCTGAATGAGCGCTTTGCTCCCTTTCGGGTATACAGCGGGATTGAAATTACCGCAGATAAAGAAGACTGGCTTGTCTTTGGCATTCAAGATCCAAAAATTGAACGCCGTTTATGGACTTACCCGGATTTGTGGAATTTTGTACGGGAACGTCAGGGTGTGATGATTTTAGCCCATCCCTTCCGCTGGGAGCCGCTCATTCACGTGGATCTGGCGACCTATCCCCCCGACGGGGTGGAGTTTCGTTCGCACAATACACCTGCTGAACGGGAAGAGGAAATTATCCGGCTGGCTTGCCAGTATGGTCTGGGGCTGTTTCAAAATTCTGACTCTCACCATGTCCGGATGATTGGACAGTTCTACAATGACCTTCCCGGCAGACCGGACAGCGAATCATCTCTGCTGGAAAGTTTACGGGCATTAAAAGCCCTGACCCCCTGTGCAGAAAAGCAACGGAGATGAGGGGGATGCCTCATCTCCGTTGAGGTTAGAATCGCAACGCCCAGATCAGCCACAGAATGATCATCACCACGCCGATACCGGCGCGAATCAACACGGCGCTGCCGCATCCCAACGCCATTCCCGTGGTAGTGTCCAGGGCTTTCCGCCAGTCCCGTTGTCGGTAGTACTCCAATCCGAATAACCCCAGCAGGGCAGCAATCACTCCGCCGAAGGGGGGAAACACAATACTGCCCACAATGCCTAAAACCAGTGCCACCAGGATAGTCGTCCAGGGAGCGCCTTTCTGTCGGGCGCTGGCGCCCATGATGAAGTTATCAATGACGCTCCCCACCAGCATCAGCACAGTCATGACTGCAAAGAAAACCCATCCGGCTGATGAGAAGCCCTCAACGATGCCAAACACCAGCGCAGCAACCCAGATGATAACCAGACCGGGCAGGATGGGAATAATCAGTCCCATCAATCCGAAGAGCATCACCGAGAGGATGATGGCGTAGAAAGAGTACCTTAACAGTTCGTTGAATTCCATAGGATTATTCCGGGCGGATAATGTCCACCCCGCCCATCCATGGACGGAGCACTTCGGGAACAACGATAGAGCCGTCGGCTTGCTGATAGTTTTCCATTACCGCAATCAGCGTGCGCGGTAAGCCCAGCCCCGAACCGTTCAACGTGTGCAAAAGGCGCGGTTTTCCGCCATCTTC
>OGCI01001288.1_pt1 | contig 21639 bp, 16 predicted proteins | sample 1570021 | NCBI WGS metagenome assembly OGCI01 (sample SAMN06264664, study PRJEB24512) | hot springs metagenome | isolation source: Hot spring water | place: South Africa: Tshipise | collected 2015-06-21 | reverse complement strand
ATCCTCCAGCACCTGGAAGAAACCGACCCGTAATCTGCAATCTGCAATTTGCAATCTGCAATCTGCAATTTAGAATCCGCAATTTAGAATCTCCATGCGAGTCGTCACTGGCAAAGCGAAAGGCCGCAAACTGAAATCGGTGCCCGGAGGCGGCACCCGCCCCATTACGGATCGGGCCAAGTCGGCCCTGTTCAGCATCATCGGGGACCGGATCGTCGGCGCGCGCTTCCTGGACCTTTTTGCGGGGACGGGACAGGTGGGGATTGAGGCGCTCAGCCGGGGGGCGGCGGAGGCGGTCTTTGTGGAGCAGGGCCAGGCCGCCCTGCGCACCATCCGGGAGAATCTCGCCCTGACTGGGCTGGCGGGCTCGGCGCGCGTCATCCGGGCGGATGTCTTCGCCTTTCTCCGCCGGGAGCCGGAGCCCTTTGATTATATCTACATCGCCCCGCCCCAGTACCAGGGCCTCTGGGCGGCGACGCTTCAGGTCCTGGACGCAACCCCGGATTGGCTGGCCCCCGATGGCTGCGCGATTGCGCAGATTCACCCCCGGGAATACCAGGACCTGCTCCTGGGCCATCTCGCTCTGACCGACCAGCGCCGCTACGGGAGCGTGATGCTCTGCTTCTACGCGCGTCAGTGACGGCTGCGCGGTCGCCGATCCGTCGGGGGAGATGATGCGGGGGCGGGGCGGCCGAAGGCCGCCCCGCCCCCGCAGCGCGTCATTGCAGGCCCGATGGGTTTCTCCGCCATCCCCTCTGCCGCACCGGGATCTCCGCCGCAGGCCCGATGGACTTCTCTGCCCTCCTCCCTATCGCACCGGTGTCTCCCGCCGCAGGCCCAGCAACTGCATCCACCGCCGCCAGCCGGTCCGCCACTGGAACGATCGCGCCCGCACTGTGCCGACAATCCCGTACGGCAGGAATACAACGATCAGCACAAACGCCGCTCCGAAGAGCAGCGTCCAGATGGGGCCGAAAAGCCGGTTCAGCCAGTACCCCAGCAGGTGGACAATCGCCGCTCCCAGCACCGGCCCGGTCATCGTGCCAACGCCCCCCACAATAGTCATCGCCAGGACGTCAATGGTCGTCCCGACCCCCAGCACCGCCGGAGTCACGCCCAGGTTGTAGACTGCGTTGAAGCACCCGGCCAGCGAGGCCAGCAGGCCAGCGGCAATCAGCGCCACCAGTTTGTACGTGAAGGTGTTGTATCCCAGCATGGCCGCCCGTTGTTCGTTCTCCCGAATCGCCACCATCACCCGCCCCGTGGGGGAGTTCACCAGCCGCCGGGCCGCCAGATAGGCCACCACGAAGAAAGCCAGCGTCAGGAAGTAGAAGCGCAGCCGATAGTCGGTGGGGCTGATCGCCGGATGGACGTAGATACCGTGGAGGCCATCATCGGCGCCGGTGTACTGTCGGAAGTCCCCCGCTTCGGAAAGGATGTAGAAGAACTCGGCGAAGGCCAGGGTGACCATAGCCAGGTAGACCCCCCGAACCCGCAGGGAGAGGGTGCCGAAGATCAAACTCTGCAGGACGGCGACGAGCACGACCATCCCCAACGCTGCCCACCACGGCCAGTGGAAATGCTTCAGCAGGATACCGATGACGTATCCACCGGTCCCATAGAACATCGCGTGCCCGAAGGAAAGCAGGCCGGTGTACCCCAGGAGCAGGTCGTAACTGATGGCGAAGACGGCCAGAATCAGCATCTGGATGACCATCCCCTGCCAGAACTTGGCGGGCCCGGTTTCGGTCAGCCGCGCCAGACGCTCCAGTCCCCGGACCTCCGGTGGCAGGGCGTCCGGTTTCCCGATGGTCAGCCCGGCGGCAAAGGGAAAGAGGACCAGCACCGCCAGGACGGCCAGTTCCCATTTCCATTTGCCCAGTGCGAGAGGGAGACGGGTGATGAGGGTTTTCATGCTCACTCCTTCTGTCCGAAGATTCCGGCCGGCCGGACCAGCAACACAATGGCCATAATCAGGACGGTGGAGGCGCGGGCGATGGCGGGGGATGCCCGCAGGACCTGCTCCGTCCAGGGCAGGGGAATGCCTCCGGTGACCAGGACGTCGCCGAAGGCGCGGGCCAGTCCCAGGATGATGGCGCCCACGGCGGTGCCGATGTAACTTCCCATCCCGCCGATGACGACGGCAATGAAGGCCTGCAACTGGAATGCCCCGCCCATATCGGGATAGACGCCCACGAAAGGAGCCGCCACCACCCCTCCCAGCGCGGCCAGGGCCGAACCCAGGGCGAAGACCAGGGTGAATACTCGCCGGACGTTGATGCCCAGCGCCTCCACCATTGCGCTATCCTGGACCCCAGCCCGCACAATCATCCCCAGGCGGGTATAGCGCAGGAGAATCCAGACACCGATGAGGATGACCAGTCCGATGAGGATAATGAAGAGGCGATAGGTGGGAAATGCCCGCCCCAGCACGTCTATGGAAGAACACCGTTCGCTCAGCCAGGCGATCAGGTTGGGGGAACGGCAACTCTCGGCAAAGAGGGAGGGCACTGCCATCGGAGGCCGTCCCTCTTTCCCCCAGATAGCCCGGACCAGTTCCACACCGATGAACATCAGTCCCAGGGTAAGCACCAGTTGGGTAACGGGCCGCCCGTAGAAAGAGCGGATGAAGACCGTTTCAATGAACACCCCCAGCAGGGCCCCTGTTGCCGCGCCCGCCAGGAGGGCCAGCACGAAGCGGACGTCCACCGACAATCCCAGCATAAAGCGCTCGGCGGGGTCGCGCGTCCAGAGCACTATAGCGGCGACGGCCGAGAGGATCAGGGAAACGACCAGCGTTTTCCAGAAGGGACCGCGCGCCTCCAGACGTTTCTCCCGCACCAGAACGGGTCCCAGGAGCAGTCCTGCGACCATCATCCCGACCAGGCGGACGGCCATGTGGGAAAGGGGTTCCTGGGCCTGGGCCGTCGGCACGGCGCCGCCGGTGGCGGTCGGCTCAAAGGCGATGAGACGGTTCAGGGGGAATCCGCGCGTCCCCCAGAAGAGCAGCCCCACCGCCAGGAGGGCCAGCAGGACGGAGGGGGCGATACGGGAGAGGATGATGCGAAGAGGAGGGGCGTCGGCGGGAAGTTGCCGACGGCGGGCCTCCCAGGCCCGCAGGGGCCGGCCGATGTAGACACCGACCAGGGCCCCCGCCACCACCATCAGGATGAGCGGCAGGGTGTTGGTGAACAGGCGGGGGTTACCGAACAGGCTGTAGCCGATGTAGGCCCCGATCATAAAGATAATCCCGTGGGCGAAGTTCAGCACGTCCATCAGGCCGAAAATCAGCGAGAGGCCCGCCCCCAGGAGGAAATACAGGGCAGCCAGGGTGAGGCCGGAGAGCACTGCCGACGTGGCCCGCACGGGCCCCAGCCAGGCGTAGCCGACGCTGATGAGAAAGACCACAATGGCAATAAAGGTCAGAGTGGCCCGGTATTGTTTGAGCATCTTCTCCCCCTATATCGTCGCCCCCAGGTAGCGGCGGATGATTTCGGGCTGGCGCAGCAGGTCCTCCATTGCGCCGCTGCGGACGGATCGGCCGTCGTCTATGATGACATAATTTTTCGCCAGACGGCTGGCCATCTGGAAGTTTTGCTCCACCAGAAGGACGGTGACCCTCTCAGAAAGTTGCCGAATAGCCTCCATCAGTTCCTGGATGATGATGGGCGCCAGACCCTCGCTGGGCTCATCAATAAGCAATAACTGATTGTCAGGCACCAGGGCGCGGGCGATCGCCAGCATCTGTTGCTGACCGCCGGAAAGGTGTCCGCCGGGAAGCCGGTATAGCCGTTTCAGGTCCGGGAAGAGGCCGAAGATAAAATTAGCCTTTCGGTCCAGGTCTCCCCGCTTGCGCTCGGCGATTTTGAGGTTTTCGGCCACCGTCAGATTGGTGAAAATCGCCCGGTTTTCGGGGACGTAGCCGATGCCCATCGCGGCGATTTCGTATGCGGGGCGGCCCTGAATCTCCTGCCCGGCAAAGACCACTTTCCCGTTGCGGGGTGGGGTCAGCCCCAGAATGGATTTCAGAGTGGTGGTCTTTCCGGCACCGTTGCGCCCCAGGATAGCGGTGATAGTGCCCTCGGCGGCCTCCAGAGAGACCCCCTGCAGGATATGGAATTGACCAATGAAGGTATGGATGTCCCGGACTTCCAGGATATTGCCCATCACGCGCCTCCTCCTGGAGCGATCTCCATCTCCCCCAGATAGGCTCGCTGCACCTGCTCGTCCGCCGCGATCTGGGCAGGGGGACCTTCCGCCAGTACGCGTCCCTGGTGCATCACGGTGATGGTATCCGAAATCGTCATCACCACGTCCATCTTGTGCTCTACCAGCAGAATCGTTCGGCTATTCTCTTCCCGAACCCGGCGGATGGTTTCCACTAACAGGGGGATTTCCCCTGCAGCGACCCCCGCCGTGGGTTCGTCCAGCAGTAACAGGTCGGGGTCGGAGGCCAGCAAAATAGCGATCTCCAGTTTCCGCTGGTCACCGTGGGTAAGGACGCGGGCGGGGATGTGCTCGCGGCCGGATAGCCCGACCTGCTGAATGACCGCCCAGGCGCGCTCCTCGTACTGGCGAAAGCGGCGGTGATGGGACCAGAAGCGCAAACTGTCCTTCCCGCGCGCCTGGGCTGCCAGACGGACGTTTTCCAGGACGGTCAGGTTGGGGAAGATGTTGGTGATCTGGAATGAACGGCCGATGCCCAGGCGGGCGATGCGGTGCGAGGGGAGACCGGTAATGTCCCGTCCGCGGAAGACGACCCGACCCGCGGTGGGCTTCAGGACACCGCTGATGAGGTTGAAGAGGGTCGTCTTGCCCGCGCCGTTCGGGCCGATGATCGCGTGGAGTCGACCGGCGGTCACCTGGATGGAAACATCATCCACTGCTACCAGTCCGTTGAACTCTTTCCGCAAATGGTGGGTCTCTAAAACGATCTCCGGTTTCACAGGGACCTCGCAGTTCTGGGTTTTATCGGTAAACAAGCAGACAAGGGAACAGGCCGTAAGGATGCCCTGTAGGTGTTGATTCTCATAAAGTGTATCCCATCCCTTGCCCTGATGGAAGTCCGAGCGTTCGTTTCGAGCCTTCTTTGTTGCCAGGGATTCCCTATCCCCCTCTCCCCCTTGCCCTGACGGGCGGGGGAGAGGGGGAAAGAGAGGGGTTTTTTGGGGCGGCGGCGAAGCCGCCGCCCCAAAAAACCCCATTTCCATTCCTCCCTCCCCGTGCGGCGAACGCCGCAATGCTCCGGAGTGGGCTTGAAACCCACCCCATAGGTGGGTTTCAAGCCTCACCCCTACAGCCTGGAAGCGAGACAGACACGGTCTACGGACAACGGTCTTTGTAGGCGTCCGGGAGCAGGCAGGGCGGCGCCGCCTCTTCCGGAGCGAACTCCCGAATCAGTTCCACAAACCGGAATTCGGGGTCGGTGACGCTGACCAGCCGGACGTAGTAGAGGGGATAGAGGCAGACGTGGTCGTAGGGACGGATGATGTATTTGCCGTTGGGACCATCAAAGGAGAAATTGTCCTCGTAGACCTTGATGAGCGCGTCGGCACTGTGGTCCCCGTTGGTCCGCTTCAGCCCCTCCACGGCCATAATCGCGGCCGCCATCCCACCGGCGGTGAAGAGGTCGGGTGGCGTCCCGTAGACCTCTTTGTGCCGCTTGACCAGCCAGTCGTTCACCGGGTTCTTGGGGAGGGTGTAGTGGTAGACGATGATGCCCGTGGAACCGATGGCGTTGGCGTAGCCCGCTGCCAGGGTCTGGTTATCGCCAATCCCAGTGCCGACGATCATCTGGTCAAAGACGCCCAGTTGCTGCATCTGCTGGAAGAGGGGCACGAAGCCCGCCCCGGCCCAGGTGATGATGAGGACCTCCGCATTGGCATCCAGCACCTGCTGCAGGTACGGTGTGAAGTCGGTGGTGTCAAAGGGGATAAAGATAGAGCCACATTTCTGTGGATCGTCGTTGACCGGGAAGGTCCCGCCACCGGCTTTAACCACCGCGTAGAAGCCGCAGGCCGAGCCCCAACCGAAGGCGTAGTCCGGGGCAATCTGGACGAAGGTCTTCCCCAACTCCAGCAACCCCAGGCCCATCACGACGGCGTCCTGGTAGTTGGTGCGGCTGGTGCGGAAGGTGTAGGGATTGAAGTTTTTGCCGGTGATGTCGGTGGCGGCGGCCGGTTCGGCAATGAGGATGATTTTGTTCTCCATCGCCACCTGCTGGACGGCCATCGTGGCACCGGAACTGGGCGCGCCGACCAGGAGATGGACACCTTCTGCCTCAATCAGTTCGCGGGCCAGGCTGACCGCCTTCTCGGGGTCGCTGGAGGTGTCTTTGATGATAACCTGGATGGGGCGTCCTGCAACCTCCATTTTCCCTTCGGTGGCATACTCCAGGCCCAACTGGAAGCCGCGCTCCAGCATCGGCCCGTAGATGGCCAGCGCCCCGGAGTTATCGGTCAGCAGGCCGATCTTGAGGGGCTGACCCGCAAAGGGATATGCGGGTGTGGCCTCCTCTGTCGGCTTCGGTGTCGGTGTGGCTGGGACAGGCGTCGGTGGCTGGGTGGGGGGCGGGGTGGTGGGAGGCGGCGTCGGCCGGCAGGAAACCAGCACCAATGCCAGCCCGACCAGAATGACCAGAGATAACCGTACAATGCTCTGCACTTTCATGGTTTCTCCTCCTGATGATTGGATTCGCTGATTCATCGGATTGGACTCTCCTTCGTCTCCCCGATATGCTCACCTCCCTTTCGCAGAGTTTTTGGTCAGAAAACCGAGAAGAATGGAGTTAAAGACCTGCGGTTGCTCCCAGCACGTGGCGTGGCCTGCCCGCGGAATGATGTGGAGTTCCGCTCCGGGGATACGATGGGCAATCTCCTCAGCAAACGCTCGTCCTTTCAAAATGTCCTCTTCGCCGACGATGACGCAGGTCGGCGCGCGGATTTCCCCCAAGCGATCGGTGATATTCAGGTTCAGAAAGGCCTCACAGAGGCGGATAACGGCAGGATAATCCAGCAAGGCGTACCGCTCCAGTGCCTGAGCCATCAGATCAGGGTGCTCACGGATGAAACGCGCGGAGAAATTCCAGGGGACGGTCGCACTGAAGAAGGCGCGAGCCTCACCGGTGCGCGCAGCGGCAATCCACCCTTCCACCACAGTCCGCAACATCGGTTCTACATGGCTGACGGCATCGGCGACGATGAGGCTGCGAGTTCGCTCAGGATACCGAAGGGCGAAAACCATGCTGATCTCACCGCCGTAGGAGATGCCACCGATGTGAGCCCAGGGGATACCCAGCGCATCTAAGAGCCCCGCCAGGTCGTCAGCATGCTGCTCCATCGTGTATGGTCCGGGGGGGTGATCCGATTGCCACATTCCCCGGCAGTCGTATAGGAGAAGGCGATAGTGGCGGGCGATCACCGGGACCTGAAAGGCCCAACTGGCCGTACTCATCAGGATGCCGTTGGAAAGCACCAGCATCTCTGCCTCTTCCGGGCCGTGCATCTCGTAGTAAAGGTTCACATCGTTTACCTTCACCCGAGGCATCGCTCAATCCTTTTGCTTTACGTCGTGCGCCAGCACCAGCGCTAGCCCGTCGCAAATGGTCTCTCCGGCCGGATTGTGACAAACGGTACGCAGGTTGACCAGTTCCTTCTCCGGCCGCAGTCGGACGATCTCCACCGAAGCGGTCAGTTCCTCACCCGGATAGGCCGGATGCAGGAACAGGAATCGCTGTTTGAGGTAGTTGGTGCCCGGGCCGGGAATATGCATCCCCAGCAGGCAGGAGAAAAGCGCGCCGATCAGCCCTATGGGGAGCATCGGACGAGCAAGTCCCCACTGCAGAGCGATAATAGCATCTGTGCAGAGCGGGTTTCCGTCCCCGGTCAGGGCCATGTAGGCTCGCACCTCTTCTTCGGTGAAGATGCGAGTGAGGCTGGCGCGCTCGCCCAGGCGGAATCCCTTGAGAAACTCCCCCTCGCTGGGAGGCCAGGAAAGGGAGTTGACATCGGGCGGACGGGCCCAGGCTTCCTCCGGCGTCCGGCACACCATCGCCTTGCTCTCGCAGCCCAATTCTCCCCCTGGCCGAATGACCACTCCATGTACTTCCGCCCACCCATTATCGGGATAGGTCGCCGTGATTTCCGCTTCAACGGTCACCTCTTCCCCCGCATATGTCGGCGTCGGGAACATCAGGTCCTGCTCCCGAACCCATAGCGGTCCAGGAAGCAGTTGCCCTACCGCCCCCAGAATCAGCCCGTACAGAAATATCCCGTGGGCCACCGGCCGACCGAACCGGCTCCGGGCGGAGAAATCCGGGTCGGTGTGGATCGGATTGTCATCCCCGCTGAGACAGGCGAAACGGCGGAAATCCTCCAGGGTGAGAAGCCGCGATATTGTCACTTTCTGTCCTGCCGTTAGCATTTCCGAAGTCCTCGTCTTTCCGAATGTGCCTCCAAACCGCTGGCGGAGTTCAGTCTTGAGCACTTTGCCCGCAGGATTGCGGGGCAACCGGTCCACAAAGACGACGGATTTGGGGATTTTGTAGCGGGCGATCTTCCCTTCGCAGAAGCGAATTACCTCCTCTTCGGTCAGGGTGTACCCCGGTTTGACCACTACGATCGCCCGGCCGACCTCGCCCCAGCGGGGATCGGGCACTCCGATTACGGCAACCTCTGCCACCTGTTCCATCTGATAGATGACATTCTCCACCTCTGCCGGATACACGTTCTCTCCACCAGAGATGTACATATCCTTCCAGCGGTCCACAATGTAGTAATAGCCGTCCTCGTCCACGCAGGCCACGTCGCCGGAGTGGAGCCAGCCGGCCTCAATGGTCTCAGCGGTGACCTCCGGCATTTGCCAGTAGCCTGGGGTCACGCCAGGGCCTTTAATGAGCAGTTCGCCTTTTTCGCCAGGCGGGACATCCCGCCCTTCCCGGTCCACGATGCGCACAGCGACGTGCATCTGAGGCTTGCCCACCGAACCGGCCTTGCTCAAGGCATGCTCTCTGTCAATGAGGAAGACCGTTGGACCGGTTTCCGTCATTCCGAAGCCCTGCTGAATGATGATTCCGCGCTGGGCATACCATTCCAGCAGGTGCACCGGCATTGGTGCTCCACCACAAGCCCAGGAACGGACGCGGGAAAGGTCGTATTTCTCAAAATCAGGATGCTGGCTCATAAAAAGATACATTGCCGGAACTCCGAAAAAGGCCGTAGCCCGTTCGGAGAGCAGGCGCAGCGTCTCGGCGGGATCAAAGGCCCGCTGGATGATAGCCGTTCCTCCGACGTGAAAAGTCGGGTTCGGGTACAGGTTCAGTCCTCCGGTGTGGAAGGTAGGCAGCGCGTTCAGGGTCACGTCCTGAGAGGTCAGGTCAATCGCTATGCCGATGTTGATGGCGTTATAAAAGACCATCCCGAAGGTCTGGATAACACCTTTGGGCCGGCCGGTCGTTCCGGCGGTATAAAGGATGTGCCAGATGTCATTCAGGGGGCGATGTGGCATCACAACCGGAGTGCCACTGGCCTGGGCCAGGGCTTTCTCATAAGCCCATTTCTCTTCCGACGCTTCCTCGCCCAGAACCATCCGCTGGGGAATCCCCACACGTTGTCCCAGTTCTCGGGCTGGTTCGGTAAACTGTGGGTCGTAAATCAGCGCGCGGGCATCCGCATCCCGGAGGATATATTCCAGTTCCGGGAGGGCCAGCCGCCAGTTGAGAGGAACCAGGATGGCCCCGATCTTTGCACAAGCGTACAGGGCCTCAAAGATTTCGGCGCAGTTCGGTGCCAGAATAGCAACCCGCTCACCGGGGCGTTTGGCCCATTCGTCACGCAGAAACTCAGCAAGACGGCTGGCGCGCTCGTGGAACTGAGCGTAGGTGAACCGACGGCCTGTCGCGACATCCTCTATCGCCCATTTGTCCGGAGAGATTTCCGCCCGTTTCGTCAGCCAGTCAAAGGTGAACACGCTCATCCTCCCTGCAGAAATGCGTGAAAGGCGGCGTTGAACTCCTCGGGCTTTTCAATGAAAGGAGTATGCCCACAATCGGGGATGACGACCTCCCGGTAGGTGCCGCCGTTGGCCTTGTATCGCTCCAGGACAGCGCGGGTCTGGTCCAGCATAGGTTGAGGCGGGCACTCCTCCGGTCCGGGCCAGCCGGGGACGAACCCCAGCGCGCCCAGAGCAGCGATGTCCCACATCGCCGCGTTGGAGACGACCAGGTCATCGGCGCCGCGAATCCAGAGGATAGGGGGCTTGGGGGAGATGTCCACGATCCCGCTGGCGTCAAAGTACTTGCGGCTGAAGGCGTTAACCACACCGCGCGTCCCCGGCGCGGCCCCCGGCCAGTGAGGGGACGGAACGAAGTCGCCGGGATACCAGTCCTCCCCTACCCGCAACGAGAGCATCGCGCTGAGCAGTTCTTCCTCGCGCCGGGGGATGAAGGGCGGTTTGAAGTAGAATTGGCGCATCACGTTGCGCGGGGAGACAGGGTTATCGGTGCCCCGATCCCCCTCCTTCAGCAGACGCACAAAGTCGGGGTTGACGCTGGCGGCCCCGGCCGGCGCGCCGTCGTCGTGGCAGGGAACGCCATCCACGCCCTTGCTCCCGCTGTAGCCGTAGGGAGACATAGTGTCCACCAGGGTGATGGATAAGAGGTCTTCGGGATAGGCGATGGCGTATTTCATCACGATGCCGCCACCCATAGAATGGCCGACGATGTGGAATTTGCCCAGGCCCATCGCCTCCACCAGCGACCGGATGTCTTCCATCATATCCCCCAGGCCCAGGGTGGCATCTACGGGAAGCGGTTCGGTGTCGCCGTAGCCCCGCATATCGGGGGCGATCCCCCGAAATCCCGGCGGCAGGGCCAGCATGGTCTCTTCCCAGAAGGTGGCCGAAGAGCCGTTGCCGTGGACGAAAAGGACGGGCACACCGTCCTCGGGCCCCGCTGTCAGGACATGTATGCGCAGTCGGCGGGTCTGCACCATCTGGGATGCGATCCCTTCCAGGGTGGGAATGCTGCTCATGGGTTCCTCCTTTCAGGTGTAAGGCGTAAAACGTAAAGCGTAAGTAACTGTTCAGCCGCTCATCATTTTTTCACCGCCGAGACGCAGAGGATTCCCAGAGAGATGATAGAACTCTTCGCATCTCTCTGTGGTTTTTCTCATCAATACGAAGGGCACAAAGATTTAAATTTTTCTTCGTGTTCTTTGTGTCATCCTTTGTGCTTTGTGGTTATCTACCACAGAAGAGCACAAAGGGCACGAAAAATTATTTCTCTTTGCGCTCCTCTGTGCTCTCTGTGTCTCTGCGGTTTTTTCTAACCATCACAAAGGGCACAAAGGACCACCCTGGCTGAATAGATTGACAATGGCAAATTTTAAGTTATAAAACAAAAATTGACAGCTGTGCCCTTTGAAAAGGCCGCTGGCAGGGCAAAAGCCAACGGGCTATCGCCTTGGCGGCGCAAAATGGGCGGTTTTCAGCCCCCCTCACCCCCCTCACCCCCCTCACCCCCCTCTCCCCCTTGCCCTGACGGGCGGGGGAGAGGGGGGACAGAGCTATCTTTTCTCCCCCCTCCCCGTGGGGTCGTAGGGGCGGACGATCCGTCCGCCCTCAACGGGGAGGGGGGCAGGGGGGTGGGGCCTCACCAGGGGACCTCTTTCGGCCGGAAGCCGAATTGGGTTATACCATTTATACTTTTAACGCAGAGTTTGTCATTATAATTTAGAATCTGCCATTGTCAATATAGTTACGGGACTTTTTCCCGGGCTGGACCGCCCTTTCCGATCGGCGGAAGAGACGAATGGGCATTCTCTACTCCTTTGCAAACCGTTCCCGTAACTCCCGTTTGAGAATCTTTCCTGCGGCGGATATGGGAAGACTATCCAGAAACACCACCCGTTTGGGCACCTTGTAGCGGGCGAGGCGTTCCTGCATGAAAGATAACAGTTCCTCTTCGGTGGCAGTCATCCCAGGCTTCAGCACCACGCACGCCAGGCCCACTTCTCCCCACTTCGGGTCGGGCACGCCGATCACTGCGCACATGTGGACGGCGGGATGCTGGTAGAGAACAGCCTCAATCTCCACCGGATAGACGTTCTCCCCGCCGGAAATGAACATATCCTTCTTCCGGTCCACGATGTAGAAATACCACTCCTCGTCGTAGTAGGCCATATCTCCGGTGTGGAACCAGCCCTCTTCGTCCAGCAGCGCAGCGGTGGATTGCGGGTCTCCGAAGTACCCGGAGCAGATGGAAGGCCCCTTGAGCACCAGTTCGCCGACCTCTCGGGGGCCCAGGGGACGGTTGTCGTCGTCCACGATGCGCGCGTCCACGAAGAAGTTGGGGCGTCCGATGGAGCCAGCCTTGCGGACCGCGTCCTCCGGTGCCAGGGCGAAAATGCCCGGACCGAATTCGGTCATCCCGAAGCCCTGTTTGAAGCGGATGCCCTTCTCCCGGGTGTACTGCTCCACCAGAGGGACGGGCAGGGGAGCGCCCCCACTGGTGCAGAACCGCAGCGACGAGAGATCGGCCTCGGCCCAGTTGGGAGCCTGGGTCATCATCTGGTACATCGTCGGCACCCCGCCGAAGACCGTCACCCGCTCCCGCTCTATCAGGTGCAGCACCCGCGCCGGGTCAAACTGGCGAATGAGGATGGTCGTCCCGCCGAGGATAATCTGGGGCAGGGTGTAGACGAAGAGGCCACCGGTGTGGAACATCGGGAAAACGTTCAGGTAGATATCGTTGTGGGTCAGGTCGTGGATGACGGTGTTGAGGGTGTTCCAGGCGATCATCCGGTGGGAGACCTGCGCCGCTTTGGGGAAACCGGTGGTGCCGCCGGTGAAGATGAGGGCCGCGATGTCCTCGTGGGTGACCTTCTCGCAGGAGACCGGGTCGGCGGGGCTTCCCTGCAGGACGGTCTCAAAGTGCAGACTGCCCGAAATGCCCGGCCCCTCAATGTGAAGGTAATGCCGGATGGCGTGCCCGGTCCCCCGGATGTTCTCCTCCAGTGCGGCGACGGTTTCCCGGAAATCGTCCGAATAGATGAGCACGGTGGGAGTGACCCGGGCGACGATGTCCGCCAGTTCCCGCCAGTGAAGGCGCCAGTTGAGGGCGGTGTGGATCGCCCCCAGTTTGGAGCAGGCGAAAAAGCAGTCCAGGTGCTCCACGCCATCGCGGGCCAGAATGGCTACCCGGTCCCCTTTCCGGATGCCCGCCGTATCTTTCAGCCAGTTCGCCAGGCGGTTGGCCCGCTCGTTCATCTGCCGGTAAGTCAACCGCCATTCGGGGGTCTTCCCGGTGTCCACGATCGCCAGTTTGTCGGGGCTATAGACTTGCCGTCGGTGCAGGTAATCGCCTACGTACATCGGTTCTCCTCACAGCGTCCATCGCCAGACCGACGCGGCCATACTGATGCCGCCGCCGCTGGTACAGAAGACGATGACATCCCCGCGCCGGGGGCCACGCCTCTGAGCGATGGCGTCGTCCAGTGCCATCGCCACACACGGGGAGCCCGTATAGCCCCACTTGTCCATCACCCAGTGCGTCTTCTCTATCGGCTGACCGAGAAGTTCCATCATGTACTCAATGGTGCGCAGGTTCAACTGGGTGAACAGGAACAGGGCGACGTCGTCTACCGTCAGCCCAGCCTTTTCCAGCGCGCCGCGGATGAGTTGGGGCCAGTATTCGGTGTTGAAAGTGCGGGGGAACTTTTTGACGAACTGGACCCTCGGCGGGCCGTATGTTGCCAGATTCTCCGGGGTACAGGGACGGAAGGCGCCGCCGGTGTAGATGCCCAGGGCGTCGTGGTGCTCTCCGCGAGCCAGGAACTTGCTGGCGAGGAACCCCGGCTCTTCTCCAGCGCCCAGAATTACGGCGCCTGCGCCGTCGGCGAAGAGATTGGCCGTCTTTTTGTCTTTCAGGTCTAGAAAGCGGCTCATACCGTACCCGCCCGCTACCAGGATGTAGCGGATGGTGGGGTCCGTGGCGATGTAGCGGGCGCCCTGGTCTAGCGCAGTCACCCAACCGGCGCAGGCGCTGTTGATGTCCCAGCAGCCGGCGTTGACCGCGCCCAGTTTGTACTGCACCACCACCGAGGTGCCCGGAGAGAGATAGTCCGGCGTGTCGGTGGAGAGGATGATGAGGTCCAGGTCTTCCGGGCGTAGGCCCGCCCGTTCCAGCGCCCGGCGACTTGCCTCCACCACCAGGTCCGATGTCGTCTGGTCGGGCGTCATCCATCGCCGCTCCCGGATGCCGACGTTCTCTATGAGCCATTCGTTGGTCGTCTCCCCCAGAATCCGGTCTATTTCCTCATTGGTGATGACCCGTTCCGGGACGTAACTTCCGGTGGAGAGAATTTGAGCGTAACGGGGCATAGAACTCCTTGCGTGAAACGTGATAGCGTAAAACGTAATGGCGTAAAACGTAGTGATGTAATACGTCTTTACGCTTTCAAAAACTCCAGCAGCGCCTCCACTGTTGCCTGGGGGTCTTCTATGGGGAAGACGTGCCCGACGCCGGGGAGGATTTTCACCCGCGCGTTGGGGAGTTGGGCAGCCAGAAGTTGGGCGTTGCCCGGCGGGACCACCCGGTCGTGCTCGCCGAAGAGCACCAGCACCGGGCATGTGATCTGGGAAACGCGGCTCTCGGCGTTGTGGGTCGCCCCGGCCATTACCTGGGCCTGGTACTGCGCGGGCGGGACGGGATTGGTAAGGCGGTACTGGATAAGTTCCTGCACCACCTCGGGATGCCTGTCGGCGAAACCCGGCGCGCAGGCAATCTGGATGCCGCGCCGAACCAGTTCCACCGGGTCGCCGTCCCGCTTGGTCAGCACCTCCAGCGCCTCCGGAGTGATGGGGATGACGTTGGAGCCGCCGTAGGTGGTGGAGGCCAGGACCAGCCGCTCCACCAGGTCGGGGCGGGCCAGGGCCAGTTCCTGGGCGATGAAACCTCCCAGCGAATGACCCAGGACGCAGGCCTTCTGAACTCCCAGCGCGTCCAGCAACCCGGCCGTATCCGCGGCCATCATCGCCGTGGTGTACGGGCCGGGGGGCTTGTCGCTCTCCCCCGCCCCGCGGTTGTCAAACGTAATCACCTGAAAATGTTCGGCCAGCGGGGGGACGATTTTATGCCAGAACCACCCGCCGTACCCGACACCGGAGATGAGCACCAGCGGGGGACCATCCCCGGTGACCTCATAGGCAATTTGTACGTCACCGACCCGCACTTTCTGGGCCACAGTTCCCTCCTTATCTGCCGTACTGCTCCGCCAGGAGTCGCTTGTCCACTTTATTGGCCGCAGTCTTGGGAAGTTCGTCCACGAAAATGACCGATTTGGGCACTTTGTAGGACGCCAGCCGCTCCCGACAGAAGGTGATCAACTCCTCTTCGGTAGCCTGTGCGCCTGGCCGGAGCACGATGATCGCCCGGCCGACCTCGCCCCATTTCTCGTCCGGGACGCCGATGAGGGCCGCCTCCGCCACCGCCGGATGCGAATGCAGGATGCTCTCCACCTCCGCCGGATAGACGTTTTCCCCGCCGGAGATGATCATGTCCTTCAACCGGCCCACGATGTAGTGGTACCCCTCTTCATCCCGCATCGCCAGGTCGCCGGTATAGAGCCAGCCGTCCCTAATCGTCTCCGCCGTCGCCTGGGGGTTGTTCCAGTATCCAGCGAACATATGAGGGCCGCGGATAATCAGTTCCCCCACCTCGCCTGGATCGCAGTCGGTGCCGTCGGGGCGGACGATGCGGACGTCAATATGCATCAGCGGGAATCCCACCGATCCCGGCTTGCGCTGGGCGTCCTCCGGCGGCAGCCAGAAGGTGTTGGGACCGGCCTCCGTCAGCCCGTAGCCGGTACGGAAGGGGACACCCTGCGCCCAGAACTTCTCAAAGACGGGCATCGGGCAGGGCGCGCCCCCGCTGATGACGATTTTCAGATGGGAGAAATCTGCCTCCTCCCAGCGAGGGTGCTGCTGGAGCATGATGAACATCGTCGGGACGCCGAAGAAAATCGTCACCCCGGCATCCCGGATCAGGTCAAAGACCTGGTCGGGGTTGAAACCCTTGCAGACGATGCTGGTCCCGCCTACGTACACCAGCGGCGCGGTGAAGACGTTCAGGCCGCCGGTATGGAAGAGCGGCGCGTTCAAGATGGTGACATCGTCGGCGGTCAGCCCCCAGGTGATGATGGTGTTCACGGCGTTGGCGGTGACAGCGCGGTGGGTAAGCACCGCGCCCTTGGGCAACCCCGTCGTCCCGCCCGTGTAGCAAATGACCCACGGGTCGTCCCAATCCAGGTCTACTTCTGGAAGCGGGTCATCGGAGAACTGATCCCGTTCCTGAAAGCGCATATCTCGCCAGCCGGCCTTCTGATCCAGCGCAATCCAGTAGCAAATAGAGGGGACGGAGTCCCGCAGGGCGTTGACCCGTGCGGCGAACTCGCTCCCGTAGATCAACGCGACCGGCTCTGCTTCCTGGAGCATCCCCTCCAGTTCGTAGGCGGTCAGTCGCCAGTTAAGCGTTTGCAGGATGCCGCCGATCCGCCCCAGCGCAAACCACAGGTCCAGGTACTCCACGCAGTTGTGAGATAATATCGCCACCCGGTCGCCCATGCGGACCCCCAGCCCTTCGGTGAGGAAACGGGCCGTGCGGTTGACCGTCCGACTCCATTCCTGGTAAGTGATAGAACGGTTACCGTTGAGGGTGTCTATCAGGGCCACTTTGTTCGGCGTCAGTTTCTCCCGTCGCCCCAACCAGTCTCCGACGATCATTCGCGCCTCCTATGTGCCGATGACGATGCCCCCGTCTACCCGAAGCACGGCCCCGGTGATGTAACTGGCCTCGTCGGAGGCGAGGAAGAGGTAAGCATTAGCGATGTCTCTGGGATCGCCCAACCGTCCCAGGGGGATGCGGGCGCGCATCTGCTCCAGGATTTTCTCCGGCATCTGCCGGACCATATCGGTGAAAATGAAGCCGGGGGCGACGGCATTGACCCGGATGTTGTAGCGGGCCAGTTCCCGCGCCCAGACTTTGGTCATCCCGATAACGCCCGCTTTGGTGGCGACGTAGTTGGTCTGCCCAATGTTGCCGTCTATGCCCACGACCGACGAGGCATTCAGGACGACGCCGCCCCCGCCCTGAATCATATAGGGAACGACAGCCTGGGTGCAGTTGAACACCCCTTTGAGGTTGACAGCGATCACCAGGTCAAAGGCCTCCTCGGACATCTGACCGACGACCTGACCGTCTTTATACTTAACCAAGAGGGCGTCGCGCAGGATGCCGGCGTTGTTGACCAGGACGTCAATCCGGCCGTAGCGGGCCGCGACGTCGTCCACCCAGGCCTGAACGGCCTGGCGGTCGGTGACGTCCACCCGGTAGAAGGCGGCATCGGGCCCCAGTTCGGCAGCGGTCTGGCGGCCCAGTTCCTCGTTGACGTCGCAGATGACGACTTTCGCTCCCTCTTCGGCGAAGCGGAGGGCGGTGGATTGGCCGATCCCCGCTGCTCCGCCGGTGATGAGGCAGACGCGGTCTTTGAGGCGCATACTATTCCTCCGTAGCAGGATGGGTTGAGGGATCCGTCCGGACTAGGGTCTCCCCCTCCGGGGCGATGTCCACGTAGCGGGCGATGAATTCCAGAGCCTCCTCTACGTGGACGAAGTGGACTTCCTCCTTGCTCTGGACGTGGCGGATGACACCGTACCAGGGGCGGGAGGATGGAGAAGGGCCTGATTCCTGGGTGAATCGCAGGATGAAAGACGCGATGAGTGGACCGGACATAGGGTCGCTCCAGGATTTATTATACCGATGGCGGTTACGCAGAGGTTACGGGGAAGTTACAGAGGGCAATGAGGTTTGTAGTACGCTACGAAACCCCATCAGCGCAGGGATTCGTAGAGGCGGATGGTGGCCTCCGAGGGCTCTATGCCCAGGACATCCCGCAGCCGTTGTGCGCAACGAAGATACGTCTGCAGGGCCTGGGCCCGATTGCCCATGCGGTCGTAGGCGATCATCATGAGGCGGTAGGCCTCTTCCCAGCAGTCATCACGGGCCAGAATGCGCTGGCAAATCTCAACCGTCTCCTCCCAGGCCTGCTGTTCGGTCAGCAGATTGGCGAGACGGCTGGCCGCGCGCAGATAAAGGGTCAGCAAGTATTCCCGCTCCTCGCTACACCATTCTTCGTACGGGTATTCTTCCAGATAATCGCCCTGGTAGAGACGAACGGCAGCCCGGTAGTGCTCTATTGCCGCTCGCGGGTCCCGCTGGCACAGACGGTCTCCCTCCGCTACCCGACGCATGAACTCATCGGCGTCTATCCAGATGTCGGCGCCGAGCCGCAGACCGTAGAGGGTGCCGTCCCGGGCGATAAAGGCGCTCTCCGTACCGGGTTTCCGTTCCGGTTCCAGCACCCGGCAGAGGGTGCTGAGCGCCACTTTGAAGTCCCGCAGGGCAACGCTCGGGTCCGCATCGGGCCAGAACATCTCCAGAATTTGTTCCCGCTCCAGCATGCTCTTGCGGTGGGTGAGCAGGAGCAGGAAGAGGCGACGAGATTTCTCCCGCTGCCACTGGACAGGAGTGATTTCCTCCATCCCTCGCCAGGCGCGGAAGGGGCCCAGGGTCTGCACACGCAGTTGATAGCCGGGGTGGTACTCCAGGTGGGTCAGCCCCATCTGGGCGAGGATGCGTTCCGCGCAGGCCCGCCGAATTCCCCAGTTTCGGGCCGTCAGGAGGAGAGGGACCAGCATCCGGGGGTCCGGTGGGCCCATCAGGGTCTGATGCGTGAAAAGGTATTCGTACCCGTGCTGATGGATCAGTCGGAGTAGTTCCTCCAGGCCGCGCCGAAGCCGCACATAGTCCCCCGTCCGGTGCCAGAGAAGGCACAGCCAGAGACGGGCGACCGTCTCGCCATACGGATCCCCGACCTCCCAAAAGGCGGTCTGGGCACGGGTGAGCCATTCCGCCGCCTCCGGGTAGCGACGGGACAGGGCGTAACTGGCGCCCAGGGAAACGCGGATCAGCGCGGCGATCCACTCGTCTCCGGCCTTCTGGGCGATCGCAATTCCCTGATGGGCCGCCTGTTCGGCCGTCTCTATTTCGCCGTGAAACCCATGGGCGCGGCATAGCCCCCAAAAGGCTTCCACTTTGAGCCGGGGGACCCCCAGGGATTCCCCTAAGGCAATAGCATCCTGGTAGCAACGACAGGCATTGGCGTAAGATGGGGGGTCGTCCCGCAAGAGCCAGGCGTGTCCCTGCCGCATGTAACCGACGGCGATCACAAAGGGAGAGCGCAGGGCCCTACCCCGTTCGGTGCCCTCTACGGCGCGGCGGTAGGCCTCTTCGCCTTCCCCCTGAAGGGAGAGGATGAGAGAGAGCAGGAGGAGAGTTTCGCGATGAGCGCGTGGGCGGAGGATCGGTTCCCGCTGCTCCTTTTCGGCCCGCTCCTCCAGCAATCGGCGGGCCTCGTCCAGACGACCGGTGCGCAGGAGTACCCGGATCGCAAGTTCCGCCTCGGCGGGCCCTTCCTGACGGAGTTGTCGGGCCTGGGCCAGCAGTTCCTCCGCTTCCTCCGGACGGCCCAGATTGAGCCGGTTTTCCGCCATCAATTCCAGAAGGCGGGCGCGGCTTTCCCGGTCGTCTATGCCGTCGGAGAGGCGCAGGGCTTCCTGCAGGAGGCTCTCCGCCTGGGCCGGGTTGACCGTATCCAAGTAGACCCGCGCCTGTCCCCGAAGCGCTTGACCAATCCCCTGGCTATCCCCCCGCCGCCGAAAGCGTTCTTCGGCCTGACGGTACCAGTTCAGCGCTTCGTTGAACCGGCTGTAGAGGCGGGCGACGTCTCCCAGGAAGATCAGGAGCAGGGGATGCGTTTCCAGCACTTCCGGAGGCAACTGCCCAATCCACTCGGCCAGGGTCTCCAATCTCCCAGCCTGGACCATCGTCCGCCCGATCTGACCAATAACACGGGCCGCATCTTCCCAGGCTTGCGCGGCCACCAGGTGCGGGATCGCCTTCTCCCACTCCCCCCTTTGCTGGAAGCAGGTCGCGGCGCGCAAATGCAGACGGCGCGCTTCTTCCGAAGAGATCTGATGGAGAAGGAATTCCCGAAACAGGTGATGGTAGCGCATATGACCGTCGCCCAGGTCCACCACGAAAAGTCCGCTTTCCAGAAGTGCGCGCAGGATCGCCTCGCTGTCGGAAGATTCCCGCAGGCAATTGCAGGTGGCAGGAGTCAATTCCTGGAGGACGGCAGTAGTCAGCAAAAACTGACGGGTGCCCGGCGGCTGGCACTCCAGCACTTCCTGGGCCAGATAGGCGAAGAGGCTTTCGGTGGGGCTCACCAGTCGTTCCAGAGCGCGTGCGGGCGTCATCCCTGTCCCGCTGCTCAGAATCTGCCAGACCAGTTGTAGAGCGATGGGCCAGCCTTCCGTCCGTTCCGCCAGCATCTGCGCTTCCTGATCCGTGATGGGGAAATGGAACCGTTCCCGGAAGAGGGTTACCGTCTCCTCCGGAGTGAAGGCCAGTTCTCGCTCCCCAACCAGAAGAACCTCTCCCCGAACCCGCCAGTTCACCGTCCGGGGCAATTTCACCGGATAGCGGGTGGAGAGGAGAATGTGCAAATCTGCTGGTGCGTGCGCTACTATCTGGTCCAGAATATCCAGCGTATCTGGCATCCGGTTCAGGGTATGCACATCGTCAAAGACGAGCAGAACGGGGCCGGCGATCTGCTCAGTCAGTTCGCTCAGGAGGGCGTTTACGGTGATCGCGAAGGGGGGACGGTTGCTCCCTCCCCAATCCTCCAGGAGTGCGAAAGGGCTCTCGGAGAGGTTGGGAAAAGCGATCCGGAAACTGTAAATAAGGTGGGGAAGGAACGTCATCGGATCCGCATCTTCGGCATCCAGGTGGTACCAGGCAATGGGTATCCCTGTTTCGGCAAGAGTCGCTAAGGCGGTGCTTTTGCCGTAGCCTGCGCCCCCCTGGACGATCGTCAGGCGGTAGTGCAGGGCCTCCAGCAATCGCTCGGTGAGTCGGGGACGACGCAGGATGCGCGGATGGAGGCGCGGCGGGGTTAGTTTAGACCGGACAATCAGGTTTTCCCGATGCACGGTTGGCTCTTTCCTGGCTCTGGGCTCTATTAAGATTTTACCACTTTTGCGGGTTATAGGGAAACTCTGCCTCTGAAGGGCTTGTGCAGCAAATTCCTCTTGGGGAGCAGCGTGCTTGTGAGAGAGGGAAAAGGGGGCTGGGGGGGATGAGGGGATGTGAGCGCCTGCCGACCGACGTTTCCGCTTATTGTCCGAATCATTTGTCCAGCCAGAATATCGCCAGGCGGCAGATGGGGATCCCCTGGTCTTGCGCAATTGGTATTACCTCGCAATCTGCCATAAAGTAACTACGTTGACAATGGCAGATTCTAAATTATAATGACAAACTATGTGTTAAAAGTATAAATGGTATTACCCAATTCGGCTTCCGACCGAAAGAGGTCCCCTGGTGAGCCGAAAGAGATCGGGCCCCACCCCCCCTGCCCCCCTCCCCGTTGAGGGCGGACGGATCGTCCGCCAGCCGCACGGGGAGGGGGGAGAAAAGATAGCTCTGTCCCCCCTCTCCCCCGCCCGTCAGGGCAAGGGGGAGAGGGG
>OGCI01001286.1_pt1 | contig 21677 bp, 17 predicted proteins | sample 1570021 | NCBI WGS metagenome assembly OGCI01 (sample SAMN06264664, study PRJEB24512) | hot springs metagenome | isolation source: Hot spring water | place: South Africa: Tshipise | collected 2015-06-21 | reverse complement strand
AGGCGATGGAACGGTACGGGATTGCCATCGAGACCGTCGGCGTCCGCGCCCTCGGACTTCCGCCCGCGATCCTGGACAAGGTGTTCGAGCGGATGCGGGCCGAACGGCGGGCCGTGGCCGAGGCGCAGCGCGCCGCCGGCGAAGCCGAGGCCGCGCGCATCCGCGCGGAGGCCGACAGCCTGCGAGAGAAGCGGCTCGCCGAAGCCGACGCCGCTGCCCTGCGGTTGCGCGCGGAGGGCGACGCTCTGGCGGCCGAGCACTTTCGCGTCCTGGACGCCGATCCGGATCTGGCCCTCTTCCTGCGCAAACTCGAGGCCTTCCAGGAGATGTTGGGACGGCGATCGACCGTGATTCTGGGCACCGACACGCCGCCGTTCGATCTTCTCAGCCGTCCGCCGGCCGACGGCGGACTGACCGGTGCGGCGCCTGCCCGCGCCGCCTCCGCGCCATGACCATGGACGATCCGGTTCGAACGACTTCCGATGCCGGCCAGCCGGCCGCGGCGGCCGCGCTTGCGCTGGCGGCCCGCCTCCTTCGAGGGGTCATGATTGCGTTGGTGCCGGCGTACCTGTTGTCCGGCGTCCACATCCTCGGGCCGCGCGAACAGGGGGTGGCTTTGGTCCTCGGCCGCCGGCCCGCAGGCGCGAACGCGATTTGGGGGCCTGGCGTGCACTGGACCCTCCCCCGTCCCTTGGCCGAGGTACGGCGCATCGAGGCCGGCCGCGTCCGTCTACTGGCCGCTGGCACCCCTCCCCGTCCGCCCGTCGGCGCGCCGGCTGAGGAGGATGATCTGTGGCGCCACGGATTTCTCACGGCGCACGCCAACCTCGTCCGGGCTCGATGGGGATTGCGCTACACGATCGAGGACGCGGGCGCGTGGCTGCTGGCCGACGCCGCCCCCGAGGCCGCTCTTTCGAACGAGCTGATGAGGGCGGCGGTCCACGCCGCGGCCGCCGTCGAGATTGACGCATTGATGCGGACTGACCTGGAAGGGGTCCGTACCCGCATCGAAGCCGCCCTGCGGGACCGCCCCGCGGTGCGGCGTCTGGGTGTGCGGATCGAGCGTGTCGAGGCGGTGGAGATGGCACCGCCGGCCGCGGTCGCCGCCGCGTTCGACGACGTGAACCGGGCGGGCCAGGAGAGGAGCGCGGCGGTGGAGGAGGCGCGCAAATATGCCGTCCAGACAGCCGCGCGGGCCGAGGGCGAGGCTGCCCGCCGCGAGGCGCTGGCCGCTGCGGAACGCGACCGCTGGATCGCCACGGCCGCCGCCGCGGCCGAACAGGTCCGCCGGCTCCGCGTGCGGTACGCGGAGCATCCGGCACTGGTCGCGGGCATGTTATGGCAGGACGCGGTTCGGGAAGGACTCCGTCGGGCGGCCGCCGTGTATGTCCTTCGCCCGTCCGCCGACGGGCGTCAAGAATTGCGACTGTGGATTGGGCCCGAAGTGACGCCAGAGGCACATGCAGACCTCCCGCAGAACTGAGCCGACCGAGGCCGACGCGCCCAAGCAGGCCGAGGGCCTGTTGTTATGGGTCCTCGCGGCGGCCGCCTTCGTCGCGGCCGGCTACGTCGCCCCATGGTGGATGCCCGACGACCCCCTAGTTGGTCACCTCGCCGCGGCCGTGGGAGCGGTGATGCTCGCCATCCCCATCCTCCGGACCGCCGTCCACGACCTCCGCCACGGGCACGTGCACATGGACGAACTCGTTGCCATCGCCGTCCTGGCGGCGATGGCCGGCGGAGATTTTCGGTCCGCGGGGACCATCGCGTTTTTAATGCTCATTTCGATGGTCATCGAAAGCCGCACAGCCGCCGGAGCCTTTCGCGCCATCGAAGGCCTCGTCCGCATGACGCCGACCACCGCCCGACGAATCGCCCCCGACGGTTCGGAAGAGGAGGTCCCCGCCCACCGGCTGCACGCCGGTGACCGCATCCGCCTTCGGCCAGGCGACCTGGTCCCGGCCGACGGCCGCGTCGCCTCCGGCCGTACTGCCCTCCAGGAGGCGACGATCACCGGCGAATCGCTCCCGGCCGAAAAGGGGCCCGGCGACGAAGTCTTTGCTGGCACGCAGAACCTCACCGGAGCCGTCGAGGTTGAGGTCTCGAGGACGGGCGAGGACACCACCCTCGGGCGCGTCCGGGCGCTGATTCTCGAAGCCGAGCGCACGCGCCTTCCGTTCACCACGATGATCGACCGGTACGTCGGCCACTACACGCCGATGGTGCTCTCCGTCGCTGCGCTGACCTGGTTTTTCACCGGCGACTGGGACCGCGTCGTCGCGTTGCTGGTGGTGGCCTGCCCGTGTGCGCTGGTTCTGGCCACCCCGACGGCGATGGTCGCGGCCCTGTCCGCCGCCTCCCGCGCGGGCATCCTGGTGCGCAATGTTGCGGACCTCGAAGCCGTCGGGCGGACGACCGCGGTCGTCTTCGACAAGACGGGGACGCTGACGGCGGGCGAACTGGCGGTCTCGCGCCTGGCGCCGCGCGACGGAGTGCGCCCCTCGGAGCTGCTCGCCGCGGCCGCGGGCGCCGAGGCCTACAGCCCCCACCCCGCCGCCCGAGCCATTGTCCGGCTGGCCCGGGAAAGCGGCGTGGAGGTGGCCAGCCCCTCCGAGACCCACGACGAGCCGGGAATGGGCGTGCGCGCCATGGTCGGGTCGGCCCGAATCGTCTGCGGCCGCGCCGAATGGCTGGTCCAGTGCGGCGTGTCCGTCCCCGCGGAAGCCCCCGGCGGCGCGGCCGCCGCCCTCAGCCTGGTCCACGTAGCCGCCGACGGGCGTTACCTCGGGTGGATCGGACTGGACGATGAGGTCCGGCCGACCGCCGCCGAGGCGATCCGCCGCCTTCGCGACCTCAAGGTGCGGCGCATCGCGATGGTGACGGGGGACCGCGACGCCGCCGCGCGCCGGGTGGCCGAGCAGATCGGCTGCGACGAGTACCGGGCCGGCTGCCTGCCGGATGCCAAGGCAGAGTTCGTCGCGGAAATCCGGCGTGCGGGTCTCCGTGCCGCCGTGGTCGGGGATGGCGTCAACGACGCGCCGGCGCTGGCCGCCGGCGACACGGGCATCGCGATGGGCGCGGCCGGCAGCGACATCGCGCTGCACAGCGCCACGGTCGCCCTGATGAACAACGACCTGCTCCGCATCCCGCTGCTGTTCCGCCTGTCCCGCCAAGCGCGCCGCATCGTGTTGCAGAACATCGTCGTGGGGGTCGGGTTCATTTTCGGCGGAATGGCGCTGTCCGGGGCCGGACGGATCTCGCCGATCCTGGCGGCTGTGCTGCACAACGCCGGCACGCTGATGGTGGTGTTCAACAGCGGTCGGCTGGTGCGGTTCGGCGAAGGCGACGCGGCGAAGGCGGCCTGATCAGCGCCGCCCGCCCGCCGCCTCGCGCTCCGCATCTTTCCGCGCTCGTTCGATCAGGCGCTGTCGCGCCGCCTCGCCCAAGCCACCTTCATGGAGGGCGTAGTTCAGGGCCGCGCCGCGGTCCAGGCGGTACCACTCCCAGACCACCTGTTCCTCCACCTGCGCCCGCCGCCGCGGGTCGTGGATCTGGCGGACCGTCTGCACCGCCTCCGCCGGATCGCGGCGCACAACCCACGACGCCCGCTCGGCCCGGATCCGGTCCAGCAGGGGCGACGGTGGCTGCGCCCGCAACCACTCCCCGCAAGCGCCGCCGTCATACTGCATCCAGCGCCGCAGCACGCGGTCGAAGATCTCCCCCTTTTGCTGCTCTGGCGGGAGGTCCAGAAACCAGGCGACCGCCCCAGCCGGATCCACCCGCGCCCACGACTCGCCCAGCTCGATCTGCGCCGACAACAGGTGCTCCGGCGTCACCCGCTGCTCCATCCACGCCTTCGCCCCCCAGGGATCGTGGCGGGCCCAATGATCGATGACGCGGTCGATAGCCTTCCGCCGCATCTCGCCGTCCGGCATCGCGTCAATCTGCGCCAACACTGCCGCCGGATCCCGTCCAAAGAGCGACCAGAATATGTTCGCCGCCTCCTCACCGTAGCGTCTGGGATCGGCCTGGGCCGCAAACGCCAGTGCCACCGACGTCTCCGCGGACCTCGCCCCCTCGAAGACGTCGCGGATGCGCTGGCTGCCCAGCAGCCCCCCTGGATTCTCCTCGGCGTAGGCCAGCGCCCGGGCCGGATCTACGGACGCCCATCCCATCAGCGCCTGCTGGCGAAGCTCGTAGCGGCGCAGGGGCTCGGCCACCGTCCGCGTCCATTCCATTGCGGAGGCCGGGGCGAGCTGTCCCCAACGTCGGAGCAGCAGTCGTTCGGCCTCGGACCTCACGGGGGAAGGCCCGATCGCTTGCAGTTGGTCCAAGGCCTGGCGGACCTGCTCGGCCGAAAGCCCGGCCGCCTCGCCGGCGAAGCCCTCCCCCACCCGCCCGGCCTCGCGGCGAGTCAGCCGATCGTAAAAGTCGGCCAGCGCATCCCCCTCCACATCGCGTTCCTCGCGCATCGGGTGCCGATGCGCCGCGATCCCAGTCGGCCAAGCGGCGATCCGCGGCGGCGGGACCAATGGAGCGGCCTCATGAACTGGGAGTGGCCGGACATCCTCCTCGGTGCTCTGTTCTTCGGCGGGTGGCGGCGGCCCCGGGTGGACCGGCGCCGTCCATCGGCCGATCAGGTACCCTGCCGAGGCGGCCGCCGCGGAGGCGATCACCGCCGCAACCCATGGCGGGCGCCGCCGCACGGATGGGCGCTGCACTGGGCCCGTCGTGAGGGAACCCGAAGCCAAGATGGGCATGCCGCCATCATGGCCCCAACCCCGGATCCCTTCAATCCCTCGGATCTCGCCTTGGCCCTCGCCCAGCGCGCGAGGCCGGGGATCATCGCGTCAGGTACCCTGCGCCATCCCAGCCCCTCGCCGCCGCCGGATCAACAACGGTAGGCTCACCGCGTAGGCCAGCTCGAACGCCGTGGCAGCCGCCCACCCACGCGCCACCCCCGTAGAGAAACCATAGGAATGGAGGCCGATCCCCAATAGGTTGACGCCCAGCCACGCCGTGAGCACCGCGGCTACCGTCGCAACCGCCCCGGCGGCCAGCCCGACGTCCCCGACCAGCCGCGACGCCCGAGCATGGAGAACTGCGGATGCCCACAGCACGATCAACAGGGCGCCGTTTTCTTTGGGATCCCAACCCCAAAACCGGCCCCACGATTGGTCCGCCCACATGCCGCCCAGCATCGTTCCGAGAAACGTCAGCACCAGGCCCGCCGCCAGGTAGCGGCGCGTGGACACAAAGAGGTCAGCGTCTTGCGCTGGTCGCAGCCATCGCCGCCACAACGCCACATGGCCAAACCCGCCGGCCATCAGGCACGCGGCATAGCCGAGCATGATCGTCACGACGTGAGCCGTCAGCCAGAGGTTGGAATCCAGCACCGCCACCAGCCGGGCCATCGTGTCGCCCTCGGCTTCGTAGCGGCCCGCAATCCTCAGAAACACCGCTGCCAGCGCCGGGCCGACCCAACGTCCCGCCCCCCCCCGCGATCCGTGTACACGCCACAGCCCGGCCATCCCGCACGCCCAACTGACAAACACGAACGTCGAGTAGAGGTTCGTCACCGGCGGCCGCGCCATGATGAACGATCGCAGCGCAAGACCGGCGGTCTGCGCGGCCAACGCCAGCCACAACGCGGGGTACCCCAGCCGTCCGCGCCAATCGGCTCTCGTGCCGAACATCGCCAGCAACAGTGCCGAGGCCGCATGCGCCCACAGCGCGAGGGAAAATAAACGCAGGCGAAGAAGTGCGTCCTCGGCCGCCAGCCGCCGGGCCGCCCGGTAATCGTCCATTCGCCGCAGCACCTGCCGGCGGATTTCGCCCGCGATCCTGACGACCACCTCCTCCTTTCCCGCCAGCCACGCCACTTGAAGTGCTCGCCACGCCATGAGGTGTCCGTTGGCCTCCTCGTCGCCGCTCTGTTCGAGCTCGGCCACCGTCTTCCATGAAGCGTCGCCCGGGCCCTCGGGCCAGATGCGCGGAGCGTCGCCGTTGCGCAGCGCTGTAAACAGGTTCACCGCGGAAGAGAGGCGCAGCAGTTCGCGGTCGGCCGGCGACCTTTCCGCGGCCGCGAGGGCCGCGACGCGAGCCACCTGCCCGGCCATCCGCTCGAGCCCCGGCGCCGCGTCGGCATACGCGATGCGGCGACGCGGCGGAGTGGGCGCCAGCCCCAACGCGTCGAAAACCTCGGGATGAGAGACCAGCAACATCGATTCCTTCTCGATCCCGTCCGGATCGAAAATAATTCTGGCCAGCCACTCCAGCGCCGACCGGTCGGCAGGGGCCTCGCGTCCGCTCAACTGCAGCAACGCGAGACGGGCATAGGCCCGCATAGGCATCGGGCGGCCACCTTCCAGCACGGGAATCGCGCCGAAGGCGTTCAGCATCGCACTCGACGGCCCCGCGCCGCCGGCGTCGACGCGCACGGCAGCCACCACCAGCCAGCAGGCTGCGCAGCACATCCGTTTTCGAACGCACGCCCTCACGGATCGTCCTCCCGAGGCCGGGCGTAATGCACGATCATCCCAGCCAGCATGACCACCGTCGCTATATATGGGAGAAGCCGGACGTGGTTTTCGCTGACCGCCAGCACCGAGATCTCCGGTCCGCCGGCGGGCTCCATGTACGACGACTGAAACACCGCCCACTGCCCCCGCCGCAGCGGCCGGTTCATGGAAATCGTCACCTCGCGCCGGGAGCCGCCCTCCGTCACCTCCACGCGGCTGACGAAGCTTCGCGGCATCTGGGTGTTCGGGTGCAACTTCTTCTCGAAGTCGATCAGGCGGATCGTAAACGGCAGCGGGCGCCGCTCGCGCCGCAGCAGCAACGCCGGACGCCGTGCGTCGGTTGTCGGCAACTCCAGCCCCTGTCCTTCGCCCACCAGAACTCCCGTCTCCCGCCCGACGCGGACGACCATGGCCGGAAGAGCCCGACGCGGATCGGCCGGACGCGCCGTCGGGCGCAGGTCGGCCGGCCGCACTTCGCTGACCCCGCCGGGGGGCTCGACCGATCTGAACACCGCCTCCACGACCAACGGTTCGGCCATGCCGTTCACCGTCCAGCGGAATCCCGGTCGGATCGAGCGCAGCGGCCACGCCTCCACGTCCCGGCCGCCGTCGGCCCGCCGGCGCACCAGTGCCAATTCCCATTCCGTCTCGCTGACTGCAGCGGATGCCGTCTCTCCTTCAGCCAGCGCGAGCGTCGCATCGCGCGACAGGCGGCCCGCCGCCAATCCCCCGCCGATCAAGATCGCCAGCCCGCCGTGCGTGATCCACAGCCCGGGCCGGCGCCGGAACGGGCCCAGACGTGTCGCCATGGAGGCGGCCAGATGCAGCAAGGCAAGTGCCGCCGTGGCCGCGCCTCCCGGCAGGGGCAGGCCACCCGGTGCCCGGAAAAACCACGAATGAAAAAATCGCAGCGTGGCCCCGTACAGCCCCACCGCCGGATCGGCTTGGGCGATCGTGCCCCACACGGTCAGCACGCACATCCACAAAAGCACGCCCACCGTCAGGCGGGGCGAGGCAATCCCCCGCAACCACAGCCAGGCCGAGCCCCCCTCTCGTGCCGCACCGTTCCCATCCATGGAGAAAACATACAGTTTCCGGCCAGCGGTGCCAAACGACGAACCGCCGATTCGCATGGTATGATGGTCCCATGCGATTCAACCGCTTGTTCGAATTCGCCGCGGGTGTGGCGCTGGCGGCGGGGAGCGCCCGTGGACTGGCGCCGCATGAACTTCTGATTCTGGTCAACAAAAACTCGGCCTGGTCCGAGGAACTGGCGCTCCAATACGCCGATGCCCGCGGCGTGCCGCCCGAAAACATCGTGCGGCTGTCACTGCCTCCGCACGCGTTGGGTGCGGAAGGCACCATCACCCTGGAGGAATTCGACCGGCACATCTGGCGGCCCGCTCAGGACGCCATCGCCACACGCGGGCTCGGCGGCCGCATCTTCGGATGGGTATATTCGGCCGACTTTCCTTGCCGCGTACGGCACCAGCCGGCAGTCTCCCTGCACGGCGCGACGTTCGTCGGCGGCCAACTGCCGGAGTCCGGTGTGATTGCGACTGGCTTGTGGGCGTCGCCCCTGTTCCGTGGGCCGTGGCCGCCCCGCGGCGTCGCGATGCCCTCCCTCACGTTCGACGCGATCGCCGACGCGGGCCTTGGCACGTTGCTGACACCGGCGATGTCCTTGACCTGGTCCGGCGCCCGCGGACTTGACCGGGAGAGAACATTGACGTGGCTCAACCGAGCATCGCGCGCTGACACCAACTGGCTGGGCGGCACCGTGCACCTGGTGACGGGAACCGACGTGCGCGCGGTCGCCCGCCAGTGGCAATTCGACGCGGCCGCCGACGAGCTTCGGACCCTTGGAGTGTCCGTCGCCGTGACCTCCAACTTTCCGGCCGGCGCGCGCCGAGTCGCCGGCGTGATGGTCGGTCTGGCAGGACCGGCGCCTTCTCGGATTGCAGAGTACGAGGCCGGCGCTATTGCGGACCACTTGACCAGTTTTGCGGCCGTGTTCCATAACCCACAGCAGACCAAGCTGACGGAATGGCTGAAGGCCGGCGCGGCGGCCGCCGCCGGCACCGTCGTCGAGCCCTACTCGATCTGGATGAAGTTCCCCTCGGCTCGACTCTTTGCCCACTACGCACGGGGATGTTCCGTCATGGAGAGCTTCTATCAGTCCGTCGCCTCCCCTCTGCAGCTGTTCATCGTCGGCGACCCGCTGCTGGCGCCCGCCGCCCGTCCCCCGGCTGTCCGGATCGCCCACACGGTTTCCGGCACTGTTCATCGCTTCCGCGTGGATGCGACGCCGTCGGCCAACCACGACATCGTGTCTTTCCTCCTCGACGGCCGGCTGCTTGCGCGCCAAACCTCGCCGGAACTCTTGGTCGACGGCGCCACCCTGCCCGACGGCCACCATCGCCTTCGCGCAGCGGTGGCGCGCGGCGACAACGTCCGCGCACAGGGATGGGCCGAATTGGATTTCGAAACGGGACCGGCCGAGCGGCGGCTGCGCATCCTCGACCCTGCCCCGAATGCCGAGTGCGACGCTTGGCGAGGGTTTCCGGTCCGGATCTCAGCCGCCTCGCCCCCGACGGGGTGGGCCGTGTTCGTAGGCGGCGTGAAGGTGGCCGAGTGCTCGGGTGCAGCGGCCACCCTGCGCGTTCCACCCAGAGCCCTCGGCATCGGCCCGGTCCTATTGCAGGCGGTCGCCGTGTTCGCGGACGGACGATTGTCCCGCTCCCCACCGGTCCGAGCGCTCGGCGCGCGGCCCAACCGTCCACCGGAGGGCCGCGTCACCGCGGCTGGCAGCGGCCGGTGGACCGCCGAGGCGTCCGATCCCGACGGCGATCCCGTGGACATCACATGGTGGCGGCCGGTGGGAGCCGGCGCCGCCTGGACCGCGGACGGCGGCCGAGTGATCTGTTCCGGTGATGGATCGCTAACGCTCTTCGGCACCAATCGGCACTCCTTGGCTTGGGCCAGCGGGGTCCCGACGGACGCGTGGACGGCCGACTGGAACGACCCGCTTGGCAGCAACAAGGGCGGCGCCGGCGAGGTCACCGGCCTGGCCGCCCGCGAGAACGCCGAGTCGCCCCTGTGGGTGTTCGGATGGGCGGCCGACTCCAGCGCGTGGATTCTGGGGCAGATCTCGGGCACGAACCTGACCGTCCGCGCATCGCGAGGGCGCCCGTCTCCCGGCGACGGTCCCGTTCGTCTGAAACTACGCATCCGGGGAGACGGTGTTGTCGAAGGCTGGGCGCGCGGCGAGAAGCAATGCGAATGCCCCGCCGCCGGGACCACGACGTGGTCGCAGGCGGGCGTGATCACCGGTGTGGCCACGGCGAGGTTCGCCGCGGCGAGTGTTCGCCTGCGTTCGCCCGTCGCGTCGGACGACGGCCGGACATGCACGCTGTCCCCGGCCGACTCGTTCCGGCCGGCAGTACGGTTGTGGGATGGTCTGACGGACCGATGGCTGGAGCTTCCTCGATGAGTGGGCACAACCGGCCGGCGGTTTTTTTCGACCGCGATGGCATCATCAATGAAAGTCCCGGACCGGGGTACGTGGAGCGGCCGGAGGATTTTCATTTGATCCCTGAGTTTCTCGAGGCCCTGCGCATCGTGCTGGAAAGGGGGTACGAAGCCGTGGTGGTCACCAACCAGCGCGGCATCGGCCTGGGCCGTGTGTCGCCGGAAACCGTGGCCGCCATCCACGATCGCATGCTAGCCGCCGTCCGCAGCGCCGGCCTGAGACTGACAGATGTGCTCGTGTGCCCGGCCACGACCGACGATCACCCCAATCGCAAACCGAATCCGGGCATGCTGCTGGAGGCCGCCCGACGCCATCACCTTGATCTCTCGCGTTCCTGGATGGTCGGCGATTCGGAGAAGGACATCGCCGCCGGCCGGCGCGCAGGCTGTGCGGTGACCGTCCGGGTGGTTCCAGCGGGCGAGGCCACCGAGGCCGACCGGCGGGTGGGTTCCGTCGCCGAACTGGCGGGGTTGCTGGCGCGCGAGCTTCCGCCGGTATAAGCCCCACTGGCTGGACCGGTTCCACCGGCATGCTTATCATGGGACGCCGCCTTCAATGAAACACGGGTTTCTCGACCGCCTGATCGACCGCCTCGGCAAGATCGACCCCGGCAGCCTGCAGAGCCACTTCCTGCGTCTGGCGCGCGAGAAGGGCCTTCTGGAAACCATCTTTCATTCCATGCAGGAGGGGCTGGTCATTTCGGATCGCAACGGCCGGATCGAATTCGCCAACCGGTCCGCGGAGAGATTGCTCGGCTTCACCATGCCCGAGGCGCGCGGCCATCACGTCGGCCGTTACCTCCGCGATATCGGTTGGGATGCGCTTCTGGCCACCGATGCCGGAGAGTGTCCGGGTGCGACGAATCGTGAAGTGGAGGTATCGTATCCCGAACATCGCTTCCTTTCCTTCTACGTCATGCCCCTTCGGCCCGACGGCGGCGGCGAAGCCCCCTCGGGCGCGGTATTGATTCTGCGGGACGTCACCCGGGAGCGGCAGAACGAGGTCCAGAGCATCGAATCGGAGCGGCTGCGGGCGGTCACCCTTCTGGCCGCGGGTGTTGCGCACGAGATCGGCAACCCACTCAACTCGCTGCACATACATTTGCAACTCATCCGGCGGTCTGTGAACGCCCTATCGGAATCCCAACGGGAGGGGCTGTCGGAGTCGGTCGAGATCGCCCTGCGGGAGGTGGAACGCCTGGACCGCATCATCAGCGAGTTCCTGCAGGCGGTCCGGCCGGTCAAGCCGTCGTTGGAATCCGCGGAGCTGGGACCGCTGGTGTCGGAAACGCTGGAGTTTCTCCGGCCCGAACTGGCCGACCGCCGCGTGCTCGTGGAACTTGAGATTCCGGCCGACTTGCCTACGGTCCGCCTGGACCGCGGCCAGATCCGGCAAATGTTGTTCAACCTGATCAAGAACGCCATGGAAGCCATGACCTCGGGCGGAGTTCTCCGGATCACTGCCGGGGCCACCGATCGGTTGGTGCGCCTGGCGATTCGTGACACGGGGGTAGGGATGACGGCTGAACAACTTGGCCGCGTGTTCGAACCGTACTATACGACGAAGCGCGAGGGCAGCGGTCTGGGCATGATGATCGTGCAGCGGATCGTCCGCGACCACGGCGGCGAGATCGAGATTCACAGCGAACCGGGTGGCGGGACTTGCGTTACGATCTACCTGCCGCGTGAAGACCGGCTGGTCCGTCTGCTGCCGCCTGCCGTCGACGGGGCGCCCCGGGAGGCGACATGAAGCGCATGCCGACGGTGCTGGTGGTGGACGACGAGCGCCCCACCCGCGAAGGACTCGCCCGGGCGCTCGGGCTCACTTACCGCGTCCTCCAGGCGGACAGCGCGCAGGCGGCGTTGCGCATCCTGGATGAGGAGAACGTGGACGTCGTCCTCACCGATCTGCGGATGCCCGGCATGGACGGCATGGCCCTGTTGCGCCGCCTTCTCGCCCGCCATCCCCGGCCGGCGGTGATCCTGCTCACCGCCTACGGGACCATTGAGACGGCCGTCGAGGCCGTAAAGGCTGGCGCCTACGACTTTCTGGCCAAGCCGGTCAACCTCGACCGGCTCGAGATCGTCCTCCGCCGCGCCATCGAAACGCGGGACATGCAGAACGAAAACCGGCGGCTGCGCGAACAACTGGACGTCCGCTACGGGATCGAACACATCGTCGGTCAATCGCCGGCGATGGCGGCCGTGCTGGACACCGTCCGACAAGTGGCCCCGACGAGGACGACCGTCCTGATCGAAGGCGAAAGCGGGACGGGAAAGGAGATGATCGCCCAGGCCATTCACCGCCTCAGCCCCCGCAGCGAAGGTCCCTTCGTCGCGGTGCACTGCGCCGCGCTGGCCCCCACCCTGCTGGAGAGCGAACTCTTCGGGCACGAGCGCGGGGCGTTCACCGGCGCGGTGGAACGGCGCATCGGCCGATTCGAAATGGCCGACGGCGGCACGCTGTTTCTCGACGAGGTCGGAGATATCGCGCCCGCGGTTCAGGTCAAGGTCCTGCGCGTCCTCGAAGAGCGGCGGTTCGAGCGCGTCGGTGGAAACGCCCCCATCGAGGTCGACGTCCGGTTGCTCGCCGCCACGAACCGCGACCTCCGCGCCATGGTCGCCGCCGGCGCCTTCCGAGAGGACCTCTTTTTCCGCCTCAACGTCGTGGCGATCCGTCTTCCACCCCTGCGCGAGCGCCCCGAGGACATCCCGCTGTTGGCAGCGCGGTTCGCCGAGGAATTCGCGGCCCGGGAGGGCCGCCCCCCGCCGGCCCTGTCGCCGGTGTTGCTGGACGTCCTGGCTGCCCACCGCTGGCCGGGCAACGTGCGCGAATTGCGCAACGTGATCGAGCGAATGGTCGTCCTGTCCCGTGGACCGGAGCTTGCGCCCGACGACCTGCCGCCCGAACTTCGCCGGACCAGCACGGCGGCTCCGGCGTCGGGCCCCACCACTCTCCGCGAGGCGGAACGGCGCCTCCTCATCGAGGCCCTCGAAGCCACCGGCGGAAACCGGGTATTGGCCGCCGAGCGGCTGGGGATCGGGCGACGCACGCTCTTCCGAAAGATCAAGGAATACGGCGTGAAGGACGTCGGCCGCCGCCGGTCTGCCTCCTGAGATTCACTACATCCGCAGCCTTCGCGGATGGCCTCTCAACGAGCCGCCTCGGCCGCCTTCTTGCGCGCTGCCTCCGGGGCGCCACTCTTTTCCAACAACTCCGAGAGCCGGCGCGTTGCCTCGCGATCACGGTCGCGCCATGCGGCCGCCATGTTGGCGAGGGCGAATGCCGCCTCGTCGCGAAACTCGCCCCCGGCCAGCATGGCCTCGAGAATCTCCGAAGAGCGGACGTGGGGAATCGTACCGAGGGCGGACACCGCGGCTTTTTTCTCCTCCGGCCCGGCGGTTGGCGCTTGCAGGACACGGCGCGCCGCCTCCACCCTCGCCTCCGCCGGCGCGTTGGTCGCCGCGGAGGCAATCCGGGCAATGCCCCGAAGCGCGAGAGTACGTTGCCACGCCGGCGTGCTCCCCGATTCGGCCACCTTCCACAATACCTCAACGCCGTCGAGATCTGGCCACGCCGACAGCGAACGGATGGCGGCGGCCTTGATATTTCCATCGGCCGATGTGAGCTGCGTATTCACCCAATCTAGTGCCGCCGGGCCGGCAACGAGCGGCATCACCTCCAGCGCCGCCAGCACCCCCTTCGGCGCCCCTGCCTCGCCGCGACGCGCCACAAGGCGCGCGGCCTCCGCACGGTTGCCGGCGCGGGACAACACCGCCTTGAGCGCCATCATCCCGTCGGCGTGGCCCCCGAGCGCCAGGTCCGCCAAGGGCGCCACATCCTCATCGGCCCCCGCCGTCCGGAGGGCCTGGCAGGCCGCACGCACCACCTCCGGGTCGGTGGCCTTGAGCGCAGCCTGCCAGAGCGGTCGGGCCGAGGTATCCCGCCGCATCCCCAGCACCCTCAGTGCCGCGGCCCGAACCGGCGGAGGCGACGACTCCGCCGCTGCGCGAAGTCGCTGCTCCACCTCCCCGCCGCGCATCGCCGCCAGTGCCGACTCCGCGGCGGGTTTCGCCACCCCTCCTGCCGCCGCTTCGAGGAGCGCCACGACTGCGCCAACGCCCCCCAGACGCACCACGGCCGACACGGCAACCGCCGCAACCGCCGGATCCTCGTCCCGCAACGCAGCCACTGCCCGTGGCCGTCCCGCCTCATCTAGCAACTCGAGCGCGGCCACCCGCCCCACCGGCGTCATCCGCCCCCAGGCCCCGTCGATGGCACTGGACAACGTCCGTCCTGCCAGCTGGCGGCCCGCCGCCCTGGCGGCTGTCGTCAACTCCACTTCGGGCGCGCAGAGAGCAGACACCACGAGTTCCACCTCCTCCTCCGTCTTTCCTCCCATTGCAAGAAGCGCCGACAAGGCCGCCGCCCGTACCGCGCCCGGTCCGTTTGACCGAAAGATCGCTAGGAGGCTTGCCTTTCCGGCTTCGCCTGCCGACGGCGCAGCCTCGATGATGGCCGCGGCCACTGAAGGACGAGCGGCATTCCGCGACTTTTGAAGCGCCGTCAACGCTTCGGCACCGCCGATCCTGCCGAGTGCGGCAGCCGCGGCGTCGCCGACGCCGGGATCGTCGAGCAGGGCCGCCAGCCGCGCCACCGCACGCCGCTCGCGACGTACCCCCAGCGAGTGCGCAAGCCCGATGCGAGCGACTGGATCGGCCGTGCCGCCCAGCGCCTCGAGGAGGGTTGCGCCGGCCTCCGGCGAGGGATTCGCCTCCAACGCGCGGCGAGCGCTGTCGCGCAGATCGGCATCCGGATGACTCAGGAGGCGGCCCAACACAGGGACGGCGCTGGCCCCGCCGACGGTCTCCAGGAAACGGACAGCAGCCACCCGGGCCGGCAGGGGCGTCTGCACGTCGCCCGCCGCCGCCACCAGCATCCGTTCCAGGTCGGCACGTTCCGATTCGGCGCCGGGGCGAGTCGCGGCCGCCGTCAACGCGTGAAGGCGCATGCGGGCCTCGTACCGCTGCGCATCGTCGCCCGACGCAATCGAGGACAACCACCCTCTCACCTCCTGCCCCGATGCGGCGACGGCCAGGCCAAGCCACAACAACCCACCCCATTTACTCTTCACGGTTACCTCCACTTAGGTCGTGTCGATGCGGGCCGACACGCCTACAGGTACACATACGGGGCCCGCCGCGGACGATCCAGCCACCGCCGTGCGGCCTCATCGCCGACGATGTCCTCCCGAACCGGATCCCAACGGATCGGCCGCCCCAGCCGCTCGGCAATGCCCGCCAGAATGCAGATCGTCGCCGTCCGGTGACCGATCTCGGCGTGGCAAATGGGCGGCTGGCGTGTCCGGATGCACTCCAGCCAGTTGTCCTCGTGGTTGCGCGATTCGTACAACCGGGTGTCACCGGGGCCCAGCGGCCGCTCCTTGATCTCCGCCGGCACGGTGTCCAGGCGATCCCCGCGGCTGACCATGACTTCGCCGTCGCTGCCGAAGAAATGGATCATGTGTCCGTCGCGGGTCGGCGCGTCGCGCAACACTCGGACACCGTCGTCGTACACATGCATCTGGTGCTCAGCCCCCTGCCATCCCTTCGGGATGAACTCCACCGGCCCGCTGTCGTCGCGCCCGAGGGCCCACTGGATGATGTCGAAGTGATGCGCGCCCCAATCGCCGTTCTTCCGCGAACCATATTCCCAGAACCTCCGCCATCCGCCACCGTAATCGCCCTTCACCCGCTCCGGGTGGTAGGGAAACCAGGGCGTCGGCCCGAGCCACCGGTCATAGTCGAACCCCTCCGGCACGGGTTGGGCCGGATAGTCGGCGGGAGGCGGAAACTCCCCGAGCCGGGCGTGCACAACCTTCACCTTCCCGATCCAACCGTTTCGCACGATCTCGCACGCCCTGCGGAAGGCCCTCTCGGACCGCTGCTGCGACCCCACCTGCACGATCGCGCCGTACTGCCGCGCGAGATCGCTCAACACCCTGCCCTCGCGCTGGGTGAGCGTCATCGGCTTCTGGACGTAGACGTCCTTCCCGGACCGGATGGCTGCGCAGGCGATCGGCGCATGCCAGTGGTCCGGCGTCGCGATCAGCACGGCGTCGATGTCCGTCCGCTCCATGATCCGCTCGTGCTCATTGTAGGCTTCGCATCCGCGCCAGGCCCCGGACCTCCGGTCCTTCCCGTAGATGGACTCGACCTCGGCCCGGGCCTTTTCCCGCCTGCCGCGGTCCACGTCGCAAACGGCCACCACCTGGACATCGCCGCGGCCGCACATCCCGCGAAGATGTCCTTGCATCATCAACCCCATCCCGATCAGAGCCATCGTGATCCGGTTCGACGGTGCAGTCTGACCCCGCCCCAGAACGGGCACGAAGACCGGCACGCCGGCGGCTCCCGCCGCGGCCATCGCCCGGCGAAGAAATGATCGTCGGGACAGAACTCTATTCATGGGACCTCCTTGCCGCGCCACCCTCCGGCTCGGCTCATAGGGTCTATTTTGGAATCAGATCGGGAAACTTGGCCCGTTTCACGATCTCCGGAGTGAAGATTTCCTTGATGTCGCGCGGGTGGACCCGCTCGACATGTCCGTCCGCAAAGGCTGCATGCGAGTACCCCTCGCGGAGGTTCCCGTTCGGAGCGTCGTGGAAGGCCGCCAGTCCGTCCCTCTTCGTGCCCTTGTCGGGCGGCTGCCCATCGTAGTCGGGAATGCCTAGGCAAAGGTTGTTGATTACAGCAGAATTGTAGGGCGTCGCAATCGGCGTCTCCTCCCCAAAGATGGCCTCCCGAGCGGGGAAAATGATTTGGCTGCGCCGCATCCGAGGAAAACCGTTCCATCCCCCCGAACGGTAATATTCGTTCATCACATAGCTGACATACGCCTGCGCATCGGCCGGGAAGTTGGGGTTCAGTGGATAGACCTTGACAAATTTCTCGCACAGAAACACCCGCGGATCGCGGCTCAGCAACGGCCAGAGGAATCCGTTCGTGATCGTCTCCCCGAACGCCCAGTCCATCCACACGCCGCCCAGGGATCGGCTGCGGGAATCCACCCAGCGCCAAGCGTCAGGAAAATCCTTATCCGGCGAGATCGTCGCCGCGTAGGTCATCGCTGCCTGCAGGATGCTGGCAAGGTTCTGGCGGCAGCGAACCGCAATGGCCTTCTCGCGCGCGGCCGTGATGGACGGCATCAACATGGCGATCAGAACGGCGATCACGCCGATCACCACGAGCAGCTCGATGAGAGTGAAGCCGGCCCGCCGCCGGCGTACTTCATGGACGGACGAGGGCTTCACGACACACCGCCTTGACCTGTCCGCATTTCGGGCACTCGAACCGCCGGTATTGGCCGGGCGGACTTTCGGCCTTCCCCGATCGAATCAGATCCCAAGCCTGCTGGTAGGTCATCTGGAATACGTGCTTGCAATTCTCGCAGACATAATCCACGGGAAACTGGTCGTCGGTCGCCTCCATGACCTTCGCTGGGCTATTTCGCCGGGCTAACCACGGCGCCGCCGCCAGACATGCGACCGCCACCACCGCCAGCAGAATGGTCCTGCCTCCGAGCGCGCCCAAACGCCGCCCCCGTCCACCGGTTCGGTCCCAATCCATGGTTCAAAACTAAAATAACCCGCACAGGGAATCAAGCCGGGTGTGGCCGGCGAAGTCTACTCCCAATGGTCCTTAGCCGCGCTGCCACAGCAGGGTGTTCGTGGGGACCGTGCGGCGTTCGCTTCTGGTGCACATCACGCACCGATGCCCCCCTCCCCCGTGGCGGACGTCATTCCAGCCCCGGCCGTTCGCCCACGATCCTCGCCGACCGTCGCTGGATTCTTTCGCCGGGGACCAGTGGAGCCTTGCGCAAATGCGGGCGGCATGGTAGCGTAGACCCATGCGGAGGAATACAATGAAGAAAGTGATGGTGATGTGGCTCGTCGGAGCGATGTTGTTGGCCGGACCGGCCTTGGCGGTCAACCCGCAGCGTGGAGGGATCATGGGGTTCATCGCCGGATGCTGCTTCGGCGTCCGCGCCGCCGGCGCCTACAACGACGGCAAGGAAATCCACTGGCGCGAATGGGTGATGCTCGTACCGTACGTGAACATCGTGTTCGCGATCTGGAACGGCGTCGACGGGGCTAACGGGACCGATACAAAGGATTTGGCGGCCCGGTACGGCGCGGCGTATTACTGATCCGAAAAAGGAGATGTCAATGAAGAAAATCGTTGCGATCGTTTTGCTCGTCTCGCTGCTGGGCGCAAGCGTCGCCCCCGCGGCCACTTCGCAACGCGGGGGCATCATGGGATTCATCGCCGGCTGTTGTTTTGGCGTGCGGACAGCGGGCGCCTACAACGATGGCAAGGAAATCCACTGGCGCGAGTGGGTGATGATCGTGCCCGTGGTCAACCTGGTCTTCGCCATCTGGACCGGAATCGACGGCGCCAACGGCTGGACGACCAAGGATTACGCTGCGCAGTACGGCAGCGCCTACTATTGATCCGGTGCGCGATCGCCGCGGTGTGTGCGGCGGCATGGTGTCAGACGGCCTTCGCGGGCGCGGCCGAAGGGTGTGGAGTGTCTTCACGTTTGGCCGCTGAACTGGCGCAGGATGGGCTCCTTGTTGAGGCGGAGCGTGAGGCGATGCGGGCCGACAGGGGCGGAGCGTTTCCGGGGCCTGCGCGAAAGATCGCGGCGGGCTTGGTTCGGGATTCCTCTTGGGCAGAGGCGGTTGTGGGTTTCTATCGGAGATGGATCCGCCCCGCGATCGGCGCGCGATGTTCGCTATCCCCAGGATGCTCCGAGTATTTTCGACGCGCCGCGGCCCGACACGGGCTTCTGGCGTTTCCCTTGATTGCCGATCGTCTGGTCCGCGAACCCGGCGTAGTTGCCTCGGGGGCCCCCGACGCCAGCGGGCGAATACCGGACCCGCTGGAAGCCCATGATTTTTGGCTATCTGTGCCTCGCCGCTGAGATCTTCGCGGCCGTGTCCCCGGATTCGGCCAGTGGGGCCGGGATCGCAGGGTCCGAGGGGGCTACCCATATTCTTCCGTTGCAGCTTGCGCTGACCGGCGATCACGCTGGCGCAGCCGTGGAGTATCGCCGACTGGCCTTGGCGGCGGATTCCGCAGAGGTTCGGGCGGTCTGGCGATGGGCAGCTGCTCTGGAACATCTGCGCGCTGGCGCCCCGGGGCCGGCGGACCGCACGCTGGACAGGGCGGAACTGGACGGAGTGCCCACGGTTCCCCTTCGTCTGCTGCGGGCGAAGATCGCGGAAGCCGCGGGTGACCGCGGCGCCGCCGTGTTTTATTGGCGCGGAGTGTTCGACGACCCGAACGCCGAACCCGAGGCGCGGTCCGTCTGCAGCCGTCTGGCCGCCGCCGTTCTGGTGAGGGAAAACCGGGTCGAAGAGGCGCGATGCGCCTTGGAATCCTCCCCGGCCGACGAGTCGGCCCGTCTGGCGCGGCTGGTTGCTGTCGAGGAGGCCCCCCGCCGAGCTCCTTGGCTGGGCGGGCTCCTGGGGCTGGTGCCTGGCTTGGGCTATGCCTACAGCGGAGAATACGGCAACGCCGCGCGATCCCTGATCTTGAACGGCATATTCATCGGCCTCATGGTTTTCGCCGCGCGCGAGGAGCAGTGGGCGGCATTCGGGGTTGCGGGGTTCTTCGAGGTGACATGGTATTCGGGCAGCGTGTACGGGGGCATTGATGCCGCCCACCGTTGGAACCGAAGAATCCTCGACGAAGCGGCCGACGACATCCGTGGCAGTGCCGGCTGGTCCGTCGAGATGGACGAGTTGCCGCGGCTCGTGTTGAAGTATCGTCAGTGACGGTGCCGGCCGGTGCCGTCCGCCGCGGAAAGCCGGGCCCATGGAACGATGGATCAGCGGCGCAGGCGTTGCACTCTTGGTGACGCTCGCATGGCTATGTTCCTCGGCCCGCCGCGCGGTTCGTTGGCGCCCGGTCGCGTGGGGTATCGCGCTCCAGTTCATCTTCGCGAGTGTGATCTTGCGGACCGGACCGGGGCGCCGCGTGTTCGAGGCTGTCAACCGCGCGGTCGTGGCGGTTCTCGACTGCCAGTACGAGGGGGCGCGGTTTGTCTTTAACGCGCTCGCCATCCCGCCGGAGCAGCCGGGCAGCATGGGGTTTTTCTTTGCCTTCCAGGTGCTGACGACCATCGTGTTCTTTTCCTCGCTCGTTGCGATCCTGTACCACGTGGGGCTGATGCAGCGGATCGTCCGTGCGTTCGCACGGGCGATGGTCCGCACCTGCGGGACATCCGGTGCGGAGACGTTTTGCGCCGCCGCGAACGTGTTCGTCGGTCAGACCGAGGCGCCCCTTGCCATCCGTCCCTTTCTCGAGCAGATGACCCAGTCCGAGCTGTTGTGCGTGATGGTCTCCGGTATGGCGACGGTAGCGGGGGGCGTGTTGGCGGCATACGTCGCGATGCTTCGCGGGCATCTGCCTGACATCGCGGGGCACCTGCTGGCCGCGTCCGTGATGTCGGCGCCCGCGGCATTGGCGGTAGCCAAACTTCTGTTGCCGGAAACCGGACAACCGGTCACTGCGGGCCGGATGGACATCGAGTATCGAGAGCCCACCGCCAATGTGATTGACGCTGCGGCGACGGGGGCGCTGGCGGGATTGCGTTTGGCGGCCAATGTCGCCGCGATGTTGATTGCGTTCATGTCGTTGCTGGCCCTGGTGAACGCGGTGCTGGGCGCCGCCGGGCGGTGGGCCGGCGCCGGCGATGTGCGTTTGGAGTCGCTGGCGGGATATGTGTTTGCCCCTCTGGCATGGATACTAGGGATTCCGCCCGCTGAATGTCTGGCCGCCGGACGCCTGTTGGCCGAAAAGACGATCCTGAACGAGTTCGTCGCCTATACGCACTTCACGGAGATGCTGGCCTCCGATGCCGCTGTCTTTTCCCGACGCACGGCGATCATTCTGAGCTATGCGCTGTGCGGTTTTTCCAATTTTCTTTCCATCGGTGTCCAGATCGGTGGCATCGGCGCCCTGGCGCCCTCGCGTCGTTCCGACCTGGCCCGGCTGGGCTTGCGGGCCGTGTTGGGCGGCACGCTGGCGTGCGCCCTCACTGCCGCCATCGCTGGCCTCCTCCTCTGACGCCCTCGGGGACAGGCACATACCCCGTATCCCCATCTCTCAACTCTCATTCGGAGACAGGCAAACTGCCTATGACAAGAGCGGATGTCTCTAGATGCCGTAAGAACAATTGGTTGTAGGCCCACTCATGCAGCTGACTTCACCCCACAAGGAAGCCTGCGCAGAGTGTCATCCGGTCCTTGTGGGCGTCAGGACGGAACGTCCGCACAGAAGACGGACGCGCCCCATCCTGGGACCGATTTCGACAATCCAAATCCGACAGTTCCTGTAGGCCTCAGGAGTCGTCGGTCCTGCAGCGGCAGGCCGCAAACAGGCCGGGGCCGAACGGCATTTTCCGGTCCCTCCATCCGGCGTGCTGCAGCACGGCCGCCACAAAGGCTTCCGATCCCACGATCCGTCCGTAGGTCCAATGCCGTCCATCCCCCGGCGCCGAGGCCGCCACCACCTCCCCCAGCCGCCGCCAGAGCGTCTCCAAGTCGTGGACCCCCA